>JFJP01027189.1_pt1 | contig 38220 bp, 43 predicted proteins | sample 431651 | NCBI WGS metagenome assembly JFJP01 (sample SAMN02602958, study PRJNA72255) | Microbial mat metagenome, whole genome shotgun sequencing project. | biome: fresh water; feature: sink hole; material: water; isolation source: purple microbial (photo- and chemosynthetic) mats found in... | reverse complement strand
AAAATAATACAAATACTAATAATTTCATTCTAGAATGATTTATAAGTTTTGTTTAAAAAGAAAGCTTTAAAAAAATTGAAAAAGGAAAAAAGTTTTTTTGAAAATTAATTTATTTTCTATACTATATATATATTATATTATATATAAGATAAAGAGAGAGAAAAAAATTCAACATTTATTGAATAGATTAAACTCAATTTCTAAAATTTTTGTAAAAAATTAAATGAAAAAAGTTGAACTGTTTTTTTTTCCAACGATAAAATTTAAGAAAAACATGCACCATTCCATTTATTTGGATTACTCTTCTTAAATGAAAGAAATTACATAAGAACTCTTTAAAGAAATATAACTGAGAATGAGCCCAAACTTACATGATTATCGCTTCCTTTTTTTATTTCAATATGGGCCAATTAAGCAACAAAAACAAACAAATGAAAAATTTTCTTTGAATTAATTTATCTGCAAAAATAAAAATTATCATTAATCGAATAGTTTTCTTGATTTTAAACTTATAAAATTTTGTTCATTCAACATAAATGTCTCAACCGAAAGAAATTCTCCCAGAAGATTTCCTCACACGAGCCGAACGTGTTCGTCAATTAGAAGTCCCAGACTCTAATGAATCGATGGTTGTTGTTAAACCCAACAATCAAGCATTGGGATTTAGAAATAATTGCTATAATGACATTTACCTATCTGATAAAATTGATAAACTGACCTTTAATAACACAGTGAAAAAAGCCAATAAAATTTGTGAGAACATCTGGAGAGCCAAAAAAGTCGAAGAAGAAGCTGAATATTCAAAATATTATCGTTGGGTTTTATATTTAGCAATTTTTATTTCGTTGATAAGTTTCGCATTGCTGCTTTTGTTAATATATGGCTCAGGAGGCAATGTTTTATTGTATTCAAGTCTGGTTTTGATTTGTCTAGCTGCAATTTTGACACTCACTGTTGTTGTTAAAAGCTTGTTCTCACAACCACATTTCATTGATTTGGAAGAAAGCATTATAAAAGGAATTAATTTATTATTAGAAGAAGAAAACAGGAAAATTTACGGCCAAAGAAATTTACGATGGAAAATGCAGGATAAATGTTTTTGGTTGGAGTTACATATTGACTCAGATCATATTAAGGCCAAAAATGTAAAAATAGGCTTTTCGCATAGAGATGTCGTTTCAAATGATAATCCTTCCGAAAAATCTATATAAGTTTTTTAATTTTTTATTGGTTTGTTTTTTAAGTTGGTTTTGAAAAATAATGGTTTCTTAGAAGAAAATTGCATTCCTTAAAAAATTGTTTTTTTTTATAGCATTTTACGAAAAATTATGTTTAAATTATAATTTTTTTCTTTCACAAAATATTTTGGAGAATCAATTTTTTTTAACAAATTGAAAGAAAAAACTATCTATTTTTTTAATTCCACTATAAAATCATTAAAGCTTCAATAGCTTTTTTCTCTCCATTTTAATGTTTTTTAAAATGTGTAAAAAAACTGAAGAAAAAACGATTTTTTTTTTTTTATTACCAAAATAAATAATTATCATCATCTTTTATATTTTTCTTCTTCTTTCTATTTTTTTATATTAAGAAGCACATATTATGTTTTCAAACCGTTTATCTAATCAATTAATGACCGACCCCAGCAAAGACCCCAGTCCCGAAAATGCCGAAAATGAATCGAATCCTGAATTCGCTTTTTCTGAAGATGAAATCTTTTCTAAAGATTCTAATTTGGATGCTTTTATTCAATTGCCATCATCATCAAAAAACATGTCAAATTTTGAAAAGCATGATTCCATCCTCATTTCGAATAATTCCGTTCCAAGTTTCCACAGTTGGCAACGAACCTTCAAAACATCAGAAGAGCTTTTAAAAAACACTTTGAATAAATTGTACTATAATAAAGTAAGGACTCTTTTAAATGAGCGTTTGGAAGGAATTTCAGATGTTTGCACAACGGTAAATTTTGAGAAGATTGATCAGAAGAATGAAGACGGATTATCGCCAAAATCTTTACATGAAATAGAATTTAATAAAGAAAGAACAAACAATTTGCTTTATTTGAAGAAAAATGATCGATATGAGGCTTTATGGAACTATAATGACAATTATTCTTGCTTGAAGTTTCGAATAACCATAATGAAAATCCAATAGTATACAATTTTTCCTTTCCTTTTTTTTAATTTTTTTTCGTTTTTAGTAAGATCAATATAATTTGCCACAAAATCATAAGCCATCGTTTTTTTGAGGCAATTTCCCTTCTGATAATTTTTTGGAATACCATAATGTTATTGATCGATGACCCCTCTTCCCCTGACGATCTTGGCAATAAGTTTGATCTGTTTTTCTTGATTTTTTATGCAATTGAAATGGGCCTAAAAATCATTGGTTTAGGCTTCATTTGGAATAAAAAATCTTATTTAAGAAGTGGGTGGAATTGGCTCGATATGACTATTGTTGTTACAGGGTTCTTGCCACATGTAATTTCCTCTGATAATAATTTAAAGATTTCAGTGTTAAGATCCTTTAGAGTGCTTCGTCCTTTAAAAACCATCACATCTTTAAAGAATTTAATGATGATCGTGATGACTTTAATCTCAGCGTTTCCCTATATTTTAAATACTTTGCTGATACTTTTCTTTTTTCTGTTGATTTATTCAATTATTGCCACACAATTATTAGAAGGAAACCTGAAAAAAAGGTGTTTTTCGATATTGACTGGAGTAATGACTCCTCAAACACGTTTCTTTGATCGTTCTTATCTAGGAGTTCTTTGTGGATATGATGATTGTCCAAATCCTGAAATAAATGTCTGTGGAAAACTTTTAGATAACCCAAATTCTAACACCACTAATTTCGATAATTTTATATGGGCTTTATTGATGATGATTCAGGAAATCACATTAGAAAACTGGTCTTATAATATGTACTATGTGGCAAGAACTACAGATTATTATGGAGCTTTGATTATTTTTATTTCTTTGGCTTTTATTGGAGCGTTTATTTTCTTGAATCTGATGGCTTCAGTCATCACTAACTCTTATCATGAACAGGTGGGGATCAAAACCAGTAAAATAAAAGAAAAAAATAAATTATTATTTGATAGAGATGTTCAAGAATTTTTACAACATAAAAGCCAAGAAAGAAATAAAATGAAGTCAAAGGAATTAAAAAGGAATTTCGCTGATTTTCGATTGAAAGAAAATTCACAAAAGAAAATTTCTCAAGAATTAGAGGTGGAATTCAATAAAGACTCAAAAAATATTGAAAAACACACTCTTCCAAGAGAAATTCAACATATTTTGTCAATAGAAGAACTGGCTCCTTTATTTCAGCATCGAAAATCAGTTGATCAATACAATTCAATCAAAAATCTACAATTCAATGGAGGAAATTCTAGTGAAGATGAAGACTTGATTAAACAAAAAAACCAAATAAATGGTGGCAATTCTCATGAAGAAACACCTGTGCAAAAACAAAAGAGTATATTTTCTAAAGGAGACACAAATTCAGCAAATAAAGCTCAAGTTATTTTAAAAGATGCAAAAACTCAAGTAGATTTGAATGAAAAATATTGCGAAAATCAAAAAAGCAACTGGTTTTCACGAATAAAAATAAAGAAGATTTTTTTGAAAACGATTGAAAATAATTTCAAAGAGAAATTTAAGAATTTCAAATTGAAAGTTAATCATTCAATAGAATATGAATCAAATAGTTTACAAGACGTCATTGAACAAAGCTTTTTTTCAAAGAAAAAAATAAAAGATTTGATTATAGAAAACAAGTTAAAACAATGCAAATCTGAAGTCATTTATAAAATGAGAGAGAATTTCGAAATAAATAAAAAAGAAATTCAAGAGAAATTTAACGATGAATTGATTGGAAAATATCTAGAACTTAATGAAAAAAACGGTAGGAAATTGATAAAACAAGTTTTTTTTAATTTTATTCCAAATCAAACGAGACTTCCTTTGACAATTTGTTCAAATTCCTTGGTTTTTCAAACAAAAATGGAGAATCTTCTCGACAAAAACTTCAAGAAAAAGAAAAATGCCTTTCATTATTTTCTTGGTAGAGGAGGAAATTCTAGTAGAACGAAGAAAAAAAGACTTAAAAGCTTGAAATTTTCAATGGAAGATATCAAGTATTCAATGGGAGAAGTTTTGTCAAAAAAGGAAGATTTGGATGTTTTAAAAGAGTTTTCGAATGAAAATGATTACAAAATTATCAGGAAATTTGATTATCAAACAAGGAAATTAAACGAACGGGTTCCCGGAGTGGATGTTGATTTGAATTGGTCGGGAAAGGAGGTGCTGGATTACAGGATTATTAGAGAAATGAAAGTAATAGTGAAAAGCATTAAACAGGAAAATAAAATTTTAATGGCTTTATCCACAAAAAATCAGAATAAAATCATTTGGATGAATGGCTTCTTTGGAAAGGTATTTATTTTTAAAAACATAAAATGTATTTTTTGTTGTTGTTGTTGTGAAAAATTTTCGATTTTTATTTTTTTTAATATTTTTTAAAAGATGGAGATGTTCAGAAAATTTTTAAGACATAAAACAGAAACTAAATTTTTTGAAAATTCAATTTTAGCTATTGTTATTTTAAATACAGTAGTTCTTTCAATGAGTGGATATTTAACAAATTCTGATCAAGTCTACCTCTTAGAATCAATTAATAAATATGTAGTATTTATTTTTATTGGAGAAATGTCTTTTAAATTAGCTGGATATGGAGTTTACGGTCAATAATTTTTTATTTTATTTTTAAAACAAATGTTTAGAAATTTTTTATAATTAAAAAATTTACATTAAATTTTTTTTTCAGGTTATGCAAGAAATCTTTCTAATTTATTTGATGGAATAATTGTGGTTATATCAGTAATAGATCTAATCGAGAGTTCAATGAATTATAAAGTGAATATCATCCGTTCTTTGCGGATTATCAGAGTGACCCGAATCCTGCGGCCTTTGAAATACATGAAGGTTATAACCCGAGTCATCATCAATAAATTCAATTCCTTTATTTACATTTGTCTTTTATTGGTTCTCTTTATCATTATCTACACTCTTATTGGAAATCAAATATATTTCAATCAATTAGATCATCGGAAAACAGGGATTCGACAAAGTTTCAATAACTTTTATTTCAGTTTTCTTTCAGTTTTTCAATTGGTTTCTATAGAAAATTGGAACGATATTGGGACTATTACACTGAATTCAAGCGTCCCAACAGCTTTTACGATATTTTATCTACTTTCTTTGATTTTTTTGGGAAATTACATTTTCTTAAATCTTTTTCTCGGAGTTTTATTGGAAGGGTTTTCGAATATTTCGAGTCTTGCGGCTGAAGATGAAGAAACTGTATTGGATTTAGAAAAACTCCATTATTTTGAAGAACTTCATCATGAAAGTCACAAGAAGATTCAAACAATAACAAAAATAGCATTGGATGATGAAGATATGAACATTTCTATGGGTCTCAATCAAGAAAAAAAAGAAAAAAAGAAATTTGTGGATCCCTGGCAAGAATGGCATTGCGAAGAATCCTTGTGGTATTTCAACAAGGATAATTGGTTTCGAAGATTGTGTTTCGTGATCGCAAGTTCGAGATATTTTATGAATTTCATCTTCATTTTGATTTTCGCAAATAGTGTTAAATTGGCTTTGGATACTTTTTTCACAGAAGAAGAGAATAATTATTCTGATATTTACGATATAATTTTGAGCTCTTGTTTGATTTGTGAAGCGATAATAAAGATTATTGCTTTTGGTCTAATTTTCGAACCACATACTTATCTAAGAGATAGTTGGAATGTTTTAGATTTTTTAGTGGTTTTAGTCTCTATTGCTGATTTGACACTTATTGATTATAATTTGCATTTGTTTAAGGTTTTTATAAACAATTTTAAAGTTATATTAATGAATTCTTTGATTTTTTTAGATATTTTTATTGATAAGAACCATCAAATTATTGACTTTTAATCCAAATATGAAGATTGTGGTTTTAGCATTGATCAGATCAATTGGGCCTTTGCTGAATTTAATAATTTTTACTTTTATTATTTTTTTGATTTTCGCTTTGATGGGGATGAATCTGTTATCTGAAAGAATGGGATTTTGTTTGGATAATTATTCTCAAATTGGTTATGGAATTAGCAAAACAAAAGTTTTTTCAATTTTTATTTTAAAAATGGTTAATTTGTATGAATGATTTTTAGTGTTTTGATTCAGGCTATCGTTGGTTAATTTCAGACACTAATTTTGACAATATTTTTAACTCACTGATCACAGTATTCATTCTTTGTACTCAAGAAAATTGGCCTTCCATTATGTATTTCTCTATGGACAGTAATACAAATGATATAGTAAATTTTATAATATTTTTTTTATTTGAAAATTCTTTTGATCTTCTCAAAAAAATATAAATTCATTAATTTTTATACAAAAGGGTCCTATTCCAAATAATTACAAATACATCGGAATCTATTTTGTGACCTCTTTAGCAGTTTTGAATTTCTTTCTTATAAATCTATTTGTTGGTGTGCTTTGTGAACAATTCCTCGAGGCCAAAGAAAAGTCTCATCCCCACAACATTTTTCTGTTAACGGCTGATCAACGCCAGTGGCTGGATTTCCAATCATTTGTGCTAAATACAAAGCCAAAACACATCAGATTTCAAAGAAAGAACAAATGTTCGCTTTTCAAACGGACCACTGAATCCAGTTTCTTTGAAGTTTTTTTAATCTTATGCATTATCGGAAATATTGTCACTTTGAGTCTTAATTATGAGGGAGAACCTGATTATTATACGAAAATATTGGAAATTATCAATTATTTCTTTACAGGAGTCTTCATTTTTGAAGCTTGTTTGAAATTAATAGCTTTTGGAGTTTTCCATTATTTTTCGTCTGCTTGGAATATTTTCGATTTTACAATTGCTTTGTCCTCTTTAACAGAAATTTTTGTCACGAAAGTGATGCAAAATAGTACAAATTCGATAAATATCTTAAGAATAGGACCACAAGTCATAAGAATCTTCAGAATTCTGCGGGTTTTAAGAGTTTTAAAATTAATAAAAAGATTAGAAACATTGAAGAAATTAATTGCTACTTTAATTTCTGCAATTCCGTCTATTGCGAATGTGGGAGTGCTTTATTTCCTTGTGTTTTATATTTATGCGATCATTGGTGTGTTTTTATTCAAAGATGTTAAAAGTGGAACACAAATTGATGATTATAACAATTTTTTTAACGCTGGGTATGCAATTGTTCTCTGTTTTAAGATGGTCACAGGGGAGAATTGGTGGCAATTTATGTTTGATTGCTACAAAGTGCCTCCATATTGCAGTCCATTAAAAGATTGTGGCAGCCGTTTTTTTATAGATTTTTAATTTATTTGAATTTTCATTTTTTTTAATTTTAATCACATATACTTTTTATTTATATTTGTTTTTATTCATATTTTTGTTTTTAATGAATTTTTACTTTTCATTTAGAATTGGCTCCCCTTTATTTCATTTCATTCCAAGTGATTGCAGGCTTTATTGTCCAAAGTTTGTTTATATTAGTGATTTTGCAAGCTTTGGAAAAGGCGAACGAGCAGAATTCCTGGAACATGTTCAAAAAACTTACGAAAAAATTCAAAGAAACCTGGGGTGCTTTTGCCTTGGAAGGGGATCCTTACAAAATGCAGTCTGACAATTTACTCCTTTTTTTCAAGCAATTAAATGAGCCTTTAGGTAAATATCAGAAATTAAATTAATTATAAATAAAAAAATGTGAAGGAATCAAATGTTTAAAGAAAAATGCGATGGGAATAGCTGCTGAAATCATGAAAATGAACATAGAATCGTATCAATTCTCATGCCCTTATTTTTAATTAATTTATGAATAAAAAAGAGATAATAACAATGACATTTATTTCCATGATCTGTTATACGCGGTTTTTAAAAGAGCTTTTGGCAATGAAAAAGAAAATATGAATCTTAAAAAAGAAACATTGAATTATTTAACACAAATAGAAGTGAAGAATCTAGAAAAACTTGAGGCTTTGAAAAGAAGACGTAAAAGAGTAAGGCTTTCTATGATTAATTATGGAGATATAGCAAGAAAAATGACTAAGAAAAAAACTGCGAATCCTATTGTTCGATTACTTTATTTGCCGATGATTGTTAGGGCTTGGAAAAATTTCGCTGGGAAAAAGAAAGAAGATTGGTTGATTGAAGAAGAAGAATAAATTGAGGTTTGAATGAATGGAAACATTCGCTTAAGAAAACTAAAAAAAAATTTTTAAATAACTTTAAAATAAAATAAACATAGTAAAAGCAAGAATTCTTCTTACTTTATTAATAAATAAGAAAGATAACAGATAAATGAGTTTTCCTTATGATTTTTCTTATTAAATGAAAAAAAAAATAATGAATTTTTTAATCTATTTTTTTTTCTTTATAAAAAATGAAAAAATACAAAAATATTATATATATAAAAAAAGGATATTAGATATTAATGAAAATCCATTCAAAGAAAAACAAGCTTTCAAAGCTTAATCAAAATCTTCGAAATAAATCTGAAAACATCGAAGACTCTCGATTCCAAAGTGTTCATTATGACCCAAAATTTCTCCCAGCTTCAAAAAAAATCAGCAAAACTCAAATCGATTCACGATTTTCCAACCTTTTTTCAGATAAAAGATTCCAAATAGTTTCAGAAAAGGACAAATATGGACGAGAAATCGAACTCCCTGAGATAAACGAAGATATGGAGCGTCTTTATTACATTGAAGAAGAAAATCCAGAAGAGAAAAGCTCAAAAACCGAAGAAACTTCTCATAAAACAAAGAAAAAAATAAAAATAAATGAAAAAATAGAAGAAGAAACTTCTCAGAAAAAATCAAAAAAACTCGAAAACAGCTCTAAAATCGAAGAAGAAACTTCTCAGAAAAAATCGAAAAAACTCAAGAAAAAAAGCGTGAAAATTGAGGAAGAAACCTCTCAGAAAAAATCAAAAAAACCTGCGAAAATTCCAAGAAATAACGAGGAAATCCAAAGCAAATACTATAATGAACAAGGGAAATTTGAATGGAAAGAAGAAAGCAGTTCAGAAGAAGCCGAAGAAAGTGTTGAAGAAATTGAGGCGAATGTTTGGGATGATGATGAAGAAGAAGGCGTAATAAAAAGTGAAGCTACTTCAAGTCGATTGTCTCTATTGAATTACGATTGGACACACATAAACGCCGAGGATTTAATGGCTTTATTCAATTCTTTGAAACCTGAAGACTCAATTATCAAAAAAATCACTATATATCCATCAGAATTCGGGTTAAAACGCTTAGAAAAAGAGAATAAAGAAGGTCCTTCAGAAATATGGGAGACTAATGAAGAAAATGCGGTGATTTCAGAGGAAAAAGAATCAAAGAATTCGAAAAATCCGAAGAAAAAACATCAGAAAGTTGAAAAAGAAATCAATGATTGGATCTCAAAAGTGAATAAACCCACAGAATTCGACCCTATAAAGCTTCGTAAATACGAGAGAGATCGTTTAAAGTACTATTATGCGATAATAGACTGCGATACGAAGAAAACAGCTGAACTTCTGTATAAAGAATGCGATGGAACTGAATTTGAACTTTCTGGAATGAAAATCGATTTGAGATTTGTGCCAGAAGATCAGAAATTCCCTTATGAACCTAAAGATATTTGTGATTATATTCCTGTGACTAATAAAGTGAATAATTTCTTCAATAGAGCTCTGAACCATACCAATGTCGAATTAACATGGGAGAACCCGAATATGAATAGATTCGATTTTCTTTATAATAAGAATATGACAGAAGAAGATTGGAATAAAGTAGATTATTCGAAGATTCTGGGACAATGTGATGAAAGTGAAAATGAAAATGATGAAAATGAAGAAAATGATGAAAATGATGAAAATGGAGAAAATAGTGAAAATGGAGAAAATATTACAAAGAAGATTGTAGAAGAAAAAAAAGATTGGAGAAGTGATTTCGATAAGAAAAACAAAAGGAAATTCGAAGAAGAAATGGAGATTAAATTCACTAGTGGTTTTACTGATATTGGCAATAAAATGCTTGAAAAAAGCAAAGAAAAAGAAGAGTCTACATGGGAGAAATACCTGAAGAAAAGAAAGGAGAAAAAACAAGCGAAAAAACTGTTAGAAAAGAATAAAATGAAAGAAGATGATTATTTTGTTGAGCCGGAAGTCGAAGAAAAAGATGAAGAAAAATATGAAAATGAAATGAAATTATTGGTTGATGATGAGAAAAAAAATAAGGATTTCGATGTGGATTTGAAGGATGAGAGGTTTAATGCTATTTATGAAGATAGTAAATACGGTATCAATCCAACACATAAGGATTTCACGATAGAAGGCAGTGGTAAATATTTAAAAGAAGTGGTTGATCGCAGGAAGAAAACAAAGAAGAACTTTTAAATTCAAAATAAAAAAATTGTTTAATTAGAGGAATTTCCTATATCTAATTCAAATTTAAAATGAAAAACCCAATAAATCCAAATTTTTTTAATTCAGAGTAAAACCCAAATAAGATAAAAAAACTTTGAATTTATTAAAATTTATCTGAAATCTCAAAATATTCAAGAAATAAAACATAAATGAGTTTGTTTCGTTCTGAACGAATGGGTTATTACAATCTCGTGATGCCACGAGAATCCGCATGGGATGTTCTCAATGAATTGGGCGAGAAATCATGCCTTGAATTCATTGATCAAAACCCCAATGAACCAGCTTTCGGGCGTCCTTTTTCGAATATTATCAAAAGATGTGAAGAAATTGAGGCGAATGTTAAGCTGATCGAAGATCAAATGAAGAAATTCAGTGCTCCTATTTATAAATGCAGGGATGTCGATGAGTTCTTGAAGACATTGAACCGTTATTTGTCCACAAGAAATAAAGCCGAACATACATTTTTAGAAGAGACTGAATCAGATGTAGAGTCGAAAGCGAAAGTTATTGTTGAACAAGCGAACAATTACGAGATGCTACAAAAGAAATTCATCACTTTCATTGAATATAAGGCCGTTTTGAGAAAGACTAGAGAAAAATTGGGAGAAAACTATAAAGCCAAGAATGTGATCACGAATCCAACATTGAATTTCGATGGGAAGGAGGAAGATGAGCCACAGATAGATTATGTTAAAGAAGATGATGATTTGAAAGGTGCTAAATTGAATTATTTGGCGGGAGTTCTAGAGAAAGAAGAGTCTATGAGATTCAAAAGAATGGTCTTCAGGATTACAAAAGGAAATAGTTGGACTTATTTCGAAGATGTTAAGCTTAGAAGTCGAGAAGATTTGAAAGAAGATGAGGTTTATTTTTCTTTGAAAAAGTTATTTTTATTGAAGAGGAATTAATATAGGAAGTTGATATGCCCGTTAAAACTGTGTTCATTGTGGTATATCAAGGAGGAGCTTTAGATCTATTGAAAGCTAAATTGAATAGACTTTGTGAATCATTTGGAGCTTCAAAGTAATTTCTTTATTTATTGGACTTTTGGTAAATGAAATGTGAAAGGTTTCCGATTCCTGATGATAAAACAAGCTTTATGAAAAAAACTTTGGAGATTGAAAACCATGTGACTGATACAATGAATGTAGCCCTTTAATAACATTTTATTAGTTTATTTGATTCATTCTTTTTGTTTATTTCAGTTGATCAATCTCACGAAAAACAATATCGAAACTATGTTGAGGCCTTTTTCAGATATAGGATTGCAAAAAGTTCTTTATATTGTTTCATTTCCTTTGTTTTTTATTCTTTAATTTTAGAAAGGAAATTGCTCTTATATTGAAGAGATCAAATTATTCATCCTAAAAGAAAAAACCATCTATTATAATATGAATCTCTTGAAACTCCAGAACACCATTTATTCAGGTTATTGCTGGCTTCCTAGAGAGGCTGAAGAAAATGTGAATCGTTCATTGCAAGAACTGATGAGACGCAAACCGAATATTTTTGGCTGCCAGATCAATGAACTAAAAAGACCCAAAAATTCTGAACCTCCGACACATTTTCGAACCAATGATTTTTCTGCTCCTTTTCAAGAAATTGTGAATACTTATGGGATTCCGAGATACAGGGAAGTAAATCCTGGACTTTTCACGATTGTTATGTTTCCGTTCTTGTTTGGAGTCATGTTTGGAGATATTGGACATGGAGGAGCTTTATTCCTTTTTGGTACTTTTTTTTTTAAATTAAAATAAGCAATTTTTCTTTTAGATTTTAATTTTTTAAATTTATATATTTAATTGGGTGTTGTAATAAATAATGTTATAATTGAAAGTTTTTTTTAATTTTTAATTATTTTAGCAATTTATTTGTGTGTGAATAACACACATTTGAGAACAATTCAGGCTGGATTGGATGATTTGTTGTCCGCAAGATTCTTGTTGCTTCTCATGGGGTTCATGGCCTTATATTGTGGATTCATCTATAATGATTTTCTGTCAATGCCTTGGAATTTGTTCGGAACATGCTGGCACAGAAAAGAAGAGGGTGGTCATGAAACTTTTCTCGAGCCTGATTGTGTATATCCTATTGGTTTTCAATTTATTTTCATTTATTTTTATTAATTTCATTTATTTTCCAAAATTTTCCTTTCTTTCATTTAATTTTTTTTTATAAATTGATTTTGAGAATTTTGATTCTTTTTTATTATTAAGGATTGGACCCTTTATGGTACATCGCTTCAAATGAATTAAATTTCTTCAATTCATTGAAAATGAAATTAGCTGTGATCATTGGAGTGGCTCAAATGATTTTCGGTTTGATAATATTCATCAAAAAAAAACAAATACCTGAAATAAAAATTTTAGGGATATTTCTCAAGGGGATGAATACTTTCCATTTTTCAGAACCAATTGATTTCATTTTCGAGGTTATTCCTCAAATGTTATTTATGATTTGCACCTTTGGGTGAGTTCCAAAATATCACAAGAAAAATTTATAGATAATAATTAGATATATGGATTGTTTGATCTTTTATAAATGGGGATTTCCTTGGGGAGAAGAAACTTATAAAGCTCCAAGTATCATCAATACAATGATTAATATTCCTTTGAAATTGGGAGCTACAGTAAAAGCTTATGACTTAACTCATTTATATTTTAATTAGGATGGAGCTCCTTTATATAATATGGAAAATCAAGAAAAACTTCAATTAGTTTTTCTAAGTAAATTATATAGAGAAATATAAATTATAATCAATTAATTCATAAAATATTAATTATGCTATTTGATAAAGTTATTGCTCTTGTTTGTGTGCCTGTTATGTTGTTCGTGAAGCCTTTACTGCTTATGTTCAAACATCAAAATGACCCGAAACCAATTGCAGAAATCAAAAAGCCACTTTTGGAAGAAGAAAAAACATATGTTGAAGGTGAAATGATAGAAGAAGCAAAACCTTTGTCTCTTGAGCCGGTTAAAATATTGATGCCTCAAGCTCATGGACATGAAGAATTTGAACTTTCAGAGGTTTTCGTACATCAAATCATTGAAACCATTGAATTTGTCTTAGGTAATGAAAAAAATAAACAATTTTTAAAAAATTCATTTATTAATTATTAATGATTATTTCAAAAAAACAAGGTTCTATTTCAAATACTGCTTCATATTTGCGTCTTTGGGCCTTAAGTTTAGCTCATAGTCAATTGGCAAAAGTATTCTTTGAAAAAACTGTAGGAGGAGGTATAGAAGAAGGAAGCTTTTTGCAAGTTTTTTAAAAAAGTTTTAAAAAAATTTCTGATAGATATTTTATAATTTAGGTGTTTGTGGGATATTTTCTTTTCATAAACATCACCTTTGGCGTTTTGATGTGTATGGATATGATGGAGTGTTTTTTGCATGCTTTGAGACTTCAATGGCAATTTTTTTAGAAGGGATTTTCTTTAAATGTTTTTAAATAAAGGGTGGAATTCCAGAACAAATTCTACAAGGCAGATGGACATAAATTTGCACCGTTTTCGTTCACGCAGATTTTAAATGAGTTCAAAACAAAAAATGCGAGTAATTAAAAGGTGTAATTATTGATTACAATCAAAAATTGGATCGAAAATTTTGAAAAAACTAAAAACAAAATAAATAACTTAAAAAAAAATGTTTTTTGTTTAATTTTAATGGCATCGGACTTATTTCTGAATTTTTTATATTTTTTTCTCTACTTATTATTAATTTTTTATGCTTTATATTAATTTTTATTCTTTTTTCTTTTTACCAATTTTTATGCTTTTTTTAATTTTTTTTATTCTTTCTAATTTTTTTTTTTATTTTTTAGATTTCATCAATTTTTTCTTCTTTTAATTTAATTTTTTCCTTTTTGTTAATTTTTTATGCTTTTAAAGAAACAAACAAACAAAAAAAATTCAAATATTTTTAAGGCCTTAATTTTAATAAAAAATTTAAACCTATTTGAAAAACGCTAATTTTAATAAAACAATTTTTTAAATTGAAATAGGTAAAAATCATTCGTGTTCCCTCCAATTAAAAATAAAGATAAATGCAAATTGATCCTCTTGAAGTTTTAAGTCAAGCAAGCAGCAATAGATCATCTCGTTCGATCCCCGAAGTTATTCCAAACCTCCCCCTAACCGAGAATCTGCAATTAAATATGATGATCAATAGACAACAATACCTTTTTTTATTCGAAGAACTAATGTCTGATATTGGCTACGGGGAATATCAGAAGCGGATTGGATATATATTAGGCACTTTGATGTTTCTCAATGGAATTGAGATAATTGTGATAGCTTTAAGTATAACAGATTTTCTTTTAAATGAGAATTTCAGCGAGAATATCATCATTATTTTATCATCATTTATTTTCTTAGGCTTTTCTGTCGGCAGTATTTTTTCCAAAATTCTATGGAATCGTTTCGGATATAAACGTTCTTTATTAACGACTTTAATGCTCTATATAGTAATTTCAATTCTATCAGTTTATCCTTTCTCTACATTGGATTTCATTATTTTTCGAGCAATATGTGCTATTTTAATGAATTTTCTCAAAAATTTTGGTTATAATCTCCTAGTTGAATTTTCTTTTCCAATGAGACCTGTACAAGAGACTTATTTCAATTATTATTGCTATTACACAGTCGGTCAGATTATTTCCTGCGCTTTTTTTGTGGTATTGGACGATAATGACAAAAGCTATACACAATCAGATTATTATCAATTATTGATAAAAATTTCTTTAATAATCTGCGTTATAGTTTATGCACTGATTTATTATTATGTAATTGAAAGCATAAAATATTCTTTATATTGGAATCGTTATGAACAAGCTTTCAATACATTTAATCATCTGGCATCAATTAATCTAAATAACGGTGAAAATGAATATCTTGATGAAATAAAAAAGACTTCTTTAACTTATTGGACAGAACTATACATAATACAAATGGATGTTCAAAGCAACATATCAATTTTAAGGAAATTTAGAAATATTTATAATAATACTGATGATACTCAAAAGATATTTTCATTGCTTCTTATTATGAATTCAATGATAATTACTCTTACATTCTATTCTTTTCCTTTGGTTGTTACACTTTATGAATTAGGGTTTGAGAAATTCCAAAGCGAAGTAACATCAGGAATTAATGTATGGTGTATGTTATTTATCACTTTTTTTGTACAGTATATTGGCTTGATTTATGCAGAAATTATAAGGAAATCAGAGACAATTACCAAGATTTCTGTTGTTGTGTATGGGAATATTTTAATAATTGTTTGTTCTTTGATGAGCTATAGCATTGAGAAATATAGCAAGATATTCATTTGGATTTTTTCTATTACAATTGCCTTTTTATTCTCCAATCATAATGAAATGAAAGGTTATTTCTTTAATAATGATATAAAGGAAACTGCGAAGGAAGTACTGAAATTCATGGAAAATATCACTTTTTTATTGGTGCCTTTCATTTTCTGGAGCAATTTATTATTTTCATACAATTATATATTTATTTTATACAGTGTTCTTTACATCTTTAATTTGTTTATTGTTATGGGGTTGTATTTCTATGAAAAATGGAGAATTCAAATCGATCTTCTCATACAAGATCAACATCAATAAATTTTTGATTATTATTTCGTGAATTTTAATTTTGTTTGTTTTTTTATCAAAAACAAATTTTTTTTTATCAAAAACAATTTCTTTCTTTTTTAAAATAATCAATTTTTTGAAAAAATTGTCATAATTATTAACTTTATAAATAATAATAGCATTTCTTGTCTTAATTTCTTCAAAATATTAGTTTTTTCAAGAATTTGATGAGTTTTCAAGCATTTTTTATCTATTTTAGAAAAAATTGAATATTCTTATTATATATTAATATTAATTTTTTAAAATAATCAAACTCCCACCCAACAACAAGAAAAAATGAATAGAACCTTGTTGAACGAATGCAGGTAATACCTTCTAATTTTATTATTTCCTTTATTTTTTCTTTCAGAGCTTGCAAAATGAAATTCGAAGGCAGTGAACAACTCGCCAACCATGTGAAAAAAGTAAATAAAGCCATCATATATTCAAATCATTATCAATAAAAAAAAAAACAATAAAAGTTCTGCAGTGAAAGCGATTACGCAGACCCTGTGAAACTCGAGCAAAAATACAATTCTGAGTTGCGTTTTCTCAAAGAAAACTTGAATTTGCCAAAAGAATTCAAAGGGAAACTGACAAACAACAACTTAATAAACTTCGGTCAGGCAAGTCTTGACAATGTGAAGTCTTATTTGCGAAGTAATGATGATGAATTCAAGAAACTTGAGCAGATTTCACAGAAGAAACGAGAGGAAGAAATGGAGAAAGAGATTTATTCTTTGAAAGATGAACGTCAAAAGATTAGATTGAAGAAACTGCAAGATGATGGGCAATTAGAGGATTTATTACATGATTTAGAGGTACGAAAAGAGAAGGAATTAAGGGCTAGAATCGAGAAAGATCAAATAAGAAGAGCTTTGGTTGATTTAGAAAAGACGAAATTGAATACTTTAGAACAGGAAAAAAAGAAAGAATTGATGAAATTATCGAATGAAAGAGAGACTTTGCGATTGAAAGAAGAGGAATTAATGGAAGAAATGGCGAAATTGGATAATAATATACATAATATGGATCAAATGCGAAAAGATGAGATCAATAAACTACAATCTGTACAAGATGGTTTAAGGGGTAAAAAGGTTCAGAATAGGAAGGTTGATGAAATGATGGTACAAGAGCGAAGCGATAAAATCGCGTTATTAAAGGTTAAAAGAGAGCAATTAGAAGGCGAAAGATTCAGAATAATGGATAATTTAGAGAAAGTGAAGAATGGTGATTTGGCATCTGTGAAGAAAAATCCATCGAATTTGAAGCTTATGGCATCAAATATGTTGAATAATGAGGAATATAATAATAATTTTATGAAGGATAGAGAGCGAATCACTCAACTGAAGAACGAGCATGATAACATGTATCAAAGGGAATTCGTTCATATTGACGAAGAGGAATATAATTCACAAAAAAAACCACAGAGGCCTTTTGTGGAAAATGCACAAAAAATGCTTTATGATATTGAGGATAAAAAGGGAGATCCTGGTGTTTATACAGCAATGCGAGAAAAGGTAGAGAATATCAATAGAAATCAAACCCCAGATTTTTCTGCTGAAAAAGCTTTGCAGGATATTTCAACCATGAAAAAGAATTATTATGATGCAGGAGGCCGAGATTCACATTTTGTGAGCAATTTAGAGAATTTAGAGAAGTTTTATATGAATAATAGAAAAAAAAATGAGGAATCGATTTTTCAGAAGAATATATCTCCTGCTAGTGATAACATTAATATCTCTGCTGAGATTCAGAGACAAATAGCACTTAAGGATGTTGAAAATCAAAGAATGCGATCAGAGCTTGAAGTGCTGAAATATGGCTCTAATTTGAATATGAATACATTAAAGCAAGGAAATTTCGCATTGAATGATATGAATATGAGGATAAATGGTATAGATCCTGCTATGAATAATAATAATCCTTTTGATATTTTCCATCCTTCTAAGGAGTTCTTTTTACAAAATGAAGTTCGTTCAGTCGATTTATCAGAGGAGGAAAGGATTTTAATGAACTTACAAGCACAAGAAGTCGATGCATTGAGAGTTATTAGCAGAATACCAATAGGAACCGAAATATATAGGTTCAAAATGGAGCAGTTTAAGGAATTAAGTACTACAAGATCAGAAATTGAAAAGATTGTGCAAGAGCAACGTCTGCAAAAATTAAGAAGAGATTTTGAAAAAGTTCGGAGAGATGAGGATCGCAAGTTCGATAATGAGAAATGGGTTGATGATCAAAGGAAGTTCATCATCGCTCAGAGATTAAGGAAAGATTTAGAAAGGCCGCAATCCAGAGGCGAAAGGAAATATGATCCTAATGAAGGGATGATTGTACATTGGGATTTCATTTTAGGTTTGAGTTTTGTTTTAATGAATAATTAAGTAATGGAAGAGTATATATATGATTATAACTATGTTTAATAGAGTTATCTCTTATAATAAAGTATTTTTTAAAAAGGTTTGCCAAGAAGAAACGATTTCTCACAGATTGTGTTTGGAATCTATGTTAATGGGACCACAATTTATAGCCCGAAGCTTGTGGAGCCTCATGATTGTGAGGTGGAGACTTCAACAACAAATCGGTGTGTGTATGGGGAAAGTCATCAGATTTTCGATGTTCCAACAAATCCAGACACTTTGATGGTTTTTGAAGTTCAATTACCATTTAGCAGGAATGTGGAGGAGAATGTCGGGAAGACTGAAAGCTATGGTTGGACTCAATTGGATTTATTTGACACCACAAAAGATCTGAAGTTTTTAAAATTAATTTTCTTTAATTTTCTTTAATTTGATTTCCAGACGAGGGAGATGGAAATGCCCCTTATATTACGGCCCTACTGATAGCAATATCACAGTGGAACAAATAAGAGATTTGGAACCAATCGCAGGTGCATGGATTTATTTGAGAATAGCATTTCAAGATGATGAAGTTTTCGGCAAAAATAAGTCTCTGTACCCTGAAAACGCCATGGTCTTATTTAAAATAATTAAATTTATGAATTTAATCATATATATAGGGTGAATATGTTATTCCGACTATCCATCTAAGAGGTGTCGGTAGGCCTCGTCCAATGGCTTCCTTTGAAAATAAAAACAACTCTGCTTCAGTAGAATCTTCTCGCCCATTCAACGACAGTAAATCCATCCTTCCTCAACCTCAAAACCAAACTTTCACAACTCCTTCACAAAGTTTGATTCAAAAACCCACAGCAACCCAAGAAAGAATACCTATTGATGAAACCGTCATAAGCCAACCTCCCAATAGGTCTTCTATACAAAGTCTCCCACAATCCACCACACAAATCAGTGATAGCAATGAGCCTAAAAAAGGTATGAGTGTAAGGATATTATCCCTAAAAAACCATATCGCGAAATCCCATCTAAGAACCATGGTTGCAATATTGGAAGGAACTCAATTGATTTTTGATGATAATGGGAATCCTTGTGCCTTTAATACTTCAATACATAACCCTTTGGAAACTTCTGAAACAGCGAGATTGAAACTGGCCCCTTCACAATTGTTTTCAGTGCAGCATTCACAAAAAGATGACGATAATCTATTCAATCGCTCATCAGGACAAGATATCCTTTTCCAAGAGGAATACAAGTTCCTTCGCAATTTCAAATCCATCATCAAAAGGAACCAAGGTAGGAATGATTTATTCTTGGGAATACAAGTCGTTGAGAAGCCAGAACCTCAAATAGCAGGTCAAAACGCTGATATCAGCTATAAAAACTCCGCTACCAATGAAACTGCCAACTATGGTGGTTTAGAGTTCGAATTATTCGGCTGGTTGTTCTTTAAATTGAATAATCAGGATGGCAGTCTAAGAGCTGGTAAATATTCTTTGAAGCTTTTGGAGCCTCCTCTGCGAAGACCACCGATAGATCCTGAAAAAGTGACTCCACACGATCGAGCGGAAGTTGAATTTGAGATAAAAGAAATCGAATATGACGAAGCTACTTTAATGGAGATAAGTGGCAAGAATAAAAAAAAACCTACAAAGAAAAGTGCAAAAAGAAAAGCTGATGCCAACAAAGATAACTCAGTTGACAAGAGTATGAAAGATGTTCCTATTGATAACAACCCTTTTATCAGCAATATTAAGCCACAACATGTTGATAGACCTTTCGAAAAGGGCATGGGAGTTGATTTCTATATCGATGGAGCTAGATTTTTGCCTGATAATGTGATGGTTACAAAGGTTGTTATGGAGGTTTACAACAGTAAATTACAAAAGATTTTTCCTTCAAAAGCTTCTATTGCTGATTTAAACAGCAGTAATTATAATCCGACCTTTAATTTTAGAAGAGAATTGAGAAAGGAATTCTTCGATCCTACTGCATTAGTCTTTATTTCGATAGATACTTATGATAAAGCGACCGGTGAAGTGAGGATTGTTGGGTATTCAGCGATCAACTTGTTTTTGGGGAGATTTACTAAGACTCAACCAGAGAATTCGAGTGATGGGGATATAATTCTTATGAATGGAGCATATCAGTTACCTATTATATGCCAAGAACCTTATAGAAATCCACCTTTTGACATGAAAAAATTGTAAAGAATTTTAAAATTTATTAATATTTATTAATATTTTCCTACAAAAAAAGAGATAAACTTGAAAGAATCCCATGTGCTTCTTTGTTAGTTCGTATCAATTTCGCCCCACTTTCAGAAGATGGCTTAAGGACTTTATCAATAGAAGATTTCCCTGATCCATCAGATTGGGAGAAAAAAGGACTAGTTCAACCGAGACCACATTATGGTACTGGAAGATATAACACAGGGTTATGTCCTGTTAGAGACTCAGAAAGGGAGTTATTTTCGATAAGACAGCAGAGATATGATTCCACTGTTAGAGATCAAGCATATATTCTGATAAAAGGCGATGGAATCAGCAGACAAATGGTATGTTTTTATTTGGAATTATTTGATATTTTTCATTATTTATTTGATTTATTAATAGTCTGATGCTGATTTTCAAACGTATTTAGATCAAAAATTGAATAAAACTGCAAATACCACTCTAATTGATATGCAATATTTCGCGAAATACCAACCAGATGCTGGGTTTAAATTCTCATTAGATGGGATCCATAATGTTCCTAAATCTGCAGCTTTTTCAGGACTCTACTGTCTCAACCCACCAGCTTCTCTTTATCAAATAGACCCCAATCCTACATTAGTCCATTTGAACTCAAATCTCGATTGGGAAGGGTCTTTTTTTATATTAATTCATTAACTATCCTTCATTAATTTTTCAATTTTCTTCATTAAATATATATAAAGGCCTTTGACAAGTCCAAGATTTCTCGAAGGTTTCGCAACGTTTAAAGATGTGAAATTCCATCGAAATGTTTGTGTTATCATCGATATTCGATCCGTGAGTTTCGCAAAAGTTGAACCTACCATCGAAGATATCGGCTGGACAATTCTTCCAGTCTTTAGTCCTAATGGCTTTGTCATGTCAGGAATCTATCAAATTCCCTTATTTAAAGGAGCTCCAATTCCGGAATATCTCAAAGAAATGGAATCAACAGATCCTTGGCAATTCCTTATGGATAAATTAAAGGAAAAAAAGCCAAGAATTGCCTATTTAGAGCCTACTTCTGTGATTGTAAGACTTTTAGACACTAATAGAGAGGTTTTTCATTATTTTTAAAAAAAATTAAGGTTTTTATTGGATTTTTTGGTAAATAGGGCCATTTTAAAAACGCTTTTGATCCAAATAGAGTGATTTATGATTATTTACCTGATAAAAAGAAGAAAGAATACGCTTTTAATCAAGCTGTTGCGATAAAACTTGAACAAGGGAAAAAACTCAATACTATTATACCGATGAAAGGCGATAAATTGCAGTTTAATCAGAAGATTACAGACGCTTTTGCAGCGGTTTTTCTATGGATTTTTTTAATTTTTTTGACCTTTTTTATCGTATTTTTAGCGGTTCAATCTCACACAATATTTCTCAGATATTTAATAAAAAAAGAGCAATTTTTATTTGAATTTTTTATAATATAAACAAAAAGAAGTCTTAATCTTTCTTTGAATAATACTCCATTATATTCAAACCCAAACCGTCGATTTTTCTCTTGGAATTATCTTCTTTAAAGGCTAAATTCTCATAAAAACGCGTATTATCATTCACATTCTTCAATAAAACCTTAAATTCATTTGTAAAATTCACCGATGAAAAAGTGTCAATCTCTTTATTGATAAAATGAGGCTTTATATTTGATTCGATCTGTGATTTTGAAGAAATATGTTGTTTTTTTATAGGGAAATTGAGATTTCTTTGTTTGAAATCAAGCCATTTGCTTTTAGAATCAAGAGGAAAGCCTTCCAAACTGAATTTCTGCTGTGTTATATCAAGGAATTCGAGGAGAAAATCCTCGACCATTTCTACTGTTAAATTGTTCATTTTCTTTCTTTAGATTAATTTTTTTAAATTCGCTTTTTAAATTTTTTTTTTTTTATTTCAAAAAGCTCGTTTTTTTGTTGTAAATTGTTATTTTATTTTTTTATAAATATTCAATTTTTTTTTAATTTCAATTTTTTTTTACTTTCAATTTTTTCTTGCTTTTTTCCTTAAATTTTTTTCTCTCATTATTTACAAAGAAAATGAATGAGTTCACAAATTTTGAAGTAAAATTCTTTTATTTTTTTATCGCTTTCAAATATTATTAGCTTTTAATCCAAATCCTCAAGAAACCCCTCACAAAACGCTCTTCAAACGACATAAAAAGCTTGAAAACAAGTCTGGAAAACATTGAATTCTTCAAAAACAACGTTCTTGAGAATGGGTCAGACTCACTTACAAAGCTTTGCTCATTCTTAGAATACGAGTTTTCTCCACAAAACTCAATGCTTTTCTCTTATGGATCAAAGGGAACGCGTTTCTATATAATTATCAAAGGATTAGTAGGAATATTCGCTCCTTTGATAAAAAACAAAGAAGAAAAAAATGATTTTCTCAATAAAAATCAAGAGGTTTTAGCAATGAATTCAAATAATTTACAAAGGAAAAGCATGAAAAAACGTGAATCGTTGATAAATTCAGGTAATTTACAAAGGAAGTTGGATATTTATTTATAAATTCAGGTATTTTACAAAGGAGAAATACAAAAAACTTATTGCAAAATGCCTATTCACAAAGAGAAAGTTGGAAAAACAACTGCGATTTCTCGATAAATTCAGGTAATTTTCCTTTTATAAAAATCAGTTTTATCTTCTAATAAAAGCAAGTTTACAAAGGAGAAGTTCTTTAGAAAATGAGATAGAATTTGTGGAAGTAAAGGAGCTATCTACAGGAGATTCCTTTGGGGAATTGGCTTTAATTTCTTTGAAACCTAGAGCTTCTTCCATTCTTTGCAAAGAAGATTGCCATTTGGCTTTTTTAGAAAAAAAAGGCTTTGAAGAAATTCTTTTAGAATTCGAAAAAAAGAAGATAACAGAAGGATTGAATTTTATGAGTAAAATTCGCGTTTTTAACAATATAAGCCCAAAATCGCTGATTTCATTCTATTATGGACTTTTTCCTCACAAATTTATGAAGGGAAATCGAGTGTATGCGGAAGAAACACAGGCGAATTCGGTTTTTTTCATCAAAGAAGGAGAATTTCTGGTATTTTTTAACAAATTTTCTTTTTAAAATTCAATGAAAAAATTCACTGCTGAAAAAATTCAATGAAAAAAATTCAATGAAAAAATTCAATAATGAAAAATTCATTAATAATGAAAAAATTCATTGAAAAATATAAATTAAAATTCAATTAAAATTCAATTAAATTCAATTAAATTCAATTAAAATTCAAATAAAATTCAATTAAAAATTTAGCTTTTCAAAGAAATCAGCAGAAAATCTTTGAATAATTCGAATATCTCAGTGAAAATTCGCATAAAATTAGCTTTATTGCATAAAGGTGACATTCTTGGTGACGAAGAATTGGATTTAAAGAGTTTCGAAGGAAAAGCCCGAATTCGAAGATTTTCAGCTATTTGTGAATCTTCTGAAGGAGAGTTGCTTGAAATTAGCATTGAAGATTTTATTAGAAATTCAAAGAACGAGAATCCTTTGACTTTTCAAACGACTTTATTAGAAAGCAAGAATAAAAGAGAACGTTATGATCTAAAAATTCTCGAATATTTCAAAGTTTTTTCGAAGAGAAATTCAATAGAAAACTTTGAAAATTTAAAGAAATTTCAAAGGATTTTTGAAGAAAAATCAAAGGAAAAAATCGAAAACGTGAAGAAAATAATCGAAGAAAATTCGAAAGAAAAGCTAGAAAGCGTGAAGAAATTCAAAAGGATATTTGAAGAAAAACCGAAAGAAAAGTGTAAAAACACAATTAATGAAGAAAAATTAAGAGAAGAACTCGAAAGTGAGAGGAAATTTATTGAAAAAAAATCAAAAGAAAAAGAAGAAAACGTGAAGAAATTTATTGAAGAAAACTTTGAAAACGTGAAAGAATTCAAAGGAATTATAGAAGAAAAAAAGATAGAAAAGCTTGAAAACTCGAAGAAATTAAAAGGGATTTTGAATACAAAAGGCGATTTAATGGAGAATGTGAATAAAATCCGACAAAATATGAACAATTTTCTGAAAAAACAAGAAGAATTAAAACAATGCAAAAAAATCAAAAATCTTCGAGTTTTCGAGAAATTGAATGAAATTGAAGAATTTTATGAAAATGTCGAAAAGAAAAAGACAATGGGATCCTTGTATAATAGTCAAATGATCGAGGATTTAAAGGAGAAATTCAATAGGATAGAAAAGGAGGCCTCTAGGAATAATTCTTTGTGTATTCCCCTTACAAATGACCCCCTTTTGCTTAAAAATATCAATTTTTTCTCACCCAAATACACAAGGATTCACAAAAAGATTGATAAAAGTAATAAATAAATAAAGTTCTTGAAGGAATGCTATTAAATTTTAAAGGCAATTTTCTTTATTAATTTAAAGGAAATTTCTCCATTTTTTTTGTTAAAGAGTTTTCTTAGTTTTAATAAAAATTATTTTAATAAAATAAAATTTTAATAAAAAAAAAAAATTATTTTCTAAAAATCAAAAATGGAAAAACTCAATGACGAACTCGATAAAAAAATAAACTTTTTTATGGCGAACATTAATGAAGAAATGAACACATTGATCGAAACTGCCTTTAATAAGTTCATACTCGACCTTCAAGCAAAAAAACAATCGCTCTTAAATGCTTTTAACCTCAAAATTCGAAAATTGGTGACAGAATCATTTGAATTTGGTCACAAAAACAATGAAATTTTGACAAAAATTTCTTCAAATAAAGTACTTTTAGACATAGGTGGCTACAACTTTTCAACATCTTTGAGCACTTTAACCAAATTCCAGAATGCCAAAATAGCACTTATTTTCAAAGATGTCGACTTTCAAAAGGGCAAAGAAGAGCGGTTTTTTATTGATAGAAACGGAAAATATTTCGAATATGTTTTGGATGGATTGAGAAACAATCAAATAATTTTACCCAATGATGAATTTTTAAAAACAAATGTTTTGGAAGAGCTTAAATTTTATGGTTTAAACGGTTTAATTCCTTTTTCCAATGAGGACTTCCATCAAATGAACCTGAATTAATTAAATTCGATCAAACAAAAATTTTAACCCTAAAGGATGAGCTTTCAAATGAGTTCAAAACTTCGATTTTATCACAAAGTGAAATTTTCACGAATGAAATCTCTTTAAAAATCAAAGAATTCCTTATTGTAATAGTTAATAAACTGAAAGAAAATCAGCAAAAGAATGATTCAAAGCTTCAAGAAATGAATCAAATTCTCACAAACAAACTTCTTTTGGATATAGGTGGTTTTTTCGTCTCAACAACGATGAATACTATCAAGAAATTTCCCAATTCTAAACTTGCAGAACTTTTTAATGGGAATTATTCTTTAGAATTAGATAAGAAAAGGAGAATTTTTATGGATAGAAATGGGAAATATTTTGAGTATATTTTGGATGGATTAAGAAATGCTAAATTAATATTGCCAGAAGATGATTTTTTAAGAAAAAAAATATTAGAAGAATTGAAGTTTTTTGAGCTGAATGAGTTAATCGAAGAAAATAAATTGATTTTTGAGAAACCAGTCCTCAGTTTCGACGTAAAGAAGTGTGGAATGGGTATAAAATTTTCAGAAAACGATACTGTCATTGAGAAAATTGCTAATTCAAACACTTATAGTGAAATTTTAGGGAAAAACTCGTTTAAAAATAATGTAGTTCAGTGGGATATTACAATTTTGTCAGAAAATACGAATTGGATAGTTATTGGAGTAGCTGATCTTAATGAAATCTCTAATGATTTTATGGGAGGAAATAATGATAAAGGCTATGGAATATCTTCCGAAAAACAATTTTATCGGACTTCTGGCGTTAATTCAAAAGATTTCAAAATAAATGAGACTTACACGATATTTTTAGACATGAAAAACAATGAATTAAAGATTAAAGGGCCAGATGTTGATGTCAAAAATGAAAAATCCATCGTCGGAAAAGAATTGTATCCTTTTGTTATTTTGTATTCAGTTGGGAACTCGGTGAAAATTGGAAATTTTAAAATAAAGGAATAATTTTATATTTGTAAATTTTTTGAAATATTATTGGTCTGATTTCATAAATTTTTTGATTTTTTTCTTTAAAATTTTCAATTTCACAAATAAATTTTCAGAAAACTATATGAATGATGAAAAATCAGAAATGAATAGAGAGATAAGAATATTAAACAAATAAAGAATAATATAAGGATATTCCGGAGAATGTGAAGAAAATGCTCAAAAGGAAATTTATAGGGGAGATATCTATCATTTGCAATATGAAACAAACATTTCTTTAATTTTTATAGAGTTTTATTCTTATATTTTTTTAAAAATATTTATCTATTTTTTTTTAAGAATTTATCGATAAAATTATAAAAAAAAACGAAATTATTCAAATTTCTCTGATATTTTTTGAAAGAATTCATTTTATTTCATTAATAAAAACTGCTTTTCTTGAATGAATTCTGATCCAGGTTCCAATGGCAATAAACTAAGCCAATTAAAAACATGTAATTGATTTTTCTTTTGTTTTTTTCCTCACTAAATCTAAATTTCCTTCAGTGATTTCAAAACTTTCAAAAGAAAGAGATGTTTTAATGAGCGATATTCTTAAAGATCGAACAATTATCAATAATCTTGAAGTAGAATTGAATAAATATCAAATGGAATTTGAATATTTATCAACAGATATTAAAAATAAAGAAAACGCTGTATTTGAATACGATAGAATGATAAATGAAGGACAAAAGACTTTCGAAAAGGTGATTTTTAATTGATTTTTTTCACTGATGAGTTTTTTTGGGAAGTTGGAAGAAAACTCGTATAAATTGATAAAAGTACTGCAGGAAGAAGAGAAGAAAATAAGCAATAAACAGAAGAAAACATAAAGAAATTATGAAGAAAAACAGCCATTTTTAAAAAGAAAAAAAAGCTCTTTCTTGATCTTTTTTTAAATTTTTTTTAAAAAAGCAGAGTTTTGTTAATGTTTTTTTTAAAATAAAAAAAAGCATTTTTCAGAGTTTTTATAAAGAAATTATTTATTTTAACAAAAAATCAGCCTTTTTCTTGATATTTTTCATAATGGAAACCCCGAATAAATCCATTCAAGAACTTCTTCGCTTTTCCTTCGAGAAAAAGGACTCCCTTCAGCAATTTCTCCCTCTTTTGAAGAAAATTTCTAATTTCAATCTTTTTCAAATGAATGAGAATGCTGATTCCCTCTATCATTTTTCAATTCGTAACGAAAAACCCTCTATTTTCTTTAAAAATAACAGGATTTCCTTTGTAAAAGTGTATTCAAGAAGAGATTTAATTGAATATTTCATCAGATTAGACTATAAAGTGTCGATTCCTAATAAAAAATTTGAGATTCCTTTGCATTTAGCATGCGAAAAAGGCGAATTTGAAATAGCGAATATATTGATAAAAAGATCGAAGAATTTGAATATACAGGATAATTTAGGGAATACTCCTTTGCATAAAGCGGTGATTTGTCTCAATAAAAACAGGCTTATTATCATGAATTTGATAAAAAATGGATGTGAATTGAATAAACTCAATGAAAATAACGAAACTCCTTTAATTTATGGCATTTCTCAAGGAAATCCTGGTAAAATTCAGTTTTTTCTTACTAATTTTATATTTATTATATAGAAAATGTTGAATTTTTATTGGAATTTAATGTGGATTTATCTGTGAAAGACTCGCAAAAAAATGATGCTATTTTTCTCGCTTGTTCAAAGAAAGAGGTGAGAATTCTAGAAATTCTTCTAAAGAAAATACCGGATTTTCAAACGAAAAATTATGTGAATTTATTAACTTTAGCAATACAAAAAAGTAAAGAAATCAAATTAAATACGAGTTTTTTTTGTTTTTTTTGTGAAGAATCAACAGAAATCGTGAACATTTTGATAAATTTCGGGGTAGAAATCAGAGAAAAACACCTGAATTTAGCATTAGAATTGAATTTAAGCCAGATTTGGCTATTTCTGAAGAATAAATTCGATGAAAAACTGATTGATAAAATAACCGATTTTTCAAATGAAAGTGAGTTTTTTGTGATTCGTAACGAAAACGAGGTTTTAAAACGAAAAACTCAGGATTTCGAAGTAATTTTCCTTATAAATTCGCTGAAATTTCTAATGTAAAAAGAAAGTCTTTTGTATTATGAATAGGGAAATCGACAATCTTTTGAAGAAAATCGATAATTCAAAGAAAAACACTGAGAAACTCGAAGAGAAAAACCAGTTTCTTCAAGCCGAAAACGAGTTTTTTAAAGAAGAATTAAAATCTCATGAGTTAAAAAAGGAAAAATTGAGTTTTTCAAAAGAAATTCTGAGTTCTTTGCCTTTGGAAATGAGCAATTTTATACAAGAAAAAGAACTTGAAAGCGATTTAGAGAATTTAATGATAAATCCTCAGGATTTGCTGATTAAAAAAAAAATAGGAAGTGGGGGATTTGCGACTGTTCATAAGTTTTTTTTACTTTTATTGAATTTTAAAGCTTTTTTTCAATTTTATTTATAAAAGAGGCTCGATTTACGGGACGAAAGTAGCAATAAAACTGATAAATCACACTAAATTTGATAAAAAAATCTTCATGGATTTTCTTCACGAAGTGAATCTTCTGAAGAAAATTAGACATCCTCATATAGTAATTCATTTCAATAATAAAAAAATATTCATTAAAATTCTTGAAGATTTCATTGATGGGAGTCATTATTCAAGAGAATTCCTTGGGAATTATCACAGAATATATGAAGAATAAATCGATTATTGATCTAATAAAGTTATATCCTGGTTTGTTCTCTTATCAAAAAAAAGTGAAAATGGGGTTAGAAATCGCATTAGCTATGAACTATTTACATTCAATGAACCCACCTATTCTTCATAGAGACCTTAAATCCGCCAATTGTCTTTGTGATGAAAATTTATTGATAAAAGTCGCAGATTTAGGGTTTTCACAAAAAAATCAATTTTTTTTCATCCATCAATCCCCATTAATCCCCATTAATCCCATAGATCCCCATCAATCCTCATCAATCCCCATAGATCCCCATCAATCCTCATCAATCCCCATCAATCCCCATCAATCCCCATCAATCCCCATCAATCCCCATCTATCCCCATCTATTTTTTTCTTCGATTTATTTTGTATTTTGCCCTTAAAAATTTTATCGAAAAGAATGGCAAAAATTAAAGATAATTTGAATTCTCATACAAATAGCATAGGAACTCCTGAATATATGGCTCCAGAATTCATTTCTAATCAAGAGTTTTATCGAAAATCTGATGTGTTTTCTTTTGGGATTGTTTTGTGGGAAATTTTCAGTGTAGAGAAAGCTTTCAATGAGATTCATCCTGCAACAATCATCTTTCAAATATCAAATGTTCTTTAATAAATTTTAAAATTTTTACTGATAATTTTTATATTTTGTGATAAAAATAGAAAAAAAGACCAAATTTAAATAGAGAAAAAATTGAAAATGAAGAGATTTGCGAGATTATTGAGGCTTGCTGGCAAGATGATAGGGATTTAAGGCCGGGATTTGACGAAATATTGGATAAATTAAAAGGATTGTACAAGAAAGCTAAAAATTAAAGGAGATAGAAGAATTTTTAAAAAAACTGAATAATTTTTAAAAAAATATCATAAAAAATTTTTTACTTAAAAAAACAAGACAAAAATTTTTTAATTGTTGATCTTTATTTTTCATAAATCATTATTATCCACTTTGGAAATAAAATGTCTTTATCTGATGGTTTAGCAGTAAAAACTGATCGAATTCCTTTCCCAAGCACGAAAATGCTTTTCGAAAACTTCACATTCGCTCCAAAAAGAAGTAGCAGCACAAAAGCAAATAGCTTGAATATTTCATACAATAAATTGTTTTTTCTTTTTTAATTTAATTTATTTTGTAAATTTTTATGGTTTGTGTGAAAAACTCAGTTTTTAAGATACAAAAACCGAAGAAATTGAACAAAAACAACAATGAATTTTTCGTTCACATCAAAAGAAAGAAGAAATCATGTGGTTTGCTTCGCAATGTTGTAAAGGGATCAGGTTTTTTCGTTTATTTGATTAATTTTATATTTTTTTTAATTTTTATTTGATTTATTTAAAATTTATTTGATTGATTCAAATAATTTGACTTGATATTCTTTTCTATTTTCTTCTTATAATATGAATTTCATTTGAAAAAAAGATGGAATTATATAAAAATCCTAGAATTCCTGCTCAAAAATATTGAATGAACTGAGAAAGAACTTCAAGTTCGCTTTGAAAAACATGTCAGAAGAACGAGAGAATGAATGCAAAATCATGTTAAAACAAGGAATCAAGAGCAAATTCAAATCCAAACTCTTTAACGATTATTTATTCTCTCTTGGTTTTTGTTCTGCAAGCAAAAATGATCATTTTTTATTGCATTTTTATAATTACTTTAAATTATGTCCATATTTTTCCTAAATCATGATATATACCGATATTTTCGATTTTATCTTTAAAAATTAAACAAATATTTAATTTTCTTTGTAATTTTCTCTCTTTATTTAAAAAAAATTAAATATTTTTTCTATTTTTCTTCTTATTTTATTTTTTTAATGATAAAATTGAACTGTTTTAGAAGAGTTTCTCTTTTTATAGACATAATTCTATTTTTTTCTATAAAAATTAAACAATTTCTCAAAATATTTTTTTTTGTTTTTATATAAAATTCTTTTAAAAACTACAAGACAAATGGAATCATAGCCTTTCTTTCTTTAGGATACTCTTCAAAATTCAACTATTCCATTTAAACTCCAGCCCGTCACCCCATAACCGATCCACTCTAAACATTCCCCTAAATAATTGGGTGACGCAATATATTTGAAAATAAATTCATGAGGAATTCCATAGATTTTTTTCGAGTTTATAAGGTTTATTTCTTTGATTTTTTTAATATTTTCATTAATTTTTCGCTTTTTCATCGCTATTAAAATGTTATCTGATTTGATATTTATGTACATTCCTATGAAAAAAATCATGATTCCTGTTATGAAATTCCATTGATAAATCGAATCTTGTGTACAAATACACAGATAACTCAAAGAATAAACCTGATAATAACCATTGAATATACAGAAAAAAAAGGCCAATGAAGCTATTTCTAATGGGTATTTCCTAGAATTTCCTCGTAATTTCAAAGGGTAAATGATCGCTCTATGAACATAATGGAGAATAAACATGCTTAAAAGCAATAAATTTGGAAGTTTCAATGGAAAATCTTTGAATAATAGAAAATAAACAGAGAAAATTAGGTTTGGTGACTCATAAATAAGCCAAGCTATTGAGCTTGAAACAAGGAAATTTGAACGGGAAGGAGGGATAAATTTACCGTAACCGACTTTCAAGTCAAAAATATTCTGAAGCCAAGAACTAAAAGCAATCGTAATGATTAAAAAACAGCTGAAAGCTTCGAAACTCCATAAATCTTTTATTAAGCAATTCATTGAAAAATTTAAAAATCATCAAAATTTTACAAAAAAGCATTTAATTTTTATTTATTATGAAAATTTTATGAATGATAATTTTATTAATTTTTTTATTATATCGTAATGAAAAAATCTTCGTTTTTCCTTTTATTTTAATGGAAAAATCTTTGTTTGTATTTTTTTTTTTTTAAATTTTTTTTTATTTTTGATTTTAATGAATAAATATTATTCATTTGAAGTTTTCATTGAATTTTTTTAATTTTATCACTTTTCTTTTTATAATTTTTTGGTTTTTATTCCTTATCATCATATTTTCTCCCGACTTCAATCACAATCTTCACATGACATAACGGGCAGTACTTCAAATTCATCCTATCAATCTCACTTTCTATCATCTTATGTTTGCAATTTTTACAAGTGTAATACTCCTTCGCAAAAATCGATCTCCCAGAAGCCACACAAGGCTGGAAATTCGAGCCACATGTCTTGCAATGCGTTGCGAATTCATTGATTTTTTCTTTGCAATTCTTCCCAATACAGGGATAAATCTCGCTGAGTGTTTCAAACGGTGGATATTTCGAGAAAATCATCACAGATAGATCTTGATATCTTTCTTTCTCGCCATCTTTATCAGAAATCCCTTCCAGTTTCACAAAAGCCTTCGAACATTCTTTATAATTCTTGAAATAAAACGAAGCCAAAGCAATCAATGAATACACTTTCTTTGTATCGAGTTCTAATTCATATTCAGCTAATCTTAACGCAGTTTTTATCGCATATTTATATTCCCCCATATATAGCTGCCTTTGAGCTAATAGATAGAAATGCCAGGCTTCAGCTCCTCTCCATGGATTATTCAATGCTTTATCAGTACTAGTATTAATATCACTGGTTATTAATGAATCTAAGGTCTTTTGAGTAGTCACATTTTGCCCAGTCATCGTGGCATCGAACATTCTTTTCTTATACGAATCGACTTCTAAAGCAGCCATGACAAAGAGTTTCTTTACAATCAAAGGATTAGCTTCACGATCGACAAGGTCTTTAGCGATTTGTGAAAGGATCTTCGCAGCTTCAGTGTTACGATTCGCTTTTCTATACAGCTCTGCTGCTTCTAATTTCTTTTTTTTCTCTAATAAATGGTTAGCATACATTGATAAAAGACCTTCAATTTGCATGAATTTATTCTCTTCTGCTAATTCTACAGCTAAATTCCATTGATTTAAAAGAACACAACAATCAATAGCTTTCTTTACATCACCTCCACGCTTATAACAGCTAACTGCTTGCTCACATAGACCCACGTTCTGAAACTTATCACCAAGTTCGTTCAGTAATTTCGAGCCTTCAGGAATACTGGTGATAATTTGTTCTAAATTTTCGAAATCTTCGATATTATAAAAAGCTTCGATCATTCCTTCGTAATTTTTCGCCAAAGAGTAATAATTTGCTGCCTTTTGCCATTTGAAGCGATCGGCATAATAATGGCCTAATTCGTTATAAGCGACCAGTAGGATATCATCGTAACCTGAACCTTCTTTCACCATTTGAACCACTTTGAACCAATCTCCCAATTTCATTCGCATTTGTATTGCGAGATCTTTTCTTTCGATTTTCTTATAGACCTGATCCGCTTCATCATAATGTGCGTAATAAGCCAAAATCTCTGCTTTTTGTTTGTTTTTATCATCGATTATCTGCAGCCTTTTCACTAATTGAAGACCCTGATAATCGTCGCATTTCAATAAAGCCTTCTCAGCTGAAACGAAATCAAGATCTTCCAATGCTTTTTCAGCCAATAATCGCCATAATTTTAAATGTGGGTTCTGATCAATATAATTATAGGCTTCTTTTAAATTGACTTTGTTCAATATATCCCTTGTATCTCTTAAGGATTTCGTCTCATAATCAATCAAAAAGTTTCCAACCTGAAGAACTCCATCAGGAGACTTCATAATTTCATCTAGTAAAACACATCTGATCTGTAAATCACTGAATTCACATAAATAACCATCAGTTTGTAATGGTTCTTCTGGCTCAATTCCTTTTATTGTATACATCCTCGATTTCTCCATACAGGCGAATTGTAAAGGATTATCATCAGACCATTTGATATCCCATACTTCTTTCTTTAAAAACTCGAGGAGATTTCCTCCTGAGTTATTGATCTCATATAAAGTCAGAACTCCTTCTAGATCAATAACCCCCAGACGGCTGGTATCACAATTGATTTGTATAAAGAACGGTCTGCATTTAACGAAAAGTTTATTTTCAAGAGATACATAAGGAAGAGTGAATTTTAAGATAGAACCTGTCATTCGGCAGACTATGAGATAATTTTCATTGGATGTGATACAACAAATAGGATCATTTGTTTGTTTTCCCTCTGCTGAATATTTATCTTTATCATAAATCAGATTAGGATTAGGATCTTCGTCAATAAACCATGCGTTTTCACGACCCATTTTCCTGGTTTCTGTGCCTTGTTTCGTCGTTGCTTCAAAGGCAGTTAGTCTGGCGATTTGATTTTTATATTGCCAACAATATATCTGATCTGTAGAAGCTATTGCTATATGTGTTTTTGACATAGAAATATTGAGTGGTTCTATGTTAATGATTTTGTTATCGACAGGGTTTCCGATTGAATTACAAAGACTAATGCTATATTGTTCGCTAGTGTCTTCTATTCGTGAAATCAATACACAAAATTCACCACAAGCTCGAATTGCAAGAAGATTCTTCACATATTTTATATTTTTAGTATCGTTTTTCGTATCCCAAAAAATAACACAAAAATCAATTCTATCGGCTTTTTGATATGCGAACACTAAGGTCTCATTTGACATGTATCCCCATTTATAGTCAGATTTTATGTTAGCGAAATAGATTGAGGAACCAACTATCATGGCTAAACGAAGACTGCTACCTTCCCAACTGATTCCGGTCACCTTTTCGTTCGAAGGGATTTTTAATGTTCTTAAATGTATGCCCAGATTACTGAAAAACTGAACCACACCCTTATTTTCATTATTTTCATTGATGAGGCCTAAAAAATAAAATAAATTAAAATTTATTTATATATGTTGTATAGAAATAGATATAAAATGACCTGCAACAGCAAAAACAGTTCCTGTGGAATTCCATCTGACCGAAGTGACCATATTCAAATTAGTTTCAATAAGTGTGGGGTCATCATCCTTATCATTCTTCATGAGTTGTATTCTCCCACATTCATAAGCAAATATCAATCCGGGGGGTGTGTCTTCTGTATACATCTTGCTACCTTCATACCATTCTAGCGCGACCAGTCTCATATTCGGCGTAAACAATTTTTGTGGATCGACCAGTTTCTGCAAACAATAGATCTTAAGCTGATGTATAGGATTTCCATTGTCATCATAAACTCTAACTTCCCCTTCAGGCGTTGCAAAAACCATCAATTTCCCATCAGGAGACCATTCAATTAAACTGAGTTTATGTTTTAATTCTTTACCCCAGAGCCTACTTCCTTCAACACTCCCCAAAATAACATTCCCATCTTCATAAATAATACAAATTCTTGTGCCATCTGGACTCCATTTCATATCAGTTACAGTGCTTTTGTTCCTATTGTTGATCATCTCTTCAAACCAGAAATTTTTGTGGAGCATCCAAACGATTATCAAACCATTCTCATCAGAAGTAGTCAGTTTTTTATAAGCCTCATTCCAAACCACACATTTTACGGCACCTGAATGACCTTCTAATGTCTGATTCACTGGTAAACCGGCACCTCCTTGAGATGAAACAGTGCTTTGAGGGAGAAGCCCTGCTGGTTTTTGCTCCTCGAGCTTTAAGATCTTCAAAAGACCTTTTTCACCACCACAAGCGATCCAACCTTGTTCAGAACTCCAGGCGATACATTCAACGCGGATGTTGTTGGGAATTCCCACTTTTTTCGAAAGATAAGCGAACATTAATTAGTGATTTTTATTTAAAAAAAAAATATTTAAATTGGAATTTGTAACTTTGACAAGGAAAATTACATAAGAAAAAAAGAAAAGAAAATTAAAAATTTCCATTGAATTTTCATTATTTTCCTGAGATATTTTCAATATTTGAATGGTTTTTTTTTTTAATGAATTTTTCCTTTAAAATTGGTTTATGAATTTTTTTAGTAAATTCTTTCTTTTATCACTGCAAAAAATAAAAAATTTAACCCCTTAAATGTTTTTTTGTTAAATCCCCTAATTCTTAACAATCATCTTCATCACTCTATTCAAAGTCTCAATAGTCTCTACAAGCCTCTCCTTAATCAAAGAAACGTTTTTTTTCCTATAGTCTGTTTCAAAAAACTCAAATTCATTCCCTCCTGGTAAATTCTTATCAGGTTTCGGGGTCGTTAATCTGAAGGAAGAATTGATGGCTTTCATGAAAGAACCATCAATAATTTGGCTTCGAATATCGCCAATAACCAAGATCTTATCACCATTTCTTAAAGGCATTAACGCTGAAGGATTAGTCATGAGAAACTCACTTCCATAGAAGTTTTCCATCACTTTGAACAGATGTGAATTCAATGTAAGATCTGGCGTTTTTAACAATGGGCTGGAATTTTTCGAAGCAAATGATCTGTGTAAAAGCGTGTTTTTCTTTTCTTTATCGGTTTCGGCCTTAAGGATCGCAACAGCTATCACAGAGGGTTTATTGGTCATTAAAGCGTATTGTAAAGCGCCAAAATACTGGAATTCTTTCACAGCTTCCCTGGTTATTTCCAATGTATTAATCTTAGAATTTTGATAATGGTTCTCACTTTCCTTCTTCTTTGAATTAGCTGGTTTTGTGAGGTTTCGAATAAAAGAGAACCAGGTCTTATTAATGATAGATTTGGCAACGATTGACATAGATAAAGAACTGAAATGGATGCTTCCTCTTGCGAAATATGGCCAGAATAAAAAGTCGTTATTTTCATATTTCGGGTTCACACTAATGTATTTCATGTTATTTTCTTCCATCATTTCTGTCAGGAAATTCTTTAAACCGAAGAAATCGGAGATTATTCGTGAGAAAACAATGCTTTCAGAGTCCATCAGAAAATTGTTCTGTGCACTTGAAAGTATCAGTATTTTAAAGGCTTTTTTGGGGTCAAGTTGAACAATATGATTGATTTTTGTGGGAGAACCGTATACATAGAAAATATTCTTGAAAACATCGTGAACTTTTCGCCATTCGCTAGGATTTGGCTCATTCTCTGAATATAATAAGATAGGTCTTTCTGAATAGGTTCGCAGAACCAATGCTATTGTTCCGAATCTTGTTAAATTGCCTCTTACGATAATATGATTCATAAATATGCCTTTTGGACTACAATTATCATAAAGATTGAAAATACTTGGGATTTCTATATTTTTGAAGTCCAAATCAGCGATTTTCTTTGATTTTGACATGTATTTTTCCTTTTTTATTTGCCAATCCTTTAAATGCGAGTCGAGCTTGCTCGCAAGGTTTTCTATATGCGAAGCAGTTGATTGTTCAGTGTAATTTTTTCGGAAATAGTTCATGTTCTTTGTATAAATCGCATGTTGTGAATCTTTTTCTGAATAATTCGATAAAGTTTGCGCAAAAATTCGATCGAAAGCCACAACAAAGCCAATATCCTCTTTTTTTATCACATAGTTTATTGGGTTTATTAGCACTTCGGAAAGGTCTGGAAGCAATGGGTCTTTGCATTCAATCCCTATGAGGAGGATGCCAGAACGAGACGGGAGGGATTGCTTGAGGACTTGATGGGGAGAGTAATCGAAGGCGTAGTTTTCGGAGATGTCAAAACTGCTGAAGTATGATATTTTCACAGCTTCTTCGAAGCTGAGACCCACAAAGAAAGTTGACAATTCTAGGAATTTTTAGAAATAAGAAATAAAAATGAAACAAAGACAATGAAATATTAATGTAACAAAAAAATGAAAAAATAAAAATAAGAAAATGAAAGAAAATTGAAAAAAATGAAAAAAATGAAAAAAATGAAAAAAATGAAAAAAATGAAAAAAATGAAAAAAATGAAAAAAATGAA
>JFJP01037203.1_pt1 | contig 38241 bp, 48 predicted proteins | sample 431651 | NCBI WGS metagenome assembly JFJP01 (sample SAMN02602958, study PRJNA72255) | Microbial mat metagenome, whole genome shotgun sequencing project. | biome: fresh water; feature: sink hole; material: water; isolation source: purple microbial (photo- and chemosynthetic) mats found in... | reverse complement strand
TATAAATATAATTATTAAAATAATAATATTAATTTATTATAAATATAATTATTAAAATAATAATATTAATTTATTATAAATATAACTATTAAATTACTTATATTCAATTAATATTAATACTAAGCTTATTATTAACCTGCGGCCCTGGTGCACATGCACGCCCAGGGCGGAGGCGGGGGCGGGCTCGAAGTTTGTATGGCAGGGCATAAAATTAGCAAATACCCAGGTGTTGTTTAATTCTCTAGCTTTAAAAGTAAGCCCCCAGCAGCCCCAGCGCGCCTTCTTTTGTAGCGACGGGGCTAAGAAGAAGAAGAAGCCCAAATACCGCTTTGGCTTCCCCATGGCCCTGTATTTTTTTTTTGAGAAGCTAAACTTTTCGTATTGGACCTCGACTACGGTCAGCCCCAACCATTACGTTTGCGTCCTCCCCGCCTCGGCGAGCCAGGCCCTTGCAAGCGTGCTTGGGGGTGAGCTCTTCCTGGGCAAATCTCAGCTTGTAGAAGCTACGGCCTTTGATTTGACGGGCCAAGAGGTTGCAGCCGGAGACTTCCTTGTTTTTTTAAAGAACAACGGCATCGTCCTTAGCTACAGCTTCTACTTCTTCCTCCTTAAGAAGCGCATAACCTTCTTCCTGCACGGGGGGGAGCAGGTTTGTTCCGTCGAGTCCTTTTATAGCAATGCTAACTGGCTCGAGCGGGAGATCTCTGAGATGTTCGGCGTGTCCTACCTCCTCAAGAAGGACTCCCGCAACCTCTTGCTAGACTACGGGAGCTCGTTCAACCCCTTCCTAAAGAAGTTTCCCGCTACGGGGCACGCCGAGGTTGTCTTCAATTCCTTCCTTAAGACGACCGCCTATGTGCAGAATGCTAGCGTCGAGCTCTAAGCTTAAAGATGTTTTTTTTTTTTGATGTTTAATTGACTAAACTTCTTCAACTTCTTCTTCTTCTTCCTCTTCTTCATCTTCTTGACCACCTCCTTCAACTTCTTCTGCTTAGTTTTGACCTCCGAGCTCATGTGGGCCCTCCTCCTCCTAATCTCGGCCGTCCTCGGATCCATCCTCGATGACTTCTTCCTCGCCTCCTTCTCCTTTCTAATCCTAGGCTTTGCTTCCGTAGAGCTCTCGATCGGCCTCATCTTGATGGTCTACCTGAAGACGACGAACCTTTCGCTAAACCTAGCAACCCACAAGAGCTCGAACTACGCAGCCCTCTTCCTCCAGAAAAAGGGTAGCCTTAAAAAAAAAATCTAGGAGGGAAATACGTGGGTAGTATGACATTGCTTTTTTTTGTGGAGCACGTTTTTATTTTTTGCATGATTTTTTGGCTCCTTACTTGGATAGCCGAGTACTTCTTTAAGTCAAAGAACAACAAGCAGAAGAACCAATTCTATGAGTGCGGATTTAGGGCCCTCTCAGAGCTCAATATCCAGATCAACTTAAACTTCTCCATCGTTTGTGTGTTTTTGATCCTCTATGACGTGGAGTTCATCTTCATGTACCCCTTTTTTTTTAATTTTTTTTTGGTCAATGCTGGGGCTTTCCTCGTCTTCTTCGTCTTTCTTTTTTTCATCTTCTACTCCCTGGTCTACGATAGCGTCCAGAACTCCCTAGCCCTCCAAATTTAATCCTGATTTTTTTTTTTTTTGAAAAAACTCATTGCAGAAGTACCTCGCATAAGGCTCGGCCCCTTCTTTAAATTTTTTTTTTACCGGTCCTTTAGGCTCTACCTCCTCCACTGGCACATGGGAAGCTTCTTTTATGCCTTTAAGCACTTTAAGTACTTCTTTGAAAATGTCTACCTCTTTGACCGCTTCATCTTCTTTAACAGGCATAATTACTTAAGCTTTAGTTTAAAAAAGCGCCAAGTTTTTTTTAACCTCCTCGACCCCTTTAGTGTATCAAAAAAGTTCTTCTCCAACGGGGTGATCCTAAGGTTCCTGAAGCGCAGAGAGAAGCAGAATAAGTACAAGCAAAAGTATGGGGCTGCTTTTTTGTTTTTCTTAAGGAGGTACTTTAGGGTCTTTTTATTTAAAAACCTCGTCCTCGTGTTCAAGTCTTTTCGGCTCCGCCACAAGTACTTCTTAAAGCTCGCTATCGAGCTCTTTGGGCGGAGCTCCTCAGGCATGTACGTTGTGCCCCGGGCTCGCTTCTCCAAGTACTTCTTTAGGCGCGTCAAGGCCGTGAAGAGGAAAATTAAGCGCAAACTTAGCTAGCGAGCTAGCATACATAAAAAAAATAGAGCTTGTTCCTTAACCTCATCTACTTCTACGTTTTTAGGGGGGCAGCCCAGGCTGTGGGTCTTGGGAGCCTAACGCTCTACCTCTTTTTCTTCTTCTATCTGAAGCGAAGGGCCCTCTACACCCTAAACTATGAAAACTTCTTTTTCTTCTTGGCTTCCAACTTTTTCGATGCTAGGCTTAGTGCCTTTGCCCTAGCCTTCTTCTTAGCAACTTTTTTAGCCTTCTATAACATAAGGGCGGCCCTCCTGGTTTGCTACCCCTCCTTCCTTAATTTTTTTTTTAAGAACATGTACAAGACCCGGTTTGAGAATAGCCTGGTTGACGGCCTCCTCTACGTCCACCCGGTGTGCATAAACCTCTCCTACTTCTTCTTCTTCCTAGCCATCTTCCTAGCCATAAACAAGGGCCTGAAGGGGGCCTGGTTCGGCCTCTGGAGGTTCGATGTTTATAAAAATTTTTTTTTGTGAACGGCCGGCTCCATCGTGTTGGGGGCCATTTGAGCTCAGCACGAGCTTAACTGAGGGGGTTTTTGAAGCTGGGACCAGGTCGAGCTCATCTCCCTCTTCTACTTTTTTGTAGCCCTCTTCCTCCTCCACTTTAATAGGCCCCTTTTTTTTTTCTCCGCCCTGCTTGTTTTTTTTTATTTTTTTTTTGGGCTACGATTTAACTACTTCACCTCGGTCCACTCCTTTGTCTCAAAGCGTGCAGCGGCCCAGGACCTTAATTTTTTTTTTTTTGGGCTCTTGGCTGTGGCCCTTAGGATGCTTCTAAGCATCTTTATGGGGTCTGGTCGGAGGCCAGCGACCTACCTCGTCTTCTTTGGGGCCCTCTTTATGTTTTTTTTGAATTTTTTGGTTGGGCTGATCTTCGTCCTCGACCTAAAAAACTTCTTTGCTTACTTCTTTATCTTTTTTTTCAAAAAAGCCTTCCTGGTGTTCTTTAGCCTCCTTTTTTGAGATTTTTTTTTTTTGAAGCGGAGGCTTGTGCTCCATGCCCTCCTCCTCCTTTATTTTTTTTTTTTTAAGTTCGGGGTCTTCTTCGACTTTTCTTTGACGAGCTCCTACTTACTCGAGCCAAGTTTTGTTGAGGTCAACGGCCTCCTCAAGCGCATCTCCAGCTACGCAACTAACCTTGGGGGGGACCTAGGGCGCTACGACGGGGTCTGGAGCTACAACACGACTAACTTTAGGCTCAAGGCCTGCTTTTCTTATAGCGTAATAAATAAGAACAATCTTTTTTTTTGTGGGCTCCTTTTCTTTAACCTCTTTTTGGTTACGAAAAAGCTTTACCTCCTCCCCAGCTTTCTTGCAGCTAGTGCTGTTTTTTGAGCGTTACTCCTTTAATTTGTATTCTTGCGATTTGGAGCTTCTGTAAAACTAACTAACATCTCTCAAAAGAAGAGGAAGCTAAAGAGGATCCTCCACTTCCCTACCTTCAATAAGGGGAGCGCTGTTTTTTTTTTCTTTAATACAATAAAGTTCGAGTGTGTTTACTTAAAGTTTTTGAAGAGAAAGGTCAAGAAGCTCATCGTTAGGCGTAAAAAGCACTATAGGGGGCGAAAGATCTGAATAAACCTAAAGAGCAACTACCCCCTCACAAAGAAGTCAAAGAATTCGAGGATGGGTAAGGGTAAGGGCCTCTTCCTTCGCTGGGTTGTGACTATCCGCCCCGCGACGAAGTTTGCTGAATTCATAGGCTACCCCTTTAAATTCTTAACCAAGCTCAAGCACAGCTTAGGCTGCTGCTATCGTTCTGACGTGTATTTCCTTCATGACTTCCAGAGCCACCCCGTCTGGTCCGGCCCTCGAAGCATGAAGTACTTCAACCTGGACAAGAGGAAGAACCTCTTCTAGCCCTTACGTAGAATTTGAACCACAAAGCACAGCTCAGCCTCCACTTCATACACAACTTCATCTTTGACAACCTCGGGGCCCGCTCGCGGGTTAAGATTTCTATAAAGTCATTCCTCTTCTTTGCGGTTATCTTGTCCCTCCTGTTTACAGACGTCGAGGTGGGCTTTCAAAAAAAAAAAAAAAAACAGGATAAGCATCCTCAACGCCCCCTACAAGAATAAGCTTGCGCAACGACAGTACTACATCGAGCGTAATTTTTTTTTTATAAAAATCTCTAGCTTGAGCTCTGCCAGCCCCCAGGCCCTCGAGGCCCTCATCGAAAACCTTGGCAAGCTAAGGGCCCTTGGTTCTTTTTTTTTTTATTTGACCAAGCTCCGGGTTAGGGTCCGCACCCAGTAATCTTGAGCTCAAGAATGGGCGACATCATTTTAAACCTAAAAAAAGTTAGACTCATGCGCCTTAAAACTCTCTTTTACTTTTATAGAAGGTCGGACTTTTTTTATTTTAGGTACTTTGTATTTTGCTTGGGCCTCTTCATCCTTAAGTGTGCTTTTGAGTGCAAGCATGTCACGAAGTTCTTTTTCTTTACTAACTATAATTTTTCGCTGCGCTAGGGGCAAATAACAAGGGTGATGCTATGCTAGGCCTGTGCTTTGAGAGCTTTTCGATCTTTTCAGTCTTCTTTATACTTTTTTACAACAACTGAACCTTCTACTTCCTCAACCTAAACTACAGCCTTAGTAAGTTCTGCTCTAAGCAAACAAAAATTCAGAGCCATAATGCGAAGCTCTATTATAAGAATCTAGGCCTCACCTTCTTCTACTTTTTTTTCTTCTTACTAGCCCTCCTAGCCCTCTTTATTTTTTTTTTTAGGGGGTTCCAGGGCACCTTATTCTTTAATAGCGTCCTTTTGAGCAACAAGGGCCTTTACTTCGTACTCTTCTACCTTAGCTTCCTCTCCCTCCTCTTCATCTTTAGAAGCCACCTCCTAAAGCAGTTTTTCTTTAATAACAGCATCGACTTCCTGATTGCCCTGATTTTCTTGACCCTCTTCTCGACCCTAATCTTCTTTTCCAACAACCTCTTTTCTTTTTTCTTTACCCTCGAGCTCGTGGCCATCACAAATTTCTACCTCATCTCGTCCTCTCGTGAGTTTTTTTTTTTCGATAAGGAGCGGGGCGCGGTCTCTAGCCTTAAGGCTCAGAAGAAAAAAACCTTCTTTAATGTACTCTTTTTTAATTTTTGGAGCTCCTTCTTCAGCTCGATGTTCCTCCTTTACTCCATCATGAATACCTACTTCCTCTTCGGAACCACAGACTGGGCAACCCTAAATTTTTTGGTTAGCGTGTGCCTCGACAACGAGTATCTTTACAACAAAAATAGCGTCTTCTTTACCTTCTTTACCTTCTTTTTGGCTGCCGTGTTTAAGCTTGGGCTTCCCCCCTTCTTCTTCTTTAAGATTGAGATCTACAAGGGCCTCCCCCTCTTCGTAACCTTCTTCTACTCTGTTTTTTTCTTCTTTAATTACTTATCAGCCTTTTTTTTTCTTTTTTTTGTCTTCTTTACGAGCTTTTTTATGTATTTTTCTTTTTTGCTCTTCTTCTTCGTCCCTGCCTTTGTCTTATTTTTTTTTTTTTACCTCACTACGTACGACAACCTGAACTGCTTTTTTTCCATAAGTTCGGTTATCAATAGCACGTTCTTAATTTACTTGTTAGGCAGTGCCTTCTTTTAAGGCCCCCTTCGGGGGCGGAGGCTTAAGTAGCTCAGTGGTAGAGCGTTAGACTGAAAATCTAAAGGTCGTTGGTTCAATTCCAATCTTGAGCAGCTTATAATGGTCTTCTTGTCTCTTGTATTAAAAGCCGCAACCTTTTGTGCTCTTGGAATCCTACTGCGGGGTACTCTAGCAAGGTATAGATTTGATCAGCTCCTCCAGCTCTCTTGAAAATATTTTTTTTTTATTTGACTTGGTTTCTGCACCCTAAACATTGCCCTCATCTCTTTTTTTGATTTTTTTATCTTTTAATTTGTATTTTTGCAAAACCCTAGGAACTCGACACCCCATCGACCCTTTTTTTTATTCTCGAAAGATATCCTTTGAAAGGCCGTAAGGCTCAACCTCTGTGCTTCCCTGAGGCAAGAAGTTGAGTCGCGGCACATCCTGAGTAACAAGTTTAGGGGGCGGGTTAAGTACATGCTTAACCTCGACGAGCTCGAGGGCTACACTCCCGTGAGCCAGAGCTTTTTGAGGCCCTATGCTGAGTACTCCCCCCTGGTCGGGCTCCTGGCCCTCCAAAGATTGCAGCGCCCCCTCCTCCTTAAGGAGCGCCCCCAGACTATAGGGGAGCACCTACAGCCCCACAAGCTCCTTAGCGAGGACTCCCTCAAGTATCTCTTAAGGGGCGGGAACACCAAGACCACCGTCGACCTCTTCCAGACCTATCGGAGGGGGCGGGGCTGGGTCAAGCCCTTTGAGGGCTCGACTTGGGGCTGATCCTACCTTAGCATTTCTTACAAGGTCTTTGTCGAGCGCCTCTTCAGGGGCGACCTAGACATCGTTGAGGGCCTTCTTTTTGTGCCCTTTAAGCCCGCCTTTACTCCTAGGGAGGGCCACCGCCTTAGCTTTTTAAAGTTTTTTTTAGCTGAGTATGCTCGTTCCGAGGTCCTTATGGGGGGCTTGGGCAAGGTCGTAGAAACCCCACGCGGGGTCCTCGACCTGGATGACGGTGCGGTCGATGAGGCCGAAGCCTTTAGGAGCTTTGGGGGCCGGAAAAGGAGGTTTTTGAGCAACCCCTACTTCTTTAATAAGGCCTTCTTCTTCTTTTGTTTTTTTTGGGACCTCTTTACAACTAAGCAGCGAGCCTTTAAGGGCTACGAGCTTGGTGCGGGCATGGATCCCGAGGCCTACCAAAGGTGGCTGGATAGCATACTACCCTACAAGAGGGCAGGCCTAGAGCTCTGGGCGCAGGTCGAGGAGGGCTTTATCTTTAATTATGAGACCTTCGAGGCCTGCGAAACCGAAAAGCTTTTTTTTAATAAGATCTACCCCCTGCCCCTACAAGTAGACATCGTCGATAAGCCCTTTTTGGACATTTACGAGAAGCGAAGGCCCCTCCAAGAGTACTTCTTAAAGATCTACTATGGGGAGCAGTCCAGGGAGCTGGAAGCAACCTTCCATAAAAAAAATAAGGACTTTTTCTTTAAGAAGACCTACATTAACAAATTTAACTCTTACTTCTTTAGGCGTGGTAAGAAGCTCACCTCTCTTAAGGCATTGACCGCGGCCATGTCGACCTTCTTACACGGGACTGTTGAGCGTGATATAGCCCCCGAGTTCAGAACTCGGAACATTTTTTTTTTCTTTAGCTTTATCTTTGAAACGATCAGCAGGGTCAACATAAACATCGTCCTAAACTGGATCCTTGACTTTACCGGCTTTATTTTTTTTTTTAGAACTAAGGCGGTGCCAAAGTTTTTAAAGAAGAAGACCAAGAAGAAGTACGCCGTCGAGCCTTTTTTGGTTAGGCGTGAGGTCAGGTCAAAGTACACCCTAAAGTACCTTTACTACTTCATTGAAAAGGAGGGCCTTGCAAAGCTCGAGTCTAGAGCTCATACTACGGTATGCTCGGTTGCGTATGAGTACCAAGACTCAAAATTTTTTGAGTATAAGCTGGTGGCCCTAAAGAAGACCATATATAAATTTTTACGAAAGTAACGAGTAGCTTTATGTTACTAGTACTAGCAATCAAAACATTAGTGTTGGGTCTATGCATGCTACCTATCTCTGCAGCAGCTCTAGGTGTAGGTATTTTATTCGCAGGTTACAATATTGCAGTTTCAAGGAATCCTGATGAGGCCGAGACCATCTTCAACGGTACTCTCATGGGTTTCGCACTCGTCGAAACTTTCGTCTTCATGTCCTTCTTCTTCGGAGTCATCGTTTACTTTATCTAATCATAGCTCAAAACCCTACGCTAGGCCACCGGTCTAATAACCTAAAAAACAATAATGCTTCGTGCATTCTTAGAATACGCCTTTTCTTTGATGAGCTACGTTGCTACCTTCTTCTTTAATAAGACCCGCGTCCTAAAAAACAAGAGCTTTTGACTCTTCTTCCTTTCTTTAAACCACAGGGAGGTTATCGAGCCCCTTTGTGAGTGCTCTTTTTTACAACAAAAGGTTCCTTTTATGGGCCCCGCTGTAGTTTTGACAGCTCTCCTAGCCTACCTATACGTATTCTACGTTTGGTGATGCTTTAAGTTTAGGAACCAGCCAAAGAACAAGGCCTTGATCAACCTCTACCTAAACCTGAGCTTGTTTACTTTATGGAGCATTCCAGTTTCGAAACTCTTCCTTTTTGAGTTTTTTGCCTCCCTCATCTTCTTCCTCGATAGGAAGCTAAGCCCCTTCATTTCTTTTGCTAGGCTCTTCTTTAGCAAGAAGCTTTCTAACACGAGGATGGAGCCTACCCTTACAAAGATCCTACAGTACCTTAGAAAGAGGTAAAGTCTAAATAATTTTTTTTTGTTAGGAATTGCACAGGAAGACAAGTTAAGGCTCAAGCTATTACTTTTGTACCTTCTTAAGAAGAGGGGAAGGAGCATCGATCTTGCCTACTTTTTTTTTTATTTTTTTAGGACAAACCTAGAGGCCCCCTCTTTTTTTTTTAGGGCCCCCTCTTTTTTTTTAAAAACTTTTGTTGAGCTTGGTCTTGGGGCGGGGGACGACCTCCTCGCGGACGAGGGCGAGGGCGAGGAGGACCCTTCGGCCTCCCTCGGCTCTAGGCGAGCCTTTTGTAGGAACTTACTCTATTTTTTTAAGGAGCTTCCAAGCATTGCTCTTGAGGAGGGCTGTGAGGTTGACGAGGTCCATACCTTTAGGAAGCTCTCTTTTGCAAGGTCGCAACAGCTTAAGTTAATTTCTAGGGTTATGCATGAGCAGAAGGCCGACCCCCTTGCAATTGTGCATGATTGGTTAGCTGACTTTCTCGAGGGGGTTGCTAATGCTGATGTTGGGCATTATGAGTTCCTCGAGCCTAAAAATCTTGAATTTTTTTTAAAGCAGGGCACCCCCAAGAAAGACCTCCGGGGCGAGCTCCTCGAACCCCTCCAACCCGAAGCTAAGGAGTGGGAGCTGAGCATGCTCCAAGAGGTGGATGACCTCTCTGAGGTTGAGGACGTAACCCTCTCCGTGCTTGGAGATCCCGACCTCGGGGTCGAGGCCGGGGGGACTGATTTTTACAACTTTTTTTTTTTAAAAGGCCGGGAGGTTAAGAGGCCCCCCCTTAAGCTGGGAGGGCTCTTTTTCTTTGATCAGACTTTTTTTTTTTGTGAGGAGGGGGCTCTGGGTGCTGGTATCGGGCTTCTTTCTGAAGTGCTCGATCCCTTTGCCGTTGCCGGGGGCTTTCAAGTTGACTACCTCGACGAGGCCAGCCAGTCTGAGATCTTAGAGCCTTCTTTTTTTGAAGATCTGGAGGAGCTCAACATCGAAGCCCTCTTCTTTGGCCTTAGCGAGCTCCGCGCTGGGGCCGCCCCTAGAAAGCAAGCCCTCTTGGAAGACTACTTTGTTGAGGAGCTTTCTGAGGCTCTCGACGATGAGGAGGACCCCGCGGACGAACCCGAGCTCGCGGCTGAGGACCCAATCGAGGCCCTTGTCCTTGAAGCAAGCCACCTGAGCCCCTATTTAGGCGAGGAGACCTCTGCATCTGATGAGGAGGCAGTAACCCCCGTGTTTGAAAAAAACTTCCTCCCCTTCTTCTTTGTCTTAAAGCGCTTGAAGAGCTTTTTTTTTTTTAAAAATATCTTTAGCTTCTTCTTCTTCTTCCTCCCCTTCGAGTTTTTTAATCTCGTTTACGCAAGCCTCGAGGAGGACCTTGAGGCAGGTGCAGCTCCTTCAAACTTTTTTTTCGACTCCCTAAGGGGTCCAAAAGCTCTTCGAGAGCTTAACAAGGCCCCCCTGAGCTTGCTAGAGGCCATCCATAGCTATGTGTATGAGCCCAGCAAGCAAGGAAAGCATAGAAGCTTCTTCTTCTTCCTATTCCTATCCCGTTTCTTTAATAATAAGTTTAAGGAGGACTTTTGTTTGTCGGTGATCTCGTCTAGGGCCCTTCAGAAGGACTTTGGGTTCTTCCTCTTAAAGTACTCCGGCCTCATAAAGCCCTTCTTTGAGCACATGATGTTCCCCTTCAACACTACGGAGTTCCTCGAGGTCTTCTTTTTGTGCCTCAAGGTTAAGGACTTAAGTGCCCTTGCAACATATGTAAAAACTTTGTTTGAAAGAATACAGATTAAATTTCATAAGGTTTTTTTGAGGAAGCTCGACATCTTCTTAACCTTCTTCTTTAACAAGTTGAGGTTTAAGTTTGGTGTGAAGGGCTTCTTTATGGACGTAAGGGGTAAGGTCTCTGTTGTTGGAAATTCTAAAAAGAGGCACGTGTGTGTTAAAAAGGGCTATCTTTCTAAAACAAAGAAAGAGCTTAAGTTCTTTTTTATCAAGAACCAAATTAACACCACGACAGGTGTCCTTGGGGCATCCTACCTCTTAAGCTACTAGTTTACTGTTGAGCTTTCTTACCCTCTCGCTGCTGTACGACCTGGGTGCTAAACTTTAGTCCCCGCTTCGTGTACCAACTGATGGGCTTTATAGTTGCTCATGGGCCTAGAATGGCTTTGAGCTTCTTGTATTTTGAGCAAAAAAACACGTGTTTGTATTTAGTTATTCTCTTTCCTACGAGGTTGAAGTTAAAGAAATAGATAGGATGGGAATGCCCAAAGAAGAACTTAAACTTCTTTTCTTTTGTCTTCTTTAGCTTAAAGCCCTTTCCCTTGAAGGTGATCTTCTTGAAGAAGAGGAAGAAGTGGCTAAAGACGTAGCTATTCAGCTTCTTGTTTATTTTTTTATTGTTTTCGTTAAGGAGCAGCGTGTGCCTGTTTACGTAAAAGTTTAAGGGGTCGATTTGGCTCCTGGTGACCAGGGTTGTGGTGTTGCCTGAAAAGCTCTTTTCATAGAGGCTCCCTGCAACATAGCGATCCTTACGTTTAACCACGTATGAAATCTCGCCCCCAAAGCTACCCAAAGCGATCTTCTTTATCCTAGACATTCATTGCTTTTTTTATCTTAGTGAACAAGAAAGCATTTATGCTTCTTTTTTTGCTAAATTGAAACTCGATGTTCTTGGCGCCGACGCTCTTTACAACTATCATCTTTTTAAAGTTTTTTTTTATTTTAGCCTTGGTGAAGGTGAGCTTGAACTTATTCTTGTTGTGCCTTATCGAGCAGTTTATTTTATTTAGAAAGCGCTTCATTTATCAAGATTTTGTTTTTGTGTTGTGAAGGAGCCCCTCAAAGGCGTGCAGATTTGCTGCATGCCTGCTAAGACCAAAGTTCTTTATGTAGGCTTTCGTCCTGCCTGTGAGGCAGCAGCGATCGACCTGTTTTGTGAGCCTGTTCTTGTTGTTTTTTTCTATTTTGAGCTGCCAAAGGTAGTTCCTTAGCTGCTTAGTTTGATTTTGGTTTTTTTTTAAGCATTGGAGGATTTTTTTTTTTTTTTCAAAATCTCTATAGCGTATCCTTTTCAAGAGCTCCATGTTTACTAAACTAAGCTTAATTATCATCTTAGCGATCAATCTCTCCGAAGACGATGTCGATTGTTCCTATCAAGGCCGATAAGTCGGCAAGGAGGTGGCCCTTTGACATCTTGGGCAGTACTTGAAGGTGGTGATACGCAGGGGACCTAACCTTGCACCTATAGGGCTTGTTAGACCCATCAGACACCAAGGTTACTCCAAACTCACCTTTGGGGGACTCGACAGCCTGGTAGGTCCAATTACTTTGGATCTTTGGGCCCTCGCTCCAGTATTTGAAGTGAGTTATGAGCTTCTCCATCGAGGCGTATTCGTTTTTGTATGTTTGGGACATGAATTTTTTTTTGTTCAGTGCCTTTAAAACGTTTGCTGGGTTGCAGGTGTTCTTACTTGTCGTTAGCTTAAAGATGGCCTGGCTAATGATGTTTACGCTCTCCGACATCTCGTTCATCCTTATTAAAAACCTATCGTAGGAGTCTCCAGCTTGGCCGGTGTAGCTCCTAAAGTTTAAATAATAATAATTTGCATAGGTGTCGAAGGCGTCCATTCTTAGGTCCCTTTTGATACCCGTCGAACGTGCCATTACGCCCGTCAAGCCAAAATCGAGGCAGTCCTTATAGGAAATGCTTCCGATGTTTACGAGCCTCTGCTTTCAGATCTTGTTGTATGTTAGGATGTTGTGCATCTCTGAGAGCGTGGTGAGGCAGTTGTTATTAAATTCAAGGATGTCGGTTAGCAACTTTACAGACAAGAAGTTTAAGTTTACCTCGTTAGGTCTGTAAAAGGCTGCATGCATTCTTGCCCCGCAAACGCGCTCGTAAAACTCCATAATCTTCTCCCTCTCCTCGAAAGCTCAAAAGATGGAAGACATGCTTCCGATGTCTAGCGCATGGCAAGCAATGGCAAGCATGTGATTTAGGATTCTAGTTAGCTCGTCGAATAGGGTTCGGATAAGGACGAAGTTGGCCGTGTAGTTTGTTGTGTTTAAAAGGGCTTCGATTGCAAGGCAGTATGCGTGCTCCTGAACCATCATGGATACGTAATCAAATCGATCAAAATAGGGCATTGACTGCAGGTAGGGCTTCGTTTCCATGAGCTTTTCTGAACCCCTGTGTAGGAGTCCGATGTGGATGTCCATCTTCTCTACGACCTCGCCGTTGAGTTGAAGAATCAACCTCAAGACGCCGTGGGCAGCTGGATGCTGAGGTCCAAAGTTTACACAGATGGCCTTGATATTTTTTGAGAGTTCATTTCCTTCATTGTGGATTGGCTTTCAGTTCTGAAAAATACTTCTATTCAACAAATTTTTTGAATCTCCTAACTTTAAATCTTATGTTTTCAAAGCTCGGGGCTGTTTTTTTTTTGAACCTAGCCCTCTACTTGTTTGCCCTTGTCCTCTTTTTTTTTTTTTTGTTTAATGTGAAGGCCGGGCTCCTCAAGAGCGTCTCTCAGATCTATTACTTTAATAATATTTTTTTTTTTAAGTTTTTCGTCCTTATTTTTTTTTTAAACTTTGCAGGGATCCCACCCCTTCTCGGATTTTTTTTAAAATTTTTGATTTTTTTTTTTTTGTTTTTTAAAACAAACTTTATTTTTATCTTAATCTTTCTAGGCTTTAACATGGCTACTCTCTTCTTCTACCTTAACACGGTCAAGTCCTTCGTAAATAGGAAGCAAGCCTCGATTCTAAACTCTTTTAATTTTTTTTTGAGAGCGGAGCTAAGTTTTATTTTTTTTTTTAACTTTTTTTATTTTTTTTTGTTCTTTGCTTTTTTTTTTTTGGACTCCCTCTTCTTAGTCTTTTTAAATTTATTTTTTTAAGCACGCTTTTGTGCTTCTTGATAGATAATAATTTTTTTATTCTATTTTGTCAACGCTTTATCAAAACGACCTAAAGAAAAAGAGAAGTAGGCGTAGAAACAGGAGTGCCGCCCTGGTTTGTTGTCCTCAAAAAGAGGGGAGCGTCTTAAAGCCAAGGATTGTAACACCTAAAAAGCCAAATTCTGCACGTAGGCCCGTAGCCAAGGCTAAGCTTACGAATAAGAAGTTTGTTGTAGCTCATATTCCCGGAACAGGGCACAATCTTAGAAAGCACTCTACCATTCTGGTCCGCGGAGGGGGTTGTAGAGACCTTCCTGGAGTGCGGCATACCTGCATCAGGGGTGTTTTGGACTTTTTGGGAGTAAGGGATAAGACTAAGCGCAGATCCATTTATGGTGTTAAGAGGCCCCCCGAGATGGCTAAAAGGATAAGGAGAAAGTTTAGGGCTATCTTTGGGCAGTAACTTTGAAGGCTGATTTTTTAAAGTTATCCGCTAATAACTTAATTTCTTGAGCCAGGCAAGGGTCTTTTTGGCCCCTAACCTTTGGGTTAGCTTGCTGTGCTCTTGAGATGATGCATGCAACCGTCAGCCGTTATGACTTTGATCGCTTCGGTGTAATTTTTAGAGCAACGCCTCGCCAAGCAGACCTGATTATCGTTGCCGGTACGGTGACAAATAAGATGGCCCCTGCCCTAAGGAGGCTGTACGACCAGACGGCCGATCCCAAATGGGTCTTGTCTATGGGAAGCTGTGCAAACGGGGGTGGCTACTACCACTATTCCTATGCCGTTGTGAAGGGCTGTGATAAGATCATTCCTGTAGACATCTTTGTGCCCGGGTGCCCCCCTACTGCCGAAGCCCTTTTTTTTGGAGTTTTACAGCTTCAGAAGACCCTCATGAAGACCATAAATGAAAAGAAAGTATTCTAGTATTCGCCGTGCTTTTATTGAACTTGACAGGGTAAAGGGGTGCTTTTTTAGGAGGTCTAAGCGCAAGGCTAAGAAGCTAAACTCTACCGGAGCTTTTGCTTTTGGAAGTTCCTACGCAGGAACCTACCTCTTGGATAAGCATTCTCGAAGGAAGGTCAACTTGTACCTGAGGACCTTCTTCTTCTTTAAACTTTATTACTGCAACCTCTTTAACTTTAATCCTGGGTTCATCGGTGAGTTTTACCACACCAGGGAGGGTACTTTTTTTTTGAACCATTTTTTTTTTTTTAATAACTTTTTAGAGGTTCCTTCTTTTTTTGAAAATGCAGGTGAGGAAGAGGCCCCCAAGCTTACCGACCACCTTACCCTGGAGTGTGCTACCCAGACCGTCGAGCGCGGTCTCGTTAACTTCAACTGGGGCCTGGGCCCTTCGAAGCCTGAGTTTCTAGAAATTTTTTTTAGGCTACTAAGCCTTAAGAGAAAAACTAATAGGCTTGGAATCCTTTTTTTTTTAATTTTTTGCCTCCTGAGGGCTTAATGTAAGTTTAACTTGTATCAAATAAAAAAAAGTAAGAAGTCGAAGGCCCGCTTCTACACCACGACGTCAACCTACTTTTCTTATAGAAAGCACTCTTTGTTTAAATTCTTCATTCCTAAGAACCCCAGTAGGAACAACACGGGTAAGGTTAGCATGAGGTGTAAGCGCAGAAAGTTTAAGAACCTCGACCTTGCCATCAACTATGCCCGCCTCGAAATGAACCACACCTGCCTTGTGACGAGGATATCATTTTGAAAAAAAAAAAAACCTTACGTCCTCCTTGTGAGGGACCGCTACAACTCCCTCTCCTACTACATAGCCCCCTTTTTTTACTTTACGGGTATGACCGTAAGGACCCTCCCCACCAAGCACGATTTTTATAAGAAGGAGGGCTGATCCATAAGGATTCGAAGCCTTGGAACCTTTGTTATGTTGATGGTCCTGAAGGTTAATGACGTGATCTTCAACCTCCTATCGCCAACAAGGGTTCTCTACAAGTTAGCTCTTGCCGGAGGTACGTACTTTAAGATCCTCTACCGGAGCTTCTGTAAAACATTCTACGTTATGACCATCCCCTCTGGGCTTATTATAAGGGTTCCCTCTGAGGGCTTGGCCGTGATGGGGCGTAGCTCGAACACACAGAATAACAAAAGGGTCCTAGGCCTGGCTGGTATAAATTTCTTTAATGGGGTGAACCCCCGCGTGCGGGGGGTGGCTATGAACCCCGTTGATCACCCAAACGGGGGGCGTACTAAAACACCCAAGCCCGAGCGTTCTCCTTGAGGCTGGGTAGCCAAGATTAAAAAATAATAAGAGTAGCTTTTGTCTAGATCTGCTTGAAAGGGTTATGTTTTTTGTAGGAGTACAAAGCGTGCTTTGGTCAGGGGTGTTTTAGCAAAGAGGAAGGTCCTGAGCTTCTTCTTATTTAGATGCTCCCCCATCCTGCCTTATTTTTTTGATGTTGGCTTGAAGGTTCACAACGGCAAGTATTTAAAGAAGGCTCGTTCTGGGGAGCTTGTGATCTGTAGGAAGGCGGGAGAGTTTGCCTTCTCAAGGAAGCCCTACTTTTTTCCTATAAAGAAAAAATAAAAAAATTAGTTCTTGGGTCAAAGTAGTACTTTTTTACCTGATAGGCAGGGCGTGTTTCAGTTTTGAAACGATGTTTGGGACTCGAAGGAGTCTTTTCAAAAATCTAATACTGAAGTTTTACTTTTAAAGAGTTGCTTGACCATTTTTTTTAAGAATAAAAATTACGTTAGCTGGCGCTTTCTAGAGACTAAAGATAGGGAGGACTGAACTGAGGAGTATGCCCTGGATCTGGATAAGTATGCCCTAGAAGCGTACTGAACTGAAGCCAAGGAGGTCAGGCAAGACGACGCTTCGGTCCTTTCTTGCTTTGTTTTTAAGTATCAGGGATGGTTCTTCTGCTTTATCTACTACTACCTTTATAAGACGCAAGCTGAGATTGCTGCAGAGGCCCTTGAGGAGGGGGCTCTTTCAGATGGGGAGGATGGCCTTGGCGCTAGCGAGGACCTTGAGCATGCTCAAGCTGGAGCTAGGGTCACGACCAGCCTTGAATTCTTTTAATTAAAATAACTTTTTTAGCTCTTGGATCAGATTTTAAGGTTAAATAACGTTGTGCTGAAGGACATTGTAAGCTATCATAATTTTTTTTATAAACAAGCCCCCGGTGTTAAAGCTCCTACGATTGCAAAATTTTTAAAGCGCTTTGAGTACAACGCCCCCCTCGATCGCTATCAGGTTGTTGACCTCGAGGCCTTCGACCTTTTTTTTTTAGACTTTTTTTTTAAAATATTTCCTAGAAACTTAAGCATCTTTGATAGGCAGGCCGCTAGCATTGTGATTTCTAACATAATTTGGAGCTACAAGAGCTGGAGGCACTTTAAGGGTCTTCCCTGTCGGGGCCAGCGAACCTGGTCTAACGCCTCTTCTTGTTATCGATCTAACCTTATTTTGCGGGACTATAAGAAGAAGAACGTTAGGAAGATCTATGGCAAGTATGGTGGTCCTGAACAAAAAATTTGCTTCCTTTGTGAGTACATAAACTATCTGTGGAAGTCTCAATGATTTAGTGAGTGGATGCACTCTAGGAAGTGAATAAAGTATACTTTAAAAAAAAAAAGGGTTGTTTTTTATCTCGACCTCTACGCCACCTCTAAGGGGCTTCTTGGAAATCTTAAGAGTGACTCCAAGGGGGTCACAAAGAAGAAGAAGAAGATGCTTACTGGTCACGTAGGTTTTGATCAGGGCTTTACAAAGATCTATTTAAAGGCCAAGTATGCCGTCTCTAAGAAGGTTCGAAAGAAGTTGAGCCTTAGATAACTAAATTAGCTTTTGGAAACTCTAGCTCTTGACTTACAAGAAAATCGCGCAGTCATCACTTTAAGCTCTCCTGGTTCTCGTGCCGAGGTGCTTAATAACGAAGCCTTGCTTCGTGCCCTCTTTTCACAACACGCCCTTAATTTAAATTTTTTTTTCCTAGTTTATGAGGGCTCCTATGACTCGAGTGTTTTTTTAAGCAGGCTCGATGATTTTGACCCCAACCTCTTTACTCTCCTTAACTCTGTTGATGAGCATGAGTACATAGTTAGCCTAAAGAGAGAGCATTTTTTTTTTTTCGACTCCTTCGGCTTTGAAGCTGCTGAAGCCCTGGTGGCCCTTTCTGAAGACAAGGTCGAGGCCTCAGAGGGCCTTGAAGAGGCTAATCAACAATTTTTAGAGGAGGGTGCCCTCGTCGAGGAGGAGGACCAAGAAGCCTTTAATTTTTTTTTCAAAAAGAGTTCTCTTTTTGCCCCCTTCGAGGGCCAGGGCGCTGAGCTTGTGGAGGCCGAGGACGAGCTCTCGGACGAAGAGGATGAGGACGAGCTCTCGGACGAAGAGGATGAGGACGACATGCAGGCTATCGATTGTAAAAAATTTTTTAAGCTTAGGAGGCGTGAAATCTTATTTTTTATGCGAAAGTTTTACTTTGGGCGCAAGGTTTCGAGGTCCCACGTCTCTCTTTTTCTAAAAAGACTAAAGAAGAAGTCTACCCTCGAGGTCTGTACTTGTGCTTCGAGCCGGTTTATAGATGCCACAGCCCTCTTTTTTTATTTTTTTAACACCTCCTACATCACCTTTCTACTTAAGCAAGGGTATCTATATCGCGACTTTGGGCGTATAGCAGGCAAAGCCCCCGACCTACGCTTTGGCTCTTTTGTCTCCTGTGTTTTTTTTTCGGAGCTCTTTTCGATCTTTACCTTCTTCAAGGAGAAGTTAAGTCACTATGCTCGAGTCCTTTCTCGAAAGGCTAATCGGGACCTTAGCTTGAGCGTTCGCAACCTCCTAACCTTGAAGAGGAAGAACCTAAACATCCTGAAGTTTTTAAATGAGTCGAGCATCGTCGACACCCGGGCTATCGAGATGGACTATTTAAGCCTCAGTTTTTTTTTTTTTGGGGGGGCGGAGCTCTCTTTAGGTGCTAATCACGGACTTAACGTGTTCCTACACAGGCTCTTGACCTTTAGGTAGGGTGCTTTTTTTGAGGACCCGAGTTTATTTAGAAAAGCTATCTTTTTTTTGTTAAACTAGTGGGAGTTCAGAAATCGAAACCTTCGTTTTCTAAAAGAAAGAAGAGGATAAAGGCCTTTTTTAGCGTAAAGACAAAGCAGGGACTATCAAAGCATACAATTCTTAAGAAAAAGAGCTACCTTTTTTAAAGGCTAGCTATCGCGGTGTTCGGCACTAGCGTAGATTTAGGTGAGGTGGAATAAAGAAAAAACACTAAGCTTCTTTGATTATTCCGTATTTAGGCACGGAAGTTACTTTAACTTAAGCATCTTAAACATCTTCAATTATTTCAAAAACTTGAGGGTTAGCTTTCATGAAATCTTTTCCCTCTTCGGTTTCTTTACCTTTATGACGATCGTAGTTCAGCTCGTATCCGGTACCATGCTAGCTTTTAGCCTAGTACCCGAGCCCATGCTCATCCCCACAGTTCGTGATGAGGAGGACATCGAAGACCTCTATATCGATGATTTTTTTTGACTTCATGAGCGCGGGGTTGACCTCATCTTCATCTTTTCCTATTTTCACTTATTTAGGAAGCTCTATCTAAACGTTTTCGATCTCGAGACTGAAGCTTCTTGAAAGAGTGGAGTTTTTTCTTTTTTAATTTTTCAGGTCGTGGTTTTTTTTGGCCTCGTCCTCTGCTGTACTCATCTTAGTGAGATCACCCTCACCATTGCAGCAAACATCTTCCACACCTTCTTCATGTTCAAGGGCAAGGCTTACTGGTTCTTATTTACTGATAAGCAGCTCAATACTGACACCTTAATAAGGTTGGCCTACGCTCACTACGTGTCTGCTTTTTATCTAAGCTTCCTTGGATTACTCCACGGCGTAGACATTCACTATGACTGGAAGAACGAGTCCTTCTACGACGGCCTCAGCTCTGAGATGCTATGATGGGATGAGGCCCTCTCAAACGAGCTTACAAATTTTTTTGTTATCTTAGTTTTTATAACCCTAGCCTTCTTCCTCCTCTTTGAAGAGCCTGAAGCCTTGAGCTATGAAATCTTCATGTGAGGGGACATCGGCCTCTCTACCGATGTTAGGTTCTACGGAGTAGCCCCCCATTGATACTTTAGGCCCTTCATGGCTTGACTTATTGCCTGCCCCTTCCACAAGACAGGTATCTTTGGCCTCCTCTTCTTTTTTGTAACGCTCTACTACCAGCCTAACCTGCATGGGGTGTCTGAGCAAAACAACTACGGTAAAAAAACCTTAACCATCTCTTCAGCCTCCCTTGCTAAAAAGAATACCGCAACCCCCTTCATCATAACCATCGACTCTAACCCCTACCACCAGGTAACCTACTTCTTCTTCATCATGTGCTGCATGTACACAACCTCTTTCCTACCCTACGGTAGGTTCTTTAATCAGATTGGGGGGAACTGAGGTTTTCTGCTTTCTTATTTTTATGTATTTTGCTATCTAGCCTTTACTTGATTAAGGAGGCCCCTCATCCTCGACTTCTTCTTTAAAAAGGCTTACCACGACGTATACTTCCTAAAAGTTGCTAGATAGCTTTGTTCTAGCAAGAAGCCCTCGGGTGCAAATTTAAGTTTATGTTTGACCTCTTTTTTTTCCTCTTTTATGGGTCCACGTTGATGTGCTACTTAAGTGCCGTCTATCTCGTCTTTAGCAGCTATTTTCACTAGGCTAGCCCCGTGCTTTTTAAAAATTTAAGTTTATTGTGTTTTTAATTTTTTCGCCCCTCTTGGACAAAGTAACCTCCATAAAAAATAAAATTTTAAGCATTTCTTTAAGCCCCAGCCAGCTAAGTACTTGTTACTACCTTGCCTCCTTCAACACCCTATACTTTGCAGCCCTCCACCACAAAGCCATTTGCGCTTCTTATGCATACTTTACTTCAGATGCCTTCGTGATAGAGTACATGTTTTCTTTTTTTTTTTGTTTTTATGTATTGAGTGTTATTTTTTCGTTTATCTTTAAGTACTTTTTGAGCTCTAAGGGTGTTTTTTTACTCAACACGGCCTCCATTTTTCTTTTTTGAGCCTATAGCCTTTCCAACCTTAATTTATTTTTTGTAAAGAATAAGCTCATCTCCATCCACCTCTTCAAGTGATTCTACCTAACCGACACCTACCTCGTAAATTTTAGCTTCTACATCGACACCATTGCCTACAGCTTTACCCTCTTAACCTTAACAATAGGAGTCTTTGTAAATCTTTACGTCTACTCCTATTTTAGGTATGAGCCCCATGTAAGCCGCCTCATCTCTCTCATAAATTCTTTTATAGCTAGCATGGTCGTACTTGTGAATTCTGGAAACCTCGTTGTTTTTTTTTTTGGATGAGAGCTTATCGGCCTTACGTCATTTTTTTTAATTAACTTTTGGGGCGAGCGGTCCTCGACCCTGAAGTCAGCCTTCAAGGCCTTCTCCTTCAACAAGTTTAGTGATGCTGCAATCTTGATTGCTGCGATCTTGATTTATTCTAACTTACAGGACCTCGATTTCGAGAATATCCTAAACGTCTCTTTCCTTTATTCTGAGCTTAAGCTAGGCTCCTTCGCTCAAATAAATTCTTGAAACCTTATTTCTTTTTTTTTATTGTTGGCAGCCTTTATCAAATCTGCTCAGCTAGGATTTCATGTTTGGCTCCCAGACTCCATGGAGGCTCCCGTCCCCGCATCAGCATTGATCCACTCCGCAACTCTTGTTTCTGCAGGGATCTTTCTTATCATGAGGTTTTATCCTATCCTCGAGCTAAGCTTTTACTTTAAGTTTGTTACTGCCGTCGTTGGGGCACTCACAGCTTTTGTTGGGGGAGTGTCTGCTGTCTTTCAAACAGACCTAAAAAAGATCTTAGCCTATTCCACCATCAGTCATTGCGGATTTTTAATCTTCTTGTGCAGCTTTGGTAACTTCAAGCTCGTTATCGTCTACTTATTTGTGCATGGGTTTTTTAAGGCCATCTCTTTCCTTTGTGTTGGTAATATCATTCGCTTTTCGAGGAGCTATCAAGACCTGAGGAGGATGGGTTCTCTTTTTAAGTACCTTCCTGCTGAGTTTTTTTTTTTGATATTTTCCTTACTAAACCTTAGCGGGCTCCCCTTCTTCTTTGGGTTCTACTCTAAGACCCTGCTCTTTATGATCTCTGACGTCCTCTACTTTCGAGACCTTATCTTTTGTACAATCCTCCTAAGCTGCATAACGGGGCTCTTCTACTCCTTTAACATCATTTACTACTCTTTCTTCGACTCTAAGAAGGCCCGAAAGAGCATTTACACGGATGCAGCTAACGAGGCCCTTAGGTCCTTCTACTATAGCAACACGACCCTCGCCTCTAACATTGCTATTTTTTTATTAATACTCTCTTCTTGTTTTATCTGTGCCTACCTCATAAATTTTTTCCTGCTTAGCCTTTCTAACGCTTCTGACTTTTATTTTATCTTTGTGAAGTCGTTTTCTTTTAGCTTTGGGGCCCTAAGCTCTGCAAGCCTCCTAAACTACTCTTTCTTTTATTGGATCCTAGCAGTCTTTTCTTTAATCTTAGTCTTCTTTACTTATTTTCAAAAAAAAACAACTACGGTTGCGAGTGTTGTTAGCTTTTTTGATGTTCTTTTTTTTGGATCTTTCTTCTAAACTTTTAATTTTTTTTTTTTTTGTGAGGTTGTATTTCCACAGATTTTGTATTCACCCCAAATTTTAGTACAGGATTTTCTTGCTTGAAGTCTGATGTCATCATCCACATTGTTCAGTGACAGTACTGGTGATGGTTTTGGTTTACTTACTTGTGGGCCCTGTACTTCTTCTTCATTAGCAGGTCTATTAGGGCCAGAACTTTCAAGATGAAGCCCAAGATCTATACGAGCTTTAGGTCCCATGGAAAGTGAGGAGACTTCTTAGCTTGCATTGTTCCCGTTATTTGATGCTTTAACATCCTTGTAAACTCTAACTTTATTTTAAGGCTCATGGAGTGGCAGAACGAGTCCACTATCTTTACGGTTCGTATTCGAGCTAGGCAGTGATACTGGATCTACAAGTTTGAGCTAAAGAACATCCTTGACCTCTTGACGGTTCCAAAGAAGGTTGGTTGAAATAAATGGCTCATCCATACTGGAAACTCGATCGAAGTTGCTGATGACTATTTTTACGCCCTTAGAATAAGAGCTCAAAACAGCTGAACCTCGAAGTACTGGAAGACCTTTGTTAGGAGCTTAAAGAAGTTTAAGGTTGGCAATAACATTCACTTTATCGACGACGTCGTCAATGCAAAAAAATTTAAAGCTTCCGTGATAAACTTTATGCCATACAAGCAGCTTGAGGAGGGTACTTTTAGCTTTAATTTAGCAAAGACAAACGACGCAAGCGTCCTCTTGGAGAACGATGTTTTCTTCGATAACTTCTTGTTTAAGAATAACGACTCCTGGTTGTGCGAGAGCGTCGTGTTTAATCATTTTGGAAAGAAGCAGGTTGGGGGCAAAAAAGTTGGAGCCCTATTCAACTCTGTAAACAAGGCCATGTTTTTAAACAGAAAATTCTTTAAGAACTTCTTGTATGATGTCGATGCCCTCGCCAGTGCTGCTTTTTTAGAAAAAAAAACTAAGTATGTAAACTTAACGACGAAGAGGACCGACTATGGAGACTTCTCTAGGTTTACTAAAAAGAGGGTCTTTGAGAAGAGGCCTATCTTGATTACAAAGTCTTTCTTCCCTCTAAACATGGAAGCCTTCGATAATGAAATTCTCAACGTATCCTTCGATGCCACCGTTACAGTTGAGAAGAAAATGAACACCGACCTCTTCTACTTGACTCTAAAGCAAAAAAGGTACAAAAGAAAAAAAAATATCCCCCTAAGGGTAAAGCTTGATAAGAATGACCTAAGCAAGAATACAGCCTCTGTTAAGTTTACTGACAAGCCTTACTTGGTAGCTAATAAGATCATAAAGAGCCTAGAGTTTAATGCTACTAGCTTGTATAGGTGCATTAAAAAAAACAAGCTCAGGAGTGAGAACTTTTCTGTTCAGCTCTCGAGGAGGCTCTTGAGGACAAAAAAAACTTTGGTACTGCCATCCCACGTCAACATTACCCTCATTTCGAACTCCTACGATGTGATTCATTCTTGATTTATACCTGCTCTTGGTATAAAGATTGACTGCGTTCCTGGAAGAGCTACTCACCATACTTTTTATTGTGATAGCGTAGGGTTCTACTATGGTCAGTGTGCTGAGATCTGCGGAAGGTACCATCACCACATGCCCATCAAACTCTGCATCCTCCCTTTTGAGCACTTCTTGATCTGATGACAGCATTTCGGCCTACCCAAGCTTTTGTTTACTGAATCGAAGAATAGGTTTGAGACTGATTACGGCTTGAAGAAGTTTTGCTGATAGGCCTGGTTGCTCCTATAGGCTTAATAGCCCATATTTTTGGATGTAAGGATTCCTTTTTAGGAGTGTGATCTTAGCTTTGATTTAACGCTAATCAAATGCATTACACACGCAAGTTTTATTTTACACAAGAACCTTCTTTTTTGCTTAAAATGCAAAGATCAAGTTTTAAAATAGCGTATTGGTGCGTAAAATATGTCTTTTTATTCCTATTGTACCTTAGATAGGTTAGGTTTTTTTATTTTAGTTAGTTTATACCCCCCCCCCTCAAAAGATTTTTTAAAAAAAATTGACCCTTAAGTATTAAACTTTTTTTTTGATCCAATAAGAAAAAAGATATAGAGCGCTTCGTTTTCGAAGGGGGGCCGTCTGGGCCTCCTGCGCTTAGCTGATTTGTGAGAAGAATCAGCCACATACAGGTATGTAAAAGACCTTATCTCGGACAGAAGTGGGGAATTTTGGGCAATGCGCTTAAGCGTGACCCAGCAAATTGATGTTGCGGAAGAAAATAAGTGAGGATACCTTGCAGCAATGTGAGCTTAGCCTCTTCAACTTTTTTTAAACGCAGGCCAGAAACGAGTATAATTAAGCTAAGTTTTGTTAGAAGCTATGGCCAATACATGTGCCAGCAGCCGCGGTAATACATGAGTAGCTAGCGTTAATCGTCTTTATTGAGCGTACAGAGTGAAGCGGCGGTCATAACAATTAATAACTATTTTTATATAAAAATATATTAATAAAAAGGACTAGTGATTTTTTTTTATGTAAGTTGAGCTTGTAAACTAGTGATAAAATACAGGGAGTTTACAGGAACATTCAACGCGAAAGCGACTAACAATTAAAAAATGACGCTCTATCACGAAAGTATAGGTAATGAAAAGGCATTTTAAACCTAGTAGTCTATACTGTAAAAGATGAGTATTTAATACTAAGTTAACACAAAAATACTCCGCTTGGGTAGTAACGCCGCAAGTCAGAAACTTAACAGAATTGGCGGGGACTTGTTCAAACGGTGGAGCATGTGGTTTAATGCGATAATCCACGTAAAACCTTACCAGCGTTAAATTTTTTTCTTTAATTAAGCTTAATGGCTGAAATTTTTAGAAGAAAAGAGATGGTATTGCATGGCTGTCGTCAGTTCGTGTTTTGAAATTTAGAATTAAGTTTTATAAACGAACGCAACCCTTGTTTTGTATTTTTAATACAGAATAAATGATTAAGGAATTATTCATTTTAGCTAAAAGGCTGAAGTCAAGTCCTTACGGTCTGCGTACGCTGGGCTACACACGTGTTACAATGGTAAAAACAATAGAAAAACAGAGCTCAACCTTTAGTTTTTAAAAAATTACCACAGTACGAATTGTTTTCTGAAACTTGGAAGCATGAAGAAGAAATCGTTAGTAATCGCAAATAAGTATGCTGCGGTGAAATAAAAGTCAAGTCCTGCACACACTGCCCATCACGCTCAAAGAGTTTCAAATCTGGAAGCTGAATTTAGGATGTGACCCTACCCATTTTTTTTTTTAAAAAAATTCGCTAGTGCACGAGTTGCACCGGTGTTCTTAACAAGCCCTCTTGTTGTTAGCACAAAGAAGAGTAAAGGCGAAACCATTTGAAATGATCGGAGTGAAGTTGACACAAGGTACCGGTATGGGAACTTGCCGGTGGAGCATGATGAACCAACCAATATAAATGCCCACTCAAGGTGCATCTAGAAATGTTCTTAAATTTTTTGGATCTCTTAAACCACTTTTTTGTTGAAAATTTTTTGTATTTTTGATTTGTCTTTGTTTTTTTTAATTTTTTTAACTTTGTGCTCAACGCAATCATAAACGAGTTCTTGTTTTTGATTCATTTTTTTAACAAGAATCAGATCAAAACCTCTAGCTATTTTTATTACCTAGACTTTTGGTCCATCTTTTCTAAAAAATTTTTATTTAATCTTTTTTTTTAATACTGATTTCTTTTTTTTATGAAGTCCCTTTTTTATTTCTTTGAAAGGATAAATTTTTTAACTGCCGAATTTCTACTAAAAAAGATTAAGATCGATGCTGACAATCTAAAGAACATCAGCTCCCTCGACCTCTTTTTTGTACACATGCATAATAGGAGTGTTCCCGTCAATAACGTCTTTTTATTCTTATTAACATACGTTCCTTTTTTCAAGAGAGAGGTCCTCGGCTATTATCTAAAGAAAAAATTGTTTTTAGATTACTCCCCTAAGAACAAGAATTACTTTAAGACTAAGAAGGCTAATGCCCTTTTTTTTAAAAATAACTTCCTTAGCACAAATAACTTTTTAAAGAATAGTGGTTCTTTTTATAATGTTTTTTTTTTTTTTTTAATAAGGAACTACGTTATAACCAAGACCACCCTAAACTCTATATACTTTAGCACAAAGACCCTAGCTACCCCCGATGTTTTTTTTTATTTTAATGCCTACGTGATCAACTTTTTTAAGAAGGAGCGCACAGGGGACTTTATCATCTTCTTGAATGAGAACAAGATAAGGGACTTTTGAGCCTATCTAACATCGATGTACGCAAATCCTGAGGCCCAGAACTTGAAGATTGTCGACCCCGTAGGCAGCCTCATTCAGCAGTCTAATTCTTATGCTGATAGGCCCGTGGAGGCTTCTGAGTTCGTAAAGACTCGAGACCACTCTAGGCTCGATGTGGAGGCTATTCATAGGTCTCTTTTTTCTAGGGAGGTCCCTACTGAAGACACACAGGAGCTCAACAGTTCGTTTATGCTCCCCTTGCGTAATTTTTCTATTTTTTTTACAAAAAAAAACTACCTATACAACAAGGGTAAGTTCTCTAGGAACAGGCAGACTTACAGGACAGGGGTCTATCTTTGTATATGGTTGACAGTTTTGACTGTCGTAGGCCTCTACTTTTACTTCTACCTCATGAGCATGAAGTTTACGTATTTTTACCTCCTTTTTTTATTCTTCTTATTTCTTTTTTTTTACAAGTTTTTTGTAAAAAAAAACAATAAAAAGTTTGAGGAGCATGCTAGCCTTTTTGAGAATTTATAAGCCCAGGATGGGCTTGCTTAGGAGAGTAGTTTAACGGTAAAACTTTAGTCTTCAAAACTGACATCGTGGGTTCGACTCCCGCCTCTCTTGGATTTTTTTTTGTTTTTTTTAAAATTTATAGAAGAGAGCACAGACTTTTTATTTTTTAATAAGTATTTGAGGGAGTTTTCTTATCATTTTTTTGGTAAATTTTTTTTTTTTAAAAAAATAAACACAAAACTTATTTTTTTTTTTGAGAGGTTTAATCTTTTTAATTTTTTTGTTTTTTTTAGTCTTTTTGTTCTATCCAGAAACTTTATTCACACAAAAAATGTTGTCTTTGCACTTTATGCATACTTTAAAGCAAACTTAAAGAAGCAAAAAAAAAGTTTTTTTATATTTTTTAGGATTTCCTTTTTTTTTGCTGTTTTTTTACTCTTTTACCTCTTGTTTTCTTATACCCTAGAGAACATTCCTGTCTCAAAGTTGTTTTTTGTGTGGGGTAGCTGGGGGGCTTTCTTATATATTTTTATTTCTGGTTTTAACTTTTTTGGAAAAAAATATACCTACGGTAAGTACACGGAGGCGCTTCAGAGGTTTTGAAAGAGGAGCTTCAGCATTTTTTGACTTATTGAGGGCTTTGTTTTTACAGCCTTCATATTTCTAACCTTTAATGCCAGCTCTGAGGTTGTTTACAGCTACGACCCCCAGGTGTTCTTTAAGCTCCACTTAATTTCTTTAAGGTTTTTTTTTTTTAAGATGCTAGCCCTCACATTTTTAATTCTGTGCTTTAGCATGATCTCTTCTTTGAACTTAAGGAAGCGCTTCAACATGTTCATCTTTAACACAACGTCCCTTTTTGTTATCATTATCTTTTTAATAGAGTCTGATCAGTACATAAGCATCCTTAACTACTGCGGCTTCTTTGAATGGTCCTTTAACCACAGTGACTTTGCCCTTGATTCTGACTTTAGAAAGTCTAGGATCGTAAATAGCTATGTCTTCCTAATAGGCATCGCAAAGTATCTTCACATCCTCTTCATTGTCTTTATCTGGTTTTTTAATTTTGCAAAAAATCTTGAAAATAACGAGTCCAGGGACTACATAGCCAGTACTTGTACTCAAAATGCCATCATCCTTTACCTTTTAAATTGATTCTCTATCTACCCCTACATAAAGTATTTTTTTAGAACTTATTATTACAGCACCTTTTCTTGATTTTTTTTTGACTTTAAAAACGATTCCGTTTTTAATTTTGCGAGATTTTTATTTAACTTTTGGGGCAGCGCCTTTTTAAATTAAACTGAATAAAAAAATTAACTTTTGGTAAGCTTTTTATTCATCAACCTTCTTTTGATGAACTTTGAGTTCTTGACGGGGGTCCTAATAAAGTACCACGTGCTCTTTTACTACTTAGCCCTAGGCTTGAATATTTTTTTTATTCGGGGCGGGGTGTCTGCTGCCTTCACTGTGTTTGTAGGCTTCTTTTGGGTTTTTTGCTTAGATCTTGCCTTGGTGGTTCTGCTAGAAAAACTTCCTTGATTTTTTTTTTAAGCAGGCCTAATTCCTTGTCTAAATTACATTCTTGTCTCGTAAGTTTAAAACTCAATGCCCTCGATTCCTACACCTTAGTTCTCGTTCATGGTCGCGCAACCTTAAGCGCAATTAAGAAAGAATTTAGCTATAGCTTCAAACACTCCTGGCTCCATTTAATTTTTCTTTTAAACCAACTAGCCTACATACGTTCTAACTTCTCGGTTGCTGTTATCCAGGAGCTGCGGTGGGAGCTAAAGAGGGCCTTCGATAGGTATCGTTACTTCTTTAAGAAGCACGTCTATACCATAAATCATAAAAGGATCGCCCTCAATTACTTCTACTTTAGCATGTGGACCGGCCTTTCGGGAGCTGCTTTGGCAACTATGATCAGGCTCGAGATGGCTTATCCAGGCAGCCCTTTTTTTAAAGGGGACTCTATTAAATACCTTCAGGTTGCTACAGCCCATGGCCTTATTATGGTATTTTTTGTGGTTGTACCAATTTTCTTCGGAGGCTTCGCTAACTTTTTGATACCCTACCATGTAGGATCAAAAGATGTTGCATTTCCAAGACTCAATAGCATTGGTTTTTGGATCCAGCCCCTTGGATTTTTGCTAGTTGCAAAGATTGCATTTTTGAGGACCACCTCTTGAAAGTACTATGATAAGACCTCCTTCTTCTTACAACCTTACAACAAGTCCTTATACAAGGACTTCTTTAACTTCTTAATGGGAGAGCTTAGCTTCAATCCCTTTAAAAAGAGCTTGGATGAGTCCTTGTTTCTTTTTTTATGGAAGCCTAGGAAGAAGATAACCAACACAGACTACACCTCCTTTTTTTTTAATCCACTAAATCTAAGCTTTCTAGATTCTTTTTTTTACTATAGTGACAACTTATGGTCCTTGGCTAACAAGGTCGTGTCTTCTAGGAGAAAGAAGATCTACGTTACAAAATGCTCAAACAGAGCTGCTGTAACCGCAGGTTGAACATTCATAACTCCATTTTCTTCTAATATGAAGTATTCAGGTTTTGGAGCTCAGGACGTCCTCTTGGTCGCTGTCGTGCTAGCTGGCATTAGTACAACGATTTCCTTCACTAACCTCCTCATCACTAGAAGGACCCTGGTAGCACCTGGACTTAGGAACAGGAGGGTCTTGATCCCCTTCATCACCATCTCCCTACTTCTCACACTCCGCCTCCTTGCCATTGTAACACCAATCTTGGGAGCTGCTGTACTCATGTCTTTAATGGACAGGCATTGACAGACTTCTTTTTTTGATTTTGCTTACGGTGGAGACCCCATCCTATTCCAGCACCTTTTTTGGTTCTTTGGCCACCCCGAGGTCTATATTCTGATCATCCCTAGTTTTGGTGTTGCTAATATCGTGCTCCCATTCTATACCATGAGGAGGATGTCTTCAAAACATCACATGATTTGAGCTGTCTACGTCATGGCTTACATGGGTTTTGTCGTTTGAGGGCACCATATGTACCTCGTAGGTCTGGATCACAGAAGTAGGAACATCTACAGTACCATCACTATTATGATCTCGCTTCCAGCCACCATTAAGCTGGTTAACTGGACCTTAACTCTAGCTAACTCTGCTATCCATGTGGACCTAGTTTTTATGTTTTTTTGTTCCTACATCTTTTTCTTCTTAACAGGAGGTTTTACGGGAATGTGGCTATCCCACGTCGGCTTGAACATTAGTGTGCACGATACCTTCTATGTTGTGGCACATTTTCACCTAATGCTTGCTGGAGCTGCCATGATGGGAGCCTTTACGGGACTTTATTATTACTACAATACCTTCTTCGACGTTCAGTACTCTAAGATTTTTGGATTTCTACACCTCGTATACTACTCTGCGGGTATTTGAACAACCTTCCTTCCTATGTTTTTCTTAGGATTTTCTGGGCTGCCTCGAAGGATTCATGACTTCCCTGCTTTCTTCCTAGGTTGACACGGCCTTGCTTCTTGTGGACACTTTCTAACTCTTGCCGGTGTGTGTTTTTTCTTCTTTGGAATTTTTGATTCTACAAGTGAGAACAAATCTTCTATTTTAGCGAACTTCGGTATACCAAAGATCGCAAAGAGGGCTCATCTTTATTTTTTTAAGATTAGCTACAACAACTACACTAACGAGATTGCTAGCGAGCTTCCAAAGGTTGAGGTTAGGAAGTTTATCATTGAAAACACCTTCGGAGAGTACGAGTGCGTAAAGTTGGTACCCGTGGTTAGGTAAGGGCTTAATGATGATTTAAGTTTTTTTATGGTTGATGCTTTTTTGCACCTCTTAAAATGTTACCTCATTAGTTTTCAGTATTTTACTAAGAAGAACTCAAAGTTGATTTGAAAGATAGTCTTCTTTTGTATTCTTTTAAATCTTGGAATTTTTTATAGCTACGTGTCCTTCTAGTAACCCCTAGGGTTTTAATTTTTGGGTGTTTTAGGTTTCGATAGCTTCGGTGCTTTTTTATTGTATTTTGTGAACTTGGTTACTGAAGTTCTTGAGTGGACTTTGTACCAGGGCTGCCGATTGGTTTACCATGTCCTTAAGTTTCAAATCGAGGCGAGCATCCTCTTCGTTAAAAATAAGGTTTTTTTTTTACCTTTTTTTAGCATTTTGGTGTACTCAATCGTGTTGATGCTTATTGTTACCTTAATTATTGCATCCATAACGTTGCTTGAGAGGAAGCTGCTTTCCCTAGTTCAACGAAGGGTGGGGCCTAATTTTGTGGGTTATAAGGGGCGACTCCAATACCTTGCAGATGCGCTAAAGCTCTTTCTAAAGGGAGTTGCCATCCCCTCGGGTGCCAATTCTTTTTTTTTTGTAGCCATGCCCTCTCTCGCGGGTGCGGTGTGCTATACCTTCTGAATGAACTCCATCTGGGGCCCAAGCTTGAGCATGTTCGATGTTGAGTATAACATTGTCTATGCTTCCCTGCTTTCCGTCCTTTTCGGACTCTGTGTTATGCTTACCGGGTACTTTAGTAAGAACAAGTACTCTGTAATGGCTGGCCTTAGAGCTGCTATCCTGATGCTAAATCTTGAGATCTTTTTAGGCATTGTGTTCTTAAATGTTTGCTTTCTTGTTGAGTCCTTTTCCTTTGCAGCCTTTGCTGTTTATCAAGAAATTTTTTGGCTCATCTTTTTATTTTTTTTTCTACTGGCTAACATCTTACTAGTCTTTCTCCTTGAGGTGAACAGGACCCCTTTTGACCTAGCTGAGGCTGAATCTGAGCTTGTAACGGGGTACACGACGGAGTACGGCGGCTTCTACTTTGCACTCTTTTACCTGGGCGAGTACTTCCACCTCTTTTTCTTTTCTTGCTTAATTAGTGTGATTTTTTTTGGTTCATGAGAGCTTTTGAAGCCCTTTTTACTTTTAAAGAGCTACACCATTTAATGCTAAATGATGATTTTTTTTTTTTTTGTTTTCATTGAGCCATTTTTTAGATTTATGACTTCCCTGGACTAACTTTTTGTCCGAGATCAGCTTATTGCAGGTCTTGACTCTAATAAATTTTTTTTTTTTTTTTAATTCAAAAAATGTTTTTTACTCTTGTGTTTACTTTTTTTTAAATATATTAACCCTTGGTGTTTTTTTAGCTTTCTTTAACTTTGAGTTCTTGACGGGTTTTTTTTGAGTTATTGAGTTTACTGTCTTCTTTATTTTTTTAGTTTTTTATTTTTATTTTTCAAGTAATGGGACCATTGCGTTTAATAAAAATTTTTACCTCTTCTTTTATTTTTTCTTTATTTTTTTCTTTATTTTTTTTTCTTCAGTCTGGGCTTTCTCAGCATTTGAAAAGGTTAACTTGAACTTTTTTTTTCTATGAAATGACTACTACGACGCCCTGAACTTTAACGTAATGAATGACCTCAACTCCTTTTTTTTAAATTTTTTTATTTTTAATTCTTTTTTTTTCTTCCTGTTCACCATCTTAATCTTCGTTACGACGGTGCTATGTATTAATCTTTACGTGAACTCTAAAAAGAACAGTCTTGGCTCCATCTCTTCTTTTTTGAGGATATTTAACTTTTTTAGGGACTTCAGCTCTTTTTCTTTTATGAGGAAGCAAAGTCTAGTTGTTCAGAACTTTAGAAAGCCCGTAAATCGCCTAGTTTCGAAGGAGCAGTTTACACCAAAATTTTATAAGAAGGAGGAGGTGAAGGTGGAGTAGCCCCCAGCCCACTAAGAATGATCCAGAAAGAAACACAGCTCAATGTTTGTGATACCAGCTCTGTTTGAGTAGTGAATACCTTCCACATTTATAGGGGTTTTAGGCACCGTATTGGTCGCCTCGGAGACTATATTAAGGTCTCCATTCGCAGCACAAAACCAGAATGCACGATTAAGCGTGGAAAGAAGAAGAAAGCTATAATAGTTCGTCATGCCTTTGGGCGCTTAAAGCGCGATGGGTCCTTCTCTAAATTTAACAGCAATGTTTGTGTTCTATTAAAAAAAAGAACAGCCCCCCTGGGTAGAGAGATCGAGGGTCCCATCTTTTACGGGCTCAGAAAAAAAAAATTTGTAGCTTCCTTTCCTGGGCGAGTGTAGCTCTGCTAGAGCTCTAACCTCTAGCTTTGCAAATGTTAAGCAACTTTAGCTTTATAGAATCAAGGACGCGCCTTATAAATACCCTAACCGCTAAGCTTGGCTTCTCCCTCAACCTTTTTGATCTAGCAGAGAAGACACAAGCAGTAAAGAACATTTCTCTATTTTTTTACAATATAAACAACCTCAAGGTTCAGAGCGTTGTAAACTTAAATTTTTCTTGAAATAGCTTTTTAAGCATTTTTATTTTTTTTTTATTTTTCTTCTTGGTACTCTTTATCTTTTTACTATTATTTTTTTTTTAAGGATAAATAATTTTTTTATGTTAGTTTCGGGTGTTACGAAATTCTTTGGCCTCTTTCATTCAAAAAAAGTTTTTTTTTTAGACTTTTTTTTTTCTAGCCTAGTCTATACCTCCCTGGTGGCCGTGTTTGTTATGTTTGCCTTTTATTTGTTGTTTAGTTTTAAGAAACCTGAAGCATCTCAAGCTGAAAACGATTTTTTTATTCTAAGCTTTAAGTACCTTCTTAAGATTTTTTTTTTTTTAATACTCGTCCTCTCTATTTTTTGCCTCTTCTTTACCTTTGATTTTATGTTTTCTTCTAGGAACCTCCTCTCCCCAAACGAATACTTTAAGGACTCGGGTGATTTTTTTTTTTATAAAAATGGGGTTTTTCAATTTTCTTTAAACCTTTACGGGCTTATTCTTGTCTTTCTTTGCTTAATCACAGGTTTTGTAGCCATCTCAACGGTGAACAATCTTTATTTTGAAGAGAAGCTTAAGTTTTATTTAATCTTTTTTCAGTTCTTATTAGCCATCCTTGGCTTTATAAAATCTAGTGACTTAATTACCTTTTTTTTTTTTTATGAAGTATTGATGCTTGGATCCTTCCTTATTGTTTACTACGGAAGCTATTCTAAAAAAGCAGTGCAGGCAAGCCTCTACTTCGTACTTTGAACTCAGCTCGGCTCACTCCTCGTGCTCTTAGCCTGTTTGTACACCTATAGCTTAACAAACTCAACTAGCTTTTTTGCGATCAAGGCTTTTGTTTTTTCAAAATCGGAGGCCTTAACTATATACTCCCTTCTGTTCTTTGGGTTTGGGGTTAAGTTCCCCATTTGGCCATTCCATTATTGGCTTACAAAGACTCATGTAGAGGCCTCTAGTGGTTTTTCTATCTACCTTAGTGGTTTTTTAGTTAAGACTGCACTCTTTGGATTTTACAGACTAACTAATCTGATGCAGGTTGAGTTGATTACTAGCTTCTTCTTAGTAATCCTTATCGTTGGTGTCTTTGATTCTTCCTTGAAGATGTGGGGTCAGACTGATCTTAAGAAGCTTGTTGCCTACTGTACTATACAAGAAATGAATCTGATTGCTATTTTTTTTTTAAAGGGAGACTCGAATATCGTCGTATATGGCTTCCTCTTTAACATTATGCATGCCTTCTTGTCTACACTTATGTTTTTTTTGGTAGAGTGCATATACGCAAGGTACAAGTCGAGGTCCATTCTAGCTGTTAATGGCATCTTTTTTTCTTTTAATAACTTAGCGCTCTCTATAATTTTTATGATTTTTTTCTTTTCTGGTATTCCAGGTACGCTAAAGTTTGTTTGTGAATTCTTTGTGTTTAATCTCGTCTTTAATGTATCCTGGGTTCTAGGGGCCCTTTTTGTTATCGTCGTTAATGCTTTTGGGCTTATTGGGTTTTCTAAAAATTGATTTAATGCTATTTTTTGTGCCCCCAACAAAGGGGTCGATCTGCAGGCGCTAGATCTCTCTAGAAAAGAGCTCTTTATAATCTTACTTTGTTTTTCTTCTTTAATTTTTTTAACCTACGTACCTCTCTTGATAATTTAGTTTTAATATGCTCTTTAACCCCCTCTTCGGCTTTAGGTTTTTAAATTTTTTTAAGAGTGGTTTTTATGTTGATTATATAGTAAAGAAGGCTGTTGAGGCTGTAGTGAAGCATCTATTTATCTTTTCTTCTTTTTTTTTTGCTGAAAAGTACCTTATTGAGTTCTTAACAAAGAAGAGTGTTGATAACTTAATGTTAAAGCTTAACTCCTTTGCAATTGAAGAGTTCAACTTTAACACCTTCTTTTCCTTATTTGTTATTTTTTTTTTATATACTTTTTTTTTTTTAGAGGTCTTTTTACTGTTCTTTTAGTGTTTTAGGATTCCTAATTTTTTTTTGGAGGGCGGTTTTTTAGGGCAGCTTAACCTTTTCACCCTTGTATGAGACTTCTCCAATGTAACTTACGTCGCAATGCAAAATTTTTTTGCATTCGAAGTTAGTTCGAGAGTTTATCAAGCGTCATCGTATTTCGCAAACAACGAGTTTTTTGTTTTACATGAGATCTTCTACAAAACGTCTTGCTTCTTTTTGGTTGTCGAGCTTTTCTTGAGCAGCCTTCTTGATGCTTTTTTAAGTAACATCGTCGTATTCTTTGAGTTTGACGAGCCAACTTTAAGGAGGTACATTAGCTACATGGACCCCACCCTCTTTTCAATCTACCATCCCGAGACCATCTTTATTCAAAAGGGTCTTCTTTCTACAAACCACCTAAGCTATTTTGCAAATTTTAAGCTTAACGTTGCTGTTCTTTTGGATAAGAGCAATGTCGTCGAGCCCTTAAACTACTTATTGCAGGTTAGCTTCTTGTTCTACTTCATTATTTTTTTTACAGTACTCTTTTTTTCTTTTTTTTCTAAGAACAAAGAGGAGTACCAGATTGATGTTGAGCACTCTGTCATCAACCTTTCTTCGGAGGCTGAGAAGGAGATCTTTTCTATCGACGATGCCCTCAACCTTCTATTTTTCTTACTGTTTTTTTTTGGAGTTTATTTTGGGTTCCTCTTCTTGAGCATGTCCTCATCCTTTACAGAGTTGTTTGTCTTTTTCTTGCCACTCTTATTTATTTTTTATTTTATTGTGTTGATTCCCTTTAATCTGTTGTTTGATTTTGGTCTCTTCTTTGTCGTGTACTTGCGAGGCTCTTCGAATACTTCAAGTCTTTTTTTTGAGTGTGTGTATGACTACATCGGAGTCATTGCATTCTTTACAAGGTTGATCGTTCAGTTTGTTAGGCTCGTCCTTATGTTTGTTGTGTACTGCATGATGCACGACACTGTTATGTTACAAAACTATTCTCAAAAAAATTTCTTGGTTGGAGACAGCTTTTGAGAGGAGTTAATGAGTGTTCAGCCCAATGGAACCTCAATGTTTTTTTTCTTATTTGCAACCTTCCCCCTAAGGTTGTTTTATTGGTGCTACGAATGCATGCACACTTTTTTTGTCGTTACTGTTCAGTTCTCTGCTTTTTTTACAATTGTCTTCTGGCTCTTTTTACTTTTTTACACTTTTTTTGTTTATGAGAAGTATGAGCACCACTTTAACAACATAACTAAGATGCACAAGAAGCTCATTGATGAGCTTAGGTCCTTAAAAAAGGACTCGCTATAATTATGATTTTTTTTTTTTTTGAAGTCTAACCAAGCACTAGACGGATGCCTAAAAATCTTGGTTGAGGGCGTAAATATAAATACGAGATTTGTATGTAAGCTTTTTTTTGATATATAAAAATGCTTTGGATATGCAAGAACCCTTAAAAATTTTATGAAGCGAAACATCGTAGTAATAAATCTAAAACATAAATCAACTGAGATGTTAAAGTAACGGTGAGTGAAACAAAGTAGCTCAAAAATTAAAAGAAGGGGCTGAACTACTTGGAAAAGTAGGCTACAGAGGGTGATAGCCCCGTAAGCTTTTTAGTTTAATTACTTTTTTTTGTGCTGCTAGGGTGGTCTCAACCTGGGTTCATTCCCCAGCTAATAAAGTTCGATTCTTTGTAGCGGCTCAGAGTATATATTATTAACAAAATAATATAGAAATGTTTTTCAAAAAAAAAAGCTAATAAAACCAAATTTTGATAGAAAATAAGTACCGTGAGGGAAAGGTGAAAAGAAATTTGTAGAATGTTTAAAAGATTCTGAAATCTAGTGCAGTGAAACAGTTAAAGCGTGTTGTTTTAACGTACCTTTTGTATAATGGGCCAACTAGTTTATAAAATTAGCGAGCTTATCAAATCGCGTAATGAAAATGTTATAGTTAATTTTATAAGACCCGAAGTCAAGTGATCTAATCATGGCTAGGTAGAAGATCGGACCCATAAATGTTGCAAAATTTCGGGAGAAGCTGTGATTAGGGGTGAAAGGCTAATCAAACTTGACGATAGCTGGTTTTTCGCGAAATCTATCTACGTAGAGTATTTTTTTTCTTTTGTGCGGGGTAGTGTAATCTTTTCTTAAGAAGATCTGATCTTTTTTCGTGAAGAATCTTCCAATACGCATTAAAATAATAAATAAAACGGACTGAGAGTGCAAAGATTCTTGGTCGAGAGGGAAACAGCCCAGACCGAACGATAAAGTGCATAAACAATGCGAAGTAAAAGAATTTTTTTTAAAAAAATATTGGGAGGTAGGCTTAGAATCAGCCAGCCTTTAAAGAAAGCGTAACAGCTCACCAATAGCTACGACTATTTGAATAAAACTCGTATTAAAAACAATTTTTAAATTAAAGCGCTAAGCATTGTACTGAAGCGGCGGGTAACTCGGTAGCGAAACGTTTTGTAGGTTGTTGAAGGTTTATTGAAAAATAGGCTGGAGATATCAAAATTGATAATGTTGGCATGAGTAATAGACAAAATGTTCAAATCATTTTTGTTTGATAAGTTAGGGTTGCTTTGTTTTGATCATCTTACAAAGTGTGATTCGGTCTCTAATTTTTTAAATATAAATTTTTAAAGATGAGGTTTGTATTTTTTTCTGGCTTCCTTCGTGTTCTTCTTTATTTTTTTAGGAGAGTGCGGGGAGGCGGACTGGAAAGATTTTACAAGGGGCACCGTACTAACACTAACACAAGTACTTTAGTCGAGCAGATGACAACAGAAGAGCTAATGATATTGAAGGAACTCGGCAAAATTACTTTGTAACTTCGGGATAAAAAGTGCGTCAGCAAATAAAAAAATGGGGGGTAGCGACTGTTTACTAAAAACATAAGATTTTGCAAAATTTAATTATGATGTATAAAATCTGACTCCTGCCCGGTGTTGTCATGCAAAGTTTTAACGGTTAGCGCTGTTGATAACAAGCAGCAATAAACGGCGGCCATAACTCTGATGGTCCTAAGGTAGCAAAATCCCTTGACGGGTAAGTTCCGTCCTGCACGAATGGAGTAAC
>JFJP01031695.1_pt1 | contig 38247 bp, 29 predicted proteins | sample 431651 | NCBI WGS metagenome assembly JFJP01 (sample SAMN02602958, study PRJNA72255) | Microbial mat metagenome, whole genome shotgun sequencing project. | biome: fresh water; feature: sink hole; material: water; isolation source: purple microbial (photo- and chemosynthetic) mats found in... | reverse complement strand
GCGGCAAGGGCTTGTTTTTGTTTTTCTGCTCGGGTGGCTTGCTGTTGACGTTCCTGTTCTAAGCGAGCAACCCGCGCCTCATAGCGTTGTTTTGCTAATGCCGCTGCCTGCGATTCGGTGTGCTGCTGGGCAATTTTTCCTTTACTGGCACGAAAATAATGCACCAGTGGAATGTGACTGGGACACGCGACATCACAACATCCGCATTCAATGCAGGCAGTAAGCGAGTGTTTTTCTAATTGGGAGTAATTTTCAGCCCGACTGTAGCCATACAATTGTTGCGGCAACAACTGTGCAGGACAAACCTGCGCACACGCCCCACAGCGAATGCAGGGCGCGGGGGCTGTTTTTTCTACAACCGAACTCACGATTAAGCCATTGCACTGTTTCGTTACAGGCATCGCGTCATCTGCTAACGCAACGCCCATCATCGCGCCCCCCATAATTAACCGTTGTGCATTTTCAGTATAGCCACCGCATTGCGCGATAAGTTCGGCAATCGGTGTGCCGATTTTTACCCAACGATTTTGTGGGTTAGCTACCCCGTTACCTGTTATTGTCACCACCCGCTCTAACAAAGGCTGATGCTGTACAAGCGCTTGAAAAATCGCAAATACCGTCCCGACATTTAAACAAAGCACCCCAATCGTGGCAGGGCTAGCATTGTGCGGTACTTGTTTGCCTGTTATAGTTTGAATTAACTGTTTTTCACTGCCACTTGGGTAGCGATTTGCCACTGAAATCAACGCAATCGCGGCATCACTTTCCGCAATTGCCGCTGCTAAACAGGTTTGTTCTGCAACACTGTTTTCTTTCAGAGCGATAATAGACGTTGTTACCTTTAAGGTTTTACTTAACAGGATAATGCCCTGAACAATTTGTGCCGCAGCTTGTTGAATCAATGCCGCATCACAACGTAGTTCGGCTTCACATTCCACTGCATTAATAATCAGCGTGTCTATGGTTGTGCTGGCACTGAGTTTTAACGCGGTGGGAAAAGCCGCGCCACCTAAACCAACAATCCCTGCGTTTTTCACAAGGTCGCACAATTGCGGCAAGGTATATAAATTTTTTTTTGTATCCGTGACAGGGACGCTTTCCTCTTTGCCATCGGTGCTTATCACAATGCAAGTTGCACTTAATCCAGAAGGATGAGGAATAGGACGCGATTCTATCGCGCTGACTTTGCCTGAACTCGCCGCGTGAAGTACAAACTGGTCGGTGTGTGCAATCACCTGTCCTTTTAACACCCGTTCGCCCACTTTGACAACGGCGTGTGCTAAGGTATCACCACGTTGCAACAAAGGATAAACTAAGGTGCGGGGAATGAAACTGTTGGCTATTTCCAGTGGTACGGGCTGGGCTTTAGGGAGTGCCACGCCGCCGTGAAAACCAGTTGCCGATACGCTGGGTTTTTTTAGCAAGGACAGCGCGTGTTGCGAAATGAGAGCTAAGAGTTTACGCATCAGCAGGCAAAGGATAATGCCAAGTGGCAGGCGTTGGCGGGACAGGCAGCATAATAATGCAATCCACAGGACACGGCGCAAGGCAAAGTTTACATCCTGTGCATTCTGCGGCAATTACGGTGTGCATAAATTTTGCCGCGCCTAAAATTGCATCAACAGGACAGGGCGGAATGCACTTTGCGCAACCAATACAATCGGCTTCAATAATAAAGGCGCGTTGTTTTTCTTCGGTCACGCCAAAAGCGGTATTCAATGGTTTGGCGGTTTGTCCTAATAAATTTGCCAATGCCAACACCGTTTCATCGCCACCTGGAGGGCATTGATTGATGTCGGCTTGTCGGTTAGCAATGGCTTGGGCATAGGGTTTACAGCCCGGAAAACCGCATTGCGCACATTGGGTTTGTGGCAATAACCGCTCAATTTTTTCAGCCACAGGGTCGCCTGTGACGGTTAAATACTGCGCCGCATAGCCCAGCAGTAATCCCAATCCTGCAAATAACAAACAAATCAATAGCATAAGATAACGCTACTCTTCTTTTTTAAATTCACCTTCAATCGCGTCAGGTTGTGTTGTGGCGGGGTTGAAAGGATGACCTTGTTGGGCTTTTATCCAATAATTTTCAATTACATAGCGAGCAATGGTTTTGCGAATCGGTGGTACAAGACAGGCAAATCCTAAAATATCGCTAAAAAATCCGGGCGTGATTAACAGTAATGCACCCACTAATAAAATCGGCCCTTCAATCATTTCATAGGCAGGAATTTCGCCTTTGGCAAAACTTTCTTGCACGCGCTTCCAAGTGATAAAGCCTTGCGCTCTGAATAAAGTCGTTCCTAAAACGGCGGTAAAAACAATCACAATCAGCGTGGGGAAAACCCCTAAAACACTGCCGACCTCTAATAAAAGATAAATTTCGATAAACGGAACGCTGAGTAAAAACAGAAAAACTAACTGGGCAATTTTCATATCAAGATAACTCACTCTTTAAGCCATAACTTCTGACAATATAAGCGCAATTGGGTGGAATTTCTAGGATAATAGTATTTCTTACCGCTTATCTTCTGTTTTAAAAAAATGCCTACCAACTACCAACTGATACTTTGTTCTTGTCCTGATACCGCAACGGCTCAACAAATTGCCCAACATTTAATTCAATCCCAGTTAGCCGCCTGCGTTACTATTTTGCCGAGCGTTACCTCGGTGTATCAATGGCAAGGGGTGATTGAAACAGCCCAAGAGCAGATGTTGCTGATTAAAACCTGTGCCAGACATTATCCTGCGATTGAAACTGAAATTAAACAACTTCATCCTTATCAAGTTCCTGAAATCATTGCTGTTTGCCTTGAAAACGCGCTTCCCGACTATTTGCATTGGATTAATTCATGTGTGTTACCCGCTTAAATTTTTATACCCTGTTGTTGTTTTTTTCCCTGCCTTTGTTTGCCGCGCCCGATGAACCGATTTTATTGCCACCCGATGTGGCGTTTAAAGTCGCGGCACACGCTGTTTCCTCTGAGCAAGTGGACGTGTCTTGGCAAATTGCCCCAGGTTATTATTTATATCAAGCTAAATTTCACTTAACAGCCCAGCCCGCGCAAGTGCAGTTAGGAAAATTTGATTTTCCCCCCGCTGAATCCAAGCAGGATGAAAATTTTGGAGAAATGCTGGTTTATCACAAAAATGTAACCTTAACCGTTCCCGTGATTAATCCAACCCAGCAAAGCAGCTTTCAATTATTGGTGAGCTATCAAGGCTGTGCCGAGGCGGGAGTGTGTTATCCACCGCAAAAAAAGACCTTGGATGTGACTTTACCCGCTGCTCTGCCAGCCAAAGCCAATCCGTTAAGCCAATTGAGCAATGGTTTACAAGGGCTGAAAGCATCGTTTGCCAAACCAGAATTATTGCCCGCCGAGCAAGCCTTTCAATTTTTTTCAGCGGTTAAAAATCCGACCACGCTGCATCTGAATTGGCTGTTAGCGGATGGCTATTATTTATATCGGGAAAAAATAAAGCTCACGCTTAATAGCCAATCTATGCAATTAGGTGCTTATGAAGTACCACGCGGTACGCCCAAACACGATGAAGCGTTTGGTGACGTGGAGATTTTTCATAATGAACTCAGTTTTGATGTGCCACTGTTGCGCACGGGTTCTGAAGCAGAAGCGGTGAGTTTAACTGTGAGCTATCAAGGCTGTGCTGACCGTGGTGTGTGTTATCCACCGATGGAAAAAACCGTGCAGCTTGATTTGCCAGCCCTGTCTAGCAAGACTACAGCCGCGCCGCTTTCAGAACAAGACCAAATCGTTAAATCCTTGCATCAAGACAGTTTGGGGTTGAGTTTGTTGACCTTTTTAGGGTTTGGAATTTTATTATCCCTGACCCCGTGCGTGTTTCCGATGGTGCCGATTTTATCGGGCATTATTATCGGGCAAGGGAAAAATATCAGCACTGGCAAAGCGTTTGGGCTATCGCTCAGTTATGTGCTGGCAACCGCCTTGACTTATACGGTGTTTGGGGTTTTAGCCGCGCTGTTTGGTAGTAATCTACAAGCCACGTTTCAACAACCGTGGGTGATTGGTTTATTCAGCGGCATTTTTGTTGCTTTAGCTTTTTCAATGTTTGGCTTTTATCATTTGGAATTACCGACTTTTTTACGCGCTAAACTGCACCAATCTAGCGATAAACATCGCGATGGTTCATATTTAGGTGCAGCGATGATGGGGTCACTGTCTTCATTAATTGTCGGCCCGTGTGTCGCCGCACCACTCGCAGGCGCATTGATTTATATCGGTAAAACAGGCGATGTAGTTCTCGGGGGCAGTGCCTTATTTATGATGGGCTTTGGGATGGGAACGCCGTTATTACTGATTGGCGCATCCGCAGGAAAACTGTTGCCCCGCGCAGGACATTGGCTCAACGCCATTAATCCTGTGTTCGGAGTGATTATGCTGGGGGTGGCATTATGGATGCTGGATAGAATTTTACCCGCGCCGTTAATGATGGTGTTATGGGCAATGCTGTTGGTTATTCCTGCGATTTATCTCAGCGCGATTGACCCGTTACCCCATCCGAGCAGCGGTTGGCGAAAATTGTGGAAAGGGCTGGGCGTGATGATGTTGGTTTACGGGGTGATTTTGTTAATCGGTGTCAGTCTTGGCAATACCAATCCGTTGCAGCCTTTGCAAGGAACACTGTCTGCCAGTTATGCCGCAGGTGAAAAAAAGACAGGGCTGACCTTTATTCGCATTAAATCACTGGCTGAGTTACAGCAGCAATTGCAAGCGGCAAGTGAGAAAAAACAACCCGTGATGTTGGATTTTTATGCCGATTGGTGTATTTCCTGTAAAGAAATGGAAGCCTATACCTTTACGAATGCTAAAGTGAAACAAAAGCTTGACCAATTTGTGTTATTGCAAGCCGATGTCACTGCCAATACCGCCGAAGACCAAGCGTTATTAAAACAATTTAACTTAGTCGGCCCCCCTGCGATTTTATTTTTTGGTACAGACCGGCAAGAGCAAGCCCAGTATCGGGTGATTGGCTATCAAGAAGCCGAGACTTTTTTAGCAGGCATTGCCAACTTCGGGACAAAATCACCATGAAACACACGCTTTTAATTCTCATCGCAGGTTTGGTTGCTCTGGCTAGCGGAATGCTGGTGCGTAACCTAAACAACATCTCAACCGAAAAAGTCAGTGTTACTGCGGATTTATTTTCCACACAACTACCTGATTTACAAGGAACAAGTCACGCCTTATCCCAATGGCGCGGTAAAATATTAGTGATTAATTTTTGGGCAACCTGGTGTCCACCGTGTTTGCATGAAATCCCTGACTTTATGGTAATGCAAACCGATTATGCGGCTAAAAATGTGCAGTTTATTGGGATTGCCTTAGATGAACAGCAAGCGGTGCTGGATTACACCACTAAAATAGGCATCAACTATCCCATTTTGTTAGGGGGCAATCAAGGCATGGGGTTAGCGCGGCAATGGGGTAACCTCATTGAATCGGTGCCGTTTACTGTCGTGGTGAATGCGCAAGGAACGATTGTGCATCGGCAATTGGGTGAAATGTCTGCGAGCGAATTACAAGCGATTTTGCAGCCGTTGTTGGGGAAAAATATCTAAAATACACTTTAAAATCAGTAGTTTAATTATAGGAACACCTTATGTCTTTTCAATGTGAAATTTTAACAGTCGCTGGCAGTGACGCACTGGCGACGTATCAATCGCTTAAAAATAATGTCGAGTTTATCCCTGTTATTTTGGGCGATGCCGATGATTTAGCCTCTCACGCTGAAGCCAGTGAATATCAGAATGAAAGTTTTACGCAACTTTTGCAGCACGCCCAAGCCCAAGACCCATTGGCGTGGTTTGAAAAACGCCAAGCGCAAGACCCCGAATATTACGACTTAACCGTCGGGCAATGGGACGATTTATCGCCTGCAATGAGCCTGTCTGTACATTTGAATCTGGTTACAGGTGAACCTAAAGCTGAGGTTTATATCGCGCTTGTACCCGTTGCAGAAAGTTGGATGATTCCTGCTTTTTTAAAAATCGGCGGGTGGAATGACTGCCCAACCGCTGCTGAACACAGTGCTGTTTTTCGCTATTGGCAGCAGCACTATGGCGCAACGGTGGCAGGAATTACGATGGATGTAATTGAATTAGAAGTAAAAAATCCACCCACAACACCCGATCAAGCGTTAATCTTAGCCCAGCAGCAATTTATTTATTGCCCTGATATTGTTTATCAAGGTACACAAACCATTGCCGCATTAGCCGCCAGTTTATTAAATGGGCGGGTGTGGTTTTTTTGGTGGGATTAGTTATCCACTGATTTTTTCAACAATTAAGTAGTAAAGCAAAAGTTTTGGAATGCAAAACCTAGGTTTTGCACTCCATCTAGCAAATAAAACGTACAAAAACTTTGGCTCACTTACTTATCAAACTTAAAACGATGCGTTATGTTAGAAAAAATCCTTAATTTATTTTTATTTTCCACAGCGACCACAGCGCATGGTTATTGCCTAGGCTGGCAAAAAGAGTTATTGGCTATTCACATCCTTTCTAACGCCTTAATTGCCATCGCCTATATTGCTATTCCTGCCACCATTTATGTGTTTATTCGCCATAAACATCGGGTTTTAATGCAGCAACATTTATTCTGGTTATTCGCGCTGTTTATTTTGGCTTGTGCAGCCACTCATCTGATGGCAATCGTGGTGATTTGGCTGCCGCTGTATTGGCTAGAAGGCTTCATTATGGCAATAACGGCGGTTGTTTCGGTTATCACTGCCATTGAATTAGGGCGAAAAATTCCTTTTTTTCTAAATTTACCCACGTTTGCCCAATTACAGGAAACAGCCGAACAATTAACCGAGCAGATAAAACAACGTTCTACGCTTGAGAAAAAACTGCGCTTAACACAATTTTCAATTGATTCGGCCAATGAGGGGATTTATTGGATTAAAGCTGATGCTTCGATTTTGTACGCTAATCACGCGGCAAGTGAAATGCTCGGTTATGAACTAGAGGAGTTTTTATCCTTAAGTATCGAAAATATCAATCCTACCCATGATAAGGAAGCTTGGACACTGCATTGGCAAGATTTGAAAAAACATAAAAGCTTGTGCTTTGAAGTGTCTGTTTTGAAAAAAGATGGCTCACTGATTTGGGTGGAAATTACTGCCAATTTTATTAATTATGAAGGCAATGAATATAACTGCGCTTTTGTCCGTGATATAAGCCAAACCAAACAAGCCATGGAAGCATTAAAAACCAGTGAGATGATGCTAAAACAAGCCCAAGAAATTGCTCATCTTGGGTATTGGTTAGTGGATAATCAATACCACACAATCCAGTGGTCAGATGAGCTGTATCGACTTTTTGCCAAACAAACCAACGAAGTTATCCCTTCTTATGTGGCTTTTTTAACCTTTGTTCATCCAGATGACTTGGCAATGGTTGAAGAAAGCTATGCACAACATTTGGCCAGCCAGCAAGATTATGAGCTGACGCATCGCTTATTACTGGCAGATGGCACGGTTAAATATGTCAATAATAAATGCAAAACTTATTTTGATTTACAAGGTCAGCCTTTGCAAACGCTGGGTATTTTAATTGATGTTACCGAGCGTAAAAAAATAAAAACCGAACGGGAGCAGTATTTTAAATTTTTTAACACCGCTGCTGATTTAATGTGCATTATTGATGCAGACAATTGTTTTAAAGTGATTAATCCTGCGTTTTCGCAAGTTTTGGGTTATCCAAGCGAGGAGATTTTTTTACATTCCTATTTTGAGTTTGTTCACCCAGACGATAGTGAGATGACCCAAAAAGTGATGACTCAACCTTCTCAAAAACGCGGCTTTACCCTAAATTTTGAAAATCGCTATCTGTGTAAAAATAACTCGGTTCGTTGGTTATCGTGGAGTGTGCATCATAATGTGGAAGAAAATGTGATTTATGCGATTGCGCGTGATGTAACACACCGCAAACAAACCGAGCAACGCTTGCAAAATACGTTACTTCTTTTGGCAAAGTCCGAAGTTCACAATCGGTTAATTTTAAACAGCACCAGCGAAGGTATTTTTGGTTTAGACATCGAAGGCAAAACGACTTTTATCAATAATGCGGCGTGTCAATTATTAGGTTATTCTGCGGATGAATTAATGAATCGCTCGCCCCATTCGTTAATCCATCATAGCTATGCCGATGGTTCGCCTTATCCTATTGAAGCCTGTTCTATGTATTTAGCCTTTACCAAGGCTTCCAGTCATAAAATAACCGATGAGGTTTTATGGCGGAAAGATAACCGTTTTTTTCCCGTTGAATACACCAGCAATCCTATTATTGACAAAGGACTGGTGACAGGCGCGGTGGTTGTGTTTAGTGATATTACCCAACGTAAACACGCTGAACAGCAAATTAACGATTTATTAGATTTGAATCAAAAAATTATTTCGCATTCGCCCGTTGGGGTAAAAGTATTTAGTGCCTCAGGGCAATGTGTTACTTGTAATGAAGCAGCAGCCCAAACGTTACACAAAACCGTGGCTGAGGTATTAAATGAAAATTTATACGCGATTGATTTTTGGCAAACCAGTCAATTATTTGAAGCAGCTCAAGCGTGTTTGTGCGAGAAAACTCCTCAGCGGCATGAAACGCATATCCATTTAACGCCCGAACAAGAAGTGTGGCTTGATTATCATTTTGTCAGTTTTAGTGGCAATCAAGAGCCACATTTATTGGTTTTAATTCATGATATTACCGAATATCGACTGGCAGAAATTGCGCTGCGGGAAGCCAAAACAGCCGCCGTGCAAGCCAATCAAGCAAAAAGTGAATTTATCGCCAATATGAGCCATGAAATTCGTACGCCCATGAATGCCATCTTAGGCTTTAGTTCAATTTTAAATAATTTAATTACCGATGCCACACAACGCTATTATTTAGACGCAATTGCCCGCAGTGGCAAAACTTTGTTGCAATTAATTAACGATATTTTGGATTTATCAAAAATTGAGGCAGGAAAATTAACCTTGCAATATAACGCTGTTTCATTAAAAAATTTGTTAGACGATATTAAAATTATTTTTTCACAAAAATGCCTCGAAAAAGAGATTGATTTTTCTATTCAAATAGATGAAAAAATTCCCGCTTCCTTAAGGTTAGACGAAATTCGCTTGCGGCAGCTGTTATTAAATTTAGTCGGCAATGCGGTTAAGTTTACTGAGGCAGGGTTTGTTAAAATAAAGGCTGTGATTGAGCCAAGTCCTACTATAAATCGGGTTACTTTACGGCTTGAAATTATCGACAGCGGGATTGGCATTGCACAAGACCAACAAGAAAAAATATTTGCAGCATTTACGCAGCAAGACAATCAAAGTGTTGTTTATGGCGGTACAGGATTGGGTTTAACGATTTGTCAGCGGTTATTGGATGTGATGCAAGGCAGTATTGCCGTGACCAGTGAAATAGGCAAAGGAAGCTGTTTTGCCCTAATTTTACCGAATGTGGAAGTCAGTACTTCTTTACAAGCAACAACAATTCTGCCATTACCACCGCCGCCTGAAATTATTTCTTTTCAGCCTGCCACGCTTTTATTAGTTGATGATATTTTATTTAATCGCCAATTGATTAAATCGTATTTAGTTGAATTTAGTCAGTTGACGCTTTATGAAGCCGAAGAAGGGACTCAAGCATTACAATTGCTTGAAAAACATTCTTTTGATTTAATTTTAATGGACAGACGCTTGCCAGGCGAGGACGGGGATAGTATTTGTCGTAAAATCAGAACTCTCCCACAGTATCTAAAGACACCTATCATTATGATTACAGCGTCTGTCTTAACTGTCACAGAAAGGCAATTACCGCCCGCTTATGATGTGCAGTTGGAGAAACCGCTGAATAAAGATAAACTGATTGCAACATTAGAGCGTTTTTTAGCGTGTGATAATAAACCTGCGCCTTTAACCGTCGCACCTGTTAAGATTTTTACACCGCAGATAATTGAGCCGCTGATAAAACCTGCTGAACTTTTTGCAATAGTGAATGAAGAGTATGTTCCTTTAATTATTAAATGGCGAAAATCGGGTTTTTTTGATGTGGATCAAATGATTGACGTGGGCGAGCAGCTTAAAATACTCGCCCAACAGCACCATGACACACGGTTGCAACAGTGGACAGAGCAGTTTATTCAGGCGGCAGAATTGTTTGATTTATCAGGTTTACCTAAAATACTTGATGAATTTATCAAAATAATCAATCAGTTAGAGAAATCTCTATGAATGAAAAATCCAGTATCCTTATTGTTGATGACAATTCAGATAACATTCGTGTGTTAGGTACGATTTTGCGACAACATAATTATCGCGTTGTGATTGCCCAAAATGGCTTGCAAGCTCTAAAAACATTGGATATTACCAAGGTAGATTTAGTTTTGCTGGATATTATGATGCCAGGAATTGATGGCTTTGAAACCTGTCGCAGGATTAAAGAAAACACGGATTGGGAAGCGATTCCGATTATTTTTTTAACCGCGAAAGTGGAAGAATCTGAAATTGTTAAAGGCTTGGAATTAGGAGCGGTGGATTATATTACCAAGCCTTTTAATACACAGGTATTGTTAGCTAGGGTTAAAACACACGTTCAACTGTATCAGTATTATCAACTTTTACGCGCCCAAGCCTGTTTAGATGGCTTAACACAAATTGCTAATCGACTAAAATTTGAAACAGTTTTGGTTGATGAATGGCATAGAGCTTTGCGAATGGAGGGATATTTAGCGGTTTTAATGATTGATATAGATTATTTTAAAGCCTTAAATGATACCTATGGGCATTTGGCAGGTGATCAGGTCTTAAAGCAAGTCGCCGCCACCATTGATAAATTGGCAAAACGTGCCAGTGATTTTGTTGCCCGTTATGGTGGTGAAGAGTTTGTTGTTATTCTGCCTAATACAAAATTACAAGAGGCATTGTTAATCGCCGAGACTATTCGCCGCGCCATTGAAGCGTTAGCGATTGAAAATAAAAACACGACATTAGGGCAAATTACCATTAGCTTGGGGGCAGCGGCTACGATTCCCAGTGCAACCATGCAGCCGATGCAGCTGATTGACAAAGCGGATCAACAACTTTTTTTAGCCAAGCATAACGGTAGAAATCAAGTACAGAGCGAAAAATAACCGAAAAAAGCTTCTTATTTTTTTGTGAGGTGTTTTATGAGTAACAATCCTTATACTGAAATCAGTCATCAGTCCTGGTTTAGCCGCCTTGGCGAATCTATCAAAGGGATTTTAGTGGGTCTTTTCTTATTTTTTATGGCCTTTCCCTTATTATGGTGGAACGAAGGACGCTCTGTTGAACGTTATAATAGCCTCAAAGAAGGGCAGCAGATTGTGCTTTCTGTCGCAACTGAAACTGTTAATCCTGCCAATAATGGCAAATTAATACATATTCAGGGATTGGCAAACACCCAAGAAACCTTAATAGACTCTGTTTTTGCGGTCTCTGCCCCTGCGATTAAATTGCAACGTCTTGTTTCTATGTATCAATGGCAAGAGGCCGAACAAACTGAAACGCATGAAGAGGTTGGTGGTACAAAAATCACCAAAAAAACGTATACTTATCGGCAAGATTGGGATAACAAGGAAATTAGCTCCAGTCATTTTAAACAACGGGCAGGACATGAAAACCCACCCATGCTGTATAAAAATCAAACCCTCCAAGCAACACAGGTCAAAGTTGGTGCATTTAGATTAACTTCCCAGCAAATTGCTCGCTTATCGGGTGAACAGGATTTTAATGTACAAGGTGTTGATATTCCAACAGAATTGGCAGGTCAAAAACTAACGCTGACAGGAGCTGGCTTTTATTTGGGCAACATACCAACGCAACCAGAAATTGGTGATTTACAAATTAGTTTCAAAGTATTAAAGCCTGCCGATGTAAGTTTAATTGCCCAACAGCAGAATGACAGTTTTGCACCCTATCAAACGCAAGCAGGAAGTACGATTGATTTGTTGGAAATGGGATTGCTTGATGCCTCAGCTTTGTTTTTTCAGGCGCAACGTGAAAATGCCCTGCTTACTTGGGCAATCAGAATAGGGGGGTTTTTATTAATGTGGTTAGGACTTGGGATGGTTTTAAAACCCTTGTCTGTTGTTGCAGCGGTTCTGCCCTTGTTTGGCAATTTAATTGCGATGGGAACGTGGATTTTTTCCTTTTTATTAGCACTACCTTGTACAATGCTGACCATTGCTATTGCATGGATTGCTTATCGACCTTTTTTGGCAGCAGCTTTAATGGCCGTTGCAATAGCTGCGGTGGTCGCCATGAAATTTATACCCAGTCAACAAATGCGGTTTGACTACACCAAAAACTAACTATTGACTAGCATAGAATTGTCACTCTCTTTAATAAGTTAATCTGGTATTGTAAATAGCATCTTTAAACCAGATGCTTGTTTGATCGCAAAAATAAAAAAAACAACATAAAGTAAAGTACAAATGCTTTAAAATCCCTCCCAATCCCTCTTTTGTAAAGAAAATGATTTAAACCGACAGATACCTATGCTGAAAAAAGCGTATCTCAAAGTGAGGGAAATTGATTTTAAAAATGCGTAATAGTACGGTGTTATGAACAATAATATCTATTAACATAGCGTAAAAGACTTAAGCACTCAGCACTATTAAGATAAGGAGGCACTTTGGATACCAAACAACTGTGGGGAGATGTATCGGGCGGCATCGTCGGTTCACTTATGGTTGTGCCGATTATTTTAAGTTGCGGGATTGTCTCGTATCAAAGTCTTGGGCCACAATTTGTTTCCGCAGGCATTATTGCCGCTTTTGTGTCGGCTTTTTTCGCTGCGTTAATGGCAGGCATTTTTGGTTTTCCACCGCTGCATGGCAATTGTCCAAAAACCTCACACGCGGCTATCTTATCCAGCTTAATTGCAGGTATTTCGACACATCAAGCTTTTCATAGCAGCTTTACAGGTGACAGTGCCCCACAAGCTTTAATCACCATCTGTATTATTACCTTATCTGTTTCAGGTTTAACCCAATTAGCACTTGGTGGCGCAGGGCTAGGTGCGATTGTAAAGTTTATTCCACACCCTGTTTTAGCTGGATTTATTAACGGATTTGCCCTGCAAATTATTATTGGACAAGTGCCTAATTTACTGGGTTATCCTTCTTTTGATGAACTCAAAGCGACTCTTGGGGCTATTTTAATAGGCAATCAAACTTTTAATCCGTATCCTCTCTGTTTAGCGATGTTTGCCTGTGTTTTAGCCACCATTAGCTCAAAAATTAGCAAAATGATTCCTTCCGCATTGGTGGGGCTAACAGGCGGTGCATTAGCTTTTGTAGGGTTGCGACATTTTACAGGTCTTGGTGATTCATTAGGCGCGACCATCGGCGAATTACCAACAGGCAGTTATTTTAATTTGCAATTTGAAAATGTTGCCCGAGTTGTTAAAAATTTTTCAGTCTTAGACGATTGGTTTTCTATTTTAACCACAGGAATTACGCTTGCTTTAATTTCATCCATTCAATCTTTGCTCAGTATTTCCAGTGCCGATGAGTTATTTGGCACACGGCATAACAGCAATAAGGAGCTAATGGTACAAGGGGGAGCCAACCTTCTTTCAGCCCTTTTTGGTGGGACACCCAATGGGGGTTCTCCCAATGTTACGCAAAATATGTACGCGAATGGGGGGCGAACCCGCAATGCCAATTTAGTCAGTGCTGCCACATTACTCACGCTTTCTTTTGGTTTAGGTGATGTAATTGCACAAATTCCATTATCGGTGATGGCAGGGGTGGTTATTTTAAATACAGCGGGTGCGATGGATAAATGGACGCAACAGCTGCTCAAAAAAGTTGACTTGCGCCACCATACAAGCTCAAATCGTGTAGAGGTTTTAACTAATTTAATTGTTGTTATTTTAGTGACGGTGTTGGTTGTCGCAACAGGTGCGTTACCTGCACTCGGTGTTGGGATGACGTTGTCTTTTATGGTCTTTCTCTATCAAGCCAAAGATACCGCAGTTCGGAAAGTGTTGCATTTAAATCAAATCATGTCACGGATTGACCGACCTGTGATTGAGAAAAATATCTTAATGGCGTATGCCGATAGGGTTGCGGTTTTTGAATTGCAAGGACCTTTATTCTTTGGTGCGGCAGAGACGGTCAGTCAGCAAATTGAAGCCGAAATGGCAACAGCAGATTGGATTATTTTAGACTTTAGACGGAATAGTTTAGTCGATGCCAGTGGTGCAATGACTTTAAAACGGTTAAATACGAATATGAGCAAAGTGCATAAAAAGCTCATTTTGGCGTATTTGCCGTTGGATAGCCAAATCAGACAGGATTTATCGGATTTAGGGGTTGAGGAATTAGAAACTAAAGGGCGTGTTTTTGAAGATACCGATACCGCTCTTGCAGCGGCTGAAGCCGAACTATTAGATGACTTAGGGTTTGCTAAAGAAGCCACCGATGACTTGCGGTTGGCGCAATTTGAATTACTTTCTGAACTCAATGAAGAAGAACTTGATATTTTAGCCTCATGGGTTGATGTGCATTACTTTAATCAAGGCGACCCTATTATTGAATCAGGTAGTGATGACCGAGGAGTTTTCTTTTTAGCTAATGGACAAGCTAGCGTGTGTTCAACTGTACGCGGACGTGTTTTACGATTGGTCACTTATCGCCCAGGGATTATTTTTGGTGAAATGGCTCTTTTTACAGGTCGGATTCGTTCAGCGGATGTGATTGCAGATACAGGAGCAACTGTGTTTGAACTGACTCACGGTGCTTATGAAAGATTGTGTATTGAAGCTCCTCATGTTGCGATTAAATTATTAACAGGATTAGGCTCAGGACTTGCGGACAGATTAGTTGCGACAACGCATATTGTGAGGGAATTAGAATCTTAACTTTAGAACTCTCGCTCACTGAAAAAATCAGCAAGCAAGAGTTTGCCAAGGAAAAAAATTAAACTGAGAGTGTTGAAGCTTTTGCTTTATGCCGTGATAACCCTAACAGACCTAACATACCAGAACCAAACAACCAAACTGCACCAGGAATGGGTACAACATTTGTATTTACAGAGTAGCTTCCTCGTGCTGTCCCGCCCATACCTGCTATCCGGAGTCCATAAGTGTGGTCAACATCGGTTAACACACCACGGAATATCCAATTAGAATCGCCGTTTCTGAATTTTGATACAGCATCAGGTAGGAGAGTGGTAAAGCTAGTATCAGTGTATAACTGAACTGAACTAACACCGCCCCCAGCATCTTGTGCAAAGGAAACTGAACCTGCAATGCCACGGGGGTTGTTTACCCCCAGTTCTAATCCCCAATCTTGAGTAAAGGCTACATTATTGACAACTTTGCCTGAACCTGAAACAAAGTCGTGATTTGCAACAATAGCACTTGCAAAAGGAGAGCCAATAGTACCCATTTGAAGGGCATCAACAGGATCTTCTATGCTAAGTTGTAACATATTGACAGGTGCGGCACTGGCTTGGAAAGATAAGGCTAACAAGGCAACGCTTGCAGCAATTAATAACTTTTTCATGATACACATCCCGAATTTTCACAAATTATTTAAATAATTTGCAACCCGGCTGTCTTTTCATTTCGTTATGATAATAAAAAGACCCGTAGCTTTCCGTCCCTACTTCACAATAGGTTTGGCTTCATCGTCCCTGAGCGGCTATTAATCAACCGATTAACAGCCTCAGTAAAACTCCAAAGTTGTGATTAAGCAAAGAGATAAGTTTAAATACCCTTTAAAAAATCACGCTTTTATTCTAACGCTGCTAATGATTTAACAGCAAGTGATTTAAATTTTTTATCAAGGCTTAATCCAGGAAATGGCTCTAACAATGATTCTCTCTAGGGTCTACCAATCAGTTCTTTCAAAAAAATTAATTTTCAGCGGCAACTGTTGCGTGTTAGGCTTGATTTATTTTTTATCACCCGCCAAAATCATGTCAAATACGATGCAAGCAATTGAAATAACAAAAGAGGGTGTGTTACAGCTGGGTCAAACAGCGATTCCTTCTTTAAAAAAAGGACAGGTTTTAATTCAGGTTGCCGCCGCAGGGGTTAATCGCCCCGATATTATGCAACGGAAAGGGTTATATCCTCCGCCTGCCAGTGCATCGACCCTTTTAGGCTTAGAAGTTGCTGGCACTATTGTTGCGGTAGGTGATGACAGCACAAATTTACAAATCGGTGAAAAGTTGTGTGCTTTGCTCACAGGCGGGGGATATGCACATTATTGTGTGGCAGAAGCGGCTTTAGTATTACCCATTCCAGCAGGTTTTAGCATGATAGAAGCGGCAGCTTTGCCTGAAACATTTTTCACGGTTTGGAGCAATGTTTTTAATCGTGGACAGTTGCAAAGCGGTGAAACTTTATTAATTCACGGCGGTTCAAGTGGCATTGGTACAACTGCGATTCAATTAGGCAAGGCATTTGGAGCAAGGGTGATTGTCACCGCAGGCAGTGATGAAAAATGCGCCTTTTGTGAACAATTAGGTGCAGATTTAGCGATTAATTATCGCACCAGCGATTTTGTAACAGCCGTAAAAAATTTCACCTCTGATAAGGGTGTTGATGTGATTTTGGATATGATAGGGGGAGATTATTTTCCGCGTAATTTACACTGCTTGGCATTTGAAGGACGCTTGCTGCAAATTGCTTTACAAAATGGCGTAAAAGCTGAAATTAATTTACTCCCGATTATGTTGAAACGATTAACCATCACTGGCTCTACACTACGCGCAAGAGAGCTTGCTTTTAAAGCTGCGATTGCTCAACAACTTAAAACACAGGTTTGGGATTTGTTAAATACGGGTAAAATAAAACCTGTGATTCATTCTACGTTTCCATTAGCCAAGGCACAGCAAGCCCATCAGCTGATGGAAAGTAGTTTACATTTAGGTAAAATTATTTTAACGGTATAAATAGCATGGTATACAACACCTTAATTTCAGCCGCTGACCTAGCACAGCACGCTACTAATAAAAATTGGGTTATTTTTGATTGCCGCTTTTCTTTGAGTGATAAACAAGCAGGTGCAAAAGCCTATCGACAAGGGCATTTAGCAGGAGCGCGTTATGCGGATTTAGAGAAAGATTTATCAGGGGCTGTCGCTTGTTTTACAGGGCGACACCCGTTGCCAAACTTTAAGGTTCTTGCCCAAAAACTTGGGCAATGGGGGGTTAATAGTCACACTCAAGTGGTAGTGTATGATGATGCGAATGGGGCGTTTGCAGGGCGTTTTTGGTGGTTATTACGCTGTTTTGGACATGAAAATGTTGCCGTTTTAGAGGGTGGATTGTCTTATTGGCTTAAACAAGGCTATTCAGTTACCACAACTTTACCGCAGATAACTGGCACAACTTTTCGCCCGTATCCTAATGAAAATATTTGCTTAAGTGCCAGTGAAGTAGAAGCGGGTTTAGCACGAAAAAGCATTTGCTTAATTGATGCAAGAACACCAGAACGCTATCGCGGTGAACAAGAACCGATTGATCCTGTTGCAGGGCATATTCCTTCTGCACTGAATCGCCCGTTTCAAAAAAATCTTACTCCTGAAGGGCTGTTTTTGCCTGCGATGGTGTTGCAAAAACAATTTACGAGTTTGTTAAAATCCTATTCTGCGACACAAGTTGTTCATAATTGTGGCTCAGGTGTCACCGCTTGTCACAATCTGTTAGCGATGGAATACGCAGGATTAACGGGGTCTAAGTTGTATGCAGGTTCGTGGAGTGAATGGATTACAAATAAAAATCGTGCAATTGCAAAAGTCTAGCGTTCCTAGAGTTTAATCCCATATTGTTCAGCGCGGACAATGGCCTTGATAAAATAGGATTCAGCTGCGGTAGTAAATTTATTATCGGCTAAATTCACCACCGTTTTTTCACGTTGCTGTTTGCTGGCGGTTGTTAAAAGCATAATTTTAGGACGCAAGCGTTGTTTTTCATTTTCTTCCACCACCATTGCAACCTCGCCAGTGTTTAATTCCACAATACTGCCAACAGGATAAACCCCCATGCACTGGTTGAAGCTGTCAACCAGCGTTTGATCCAAGTGATGGGGGGCTTTTCCCAATAGCGCGACCATTGCGTCATAATGGGTCAATCCCTGCTTACTGCCCTTATTGGTAATCAAATTATCGTACAGATTTACGATGGAAATCATCCGTGTATAAGGTGAGATTTGTGAGCCACCCAAACCGCGTGGATAGCCCGTGCCGTCTAGTTTTTCATGATGGGAATAAGCCACTTCAGCTGCCACTTCGGCTAACTGTCCCATACACTTTAATAAAATATCTTGTCCAAGCTTAGTGTGGGTTTCTATTAATTTTACTTTATCTGTGGTTGAATCCATTGTCGCTTTTGATAAACGTAATTTACCAATATCGTGAAACATACCGCATAAGCCGAGCAATACCAATTCATCATCATGCAGATTCAAATAGCGTCCTAAATTAATGGCTAACACGCTGACATTCATACTGTGTTGCCACAAATTAAAATCTTTACTTTTTAAGCGATTCAGCAACAGCATCGCATCAGGCGAGCGCAAAATGCTTGTCATACAATCATAGACGGCGTGTTTTGCCACAATAATATCAATTGGCCCCCCTTGTTTGACATTGAGCATAAAGTCTTTTATCAAAGCCCCAGCACTGGCATGGGCTTGTTTTGCGCTGTTTAACTCTTCATCAAAACTGTGAAGTTTTTGTGGCGGCCGAATCGTTTGGGCAATAATTTTGTGATCAACAATATCACAAAGCTGATAAGTTTCTTTGCGCGTAATTTGGGTGGCTTTTTTTCGCGCAAATAAAGAACCAAAATTAAAAAAAGAGCTTTGTTTTTTTTCAGGCTTTTTAATCGTGACGACTGAGCTAAGGGCTTGACTGGAGACACTTTTTGTTTCATCAATATAAACATGGCTACATTCTTTTGCCAGTTTTTCAATAAGCTTTTCATTGTTAATGATAAAGCCTTGAAATACAAACGATGACTCAACCCATTGTTTATCAAGCCGACATACATACATTCCCAATCGTAAATCAGAGACGGAAATTTTAACTTCGTTAACAACGATAGTTTCTGAGTTCATAAAAAGACCTGCTAGGGGGGTCATGGTTTTTTAGAAAATAGTCAAATTTTTTAAAGGGTTATTCAATATTAAATTTGAATCCCGTATTTTTCAGGACGAACAATGGCTTTAATTGAAAAAGTCATTTCATCTTTTGTCATTGTTTGAGCTAAGTCAACTACTTGTTTTGCACAAGGGGTTTTATTGGCATCGGTTAATAATAAAACGGTCGGTCTTAATTTATGCTTGGGATCAATTTCAACGACCAACGCAAGCTCACCTGTATTCATTTCAACAACGCAACCAATAGGATAAATCCCAATACATTGATTAAAACTATTTAATAAGGTTTCATCAAATTGGGAATCGCTTTTTTTTAACATGGTCGTTATTGCGTCATAATGGGTCATTCCCTGTCTGTTTTGGGTGTCTAACGTTAAGGTATTATAGACATCGACAATGCTGACAATGCGCGTAAAAGCCGATATTTGCTCGCCATATAAACCGCGTGGAAAACCAAAGCCATTTAACTGCTCGTGATGCGAATAAGCCACATCAGCTACAACTTTCCCTAACTCACCCGGACAATTGACTAAAATATCATACCCTAATTGCGTATGGGTTTTTATTAATTCTATTTTATTTTCTGCCGCTTCTATCGCTTGACGAGAAATTTTCAAATTTCCAATGTCGTGTAATAAAGCAGACAACCCCAGCGTAATTAAATCATCTTCATGCAAATTCAGATAACGCCCTAAACTTAAGGCTAATACACAATCATTCATACTGCGTTGCCAAACTGATTTATGTTTATTTTTTAAGCGGGTTGCCAATACCATCGCATCAGGTGAGCGCAACACACTTGCCATACAATCATAAATGGTAGGACGAGCAATTAAAATATCAATCGTGCCACCTTCTTTGACTTGCGAGGTAAACTCGTGCATTAGATGCTCAATATGCGCATGCGTTTGTTTGGCAAAATTGATTTCTTTGTGATACGGCAGTTGTTTGCGTGGGGAAATAATCGAATCCGTTTTAACCGTTAAATCAACAATATCCTTCAAACGATTGGTTTTTTGATAAACAGGTTCGCTCGGTGGTTCTGTTTTGCGCAAGCCTAAAAACTCTTTGCAACGCTGCAATAAATGCCCAAACCCTTGTTCAGTTTTTTCAGTTGTGGGCGAAAAATCGGCTACTTTTTCATTGATTAGCTGATTATCCTGTTTTGTTCTATCAATATAAACATATTCACATTCCTGTGCCAGTTTTTTGATAAGCGCATTATTGCTGATTAAAAAGCCTTGGAATAAAAATGATGATTCTGCCCACGGTTTATCAAGCCTACTTACATACATCCCAATTTTTAATTTTAAGATAGGCATTTTTATTTCTAGCGTAGATGATTTTTCTTGATTCATAATCAAACTCTATGGCGATAGTATCTACTGAAAATTGAGCTTTTGTACGATTTAACAGAGCTGTTTTTAAGTGAAAGTAATGTACGGCTACCACGCTATAATGAGCAATCTGTAGCGGTTTAGCACCATCATACACGCTTTAACAAGGCACAAAAACAGTCTGTTTTTATAATGAAATTTATCCGTTCGAGTCAGAAATACAAAAAGCCCACCTTGTCATTGGCAATCAGTTTCAGGTTGTCAAAATGTTAAACTGATGCTGAGGCTATTTTTTGCCATTTGTTTATAAAAAGCGGATAAAGTGACAAAAAAGCATCGTTTTGGTGCAAAAAAACAACAAGCCAAACAACAGTGGATTTTATTATATAAATAAATTCAATGAGTTATAAAAGTGGCACAAAACTAGCAAGAGAGTTATTACCACTAGGTAATTTATATCGGTGTAGCAAGACTGTCATCACTGTGTCAAGGTCTTGTGTCTAAAATGCAAACTGATTTATTCTTGATTTGCATTTAAACCTAACTTGGAATTATCCAAAAGGTGGACAAAATGACATTAACTAAGCAATTAATTCTTATCTGTTTTTTTCATAACAGCCCTGTCAATATTTTAGCGTCTACGCGGTTGCTTTATAAAACAGCGTTAGTTTACTTTATTTTTTCACTAGCACTTGATACCTTATTTGTTGAATTTAGCGATGGGATTGTGCAAACTTTGTTGGAAATACTGCTCACGCTGTTATTTGTCGCAATCATTTTTTTAATGACAGCGCGTCATCATAAAAAGGTACGTTTTTTGCAGTCAATGATTGCTATTTTAGGTTGCCAAACCATTATTACGTTGTCAGCCTTACCGATTGCGTATTGGGCAGTGCTAATTGATGTAAAATACGTTTGGGTTCCTGTGTATTGTTTACCTATTCTTGCCGTATGGAATATTGCAGTGGTTGGCACTATTTTAAGTAAAGAGTTAGGAAAAAATAAAATCAGCAGTTTTTATTTGGCTTGTGTATTTTTTACCGCTTCTTTTTTACTTTCCAGTGGATTAACAGTGATGTAACTTTTTATAACCGCCTCCCCTCTAAAAAAAAGTGGGGAGGATTTATAACCACTTACAGTGTTTTTATTTTTTATCAACGGAGTTTTTACTATTATGTTTACCGAAGCGTGTACCTTTGTGATTTTTGGCGCGACTGGAAATTTATCCAGAGTAAAGCTAATGCCCGCGCTCTATCACTTGGAAGTTGAAAATCTTATCCCAGATGGCAGTAAAATTTTAGCCCTAGGGCGACGTGATTGGGACAGAGAAAAATGGCTGAGTGAAGCACGCGAGATGATTGCGGAAAAAGCACGCGGCGGCTTAAATGAAATCGTGTTTGCCCGTTTTAGTGAACGGTTGTTTTATCATAAAGTTGACCTTGACATCGAACAAAATTATGCCGATATGGCAGCCTTATTAAGTGAGCAGCATTTTCCTAAAAATATGGCTTTTTACTTAGCTATTGCGCCTGAGGATTTTAGTCGCGTGATTCGTTATTTAAGCCATGTTGCGTTATTAAGCGAAGAAACAGGCTGGCGACGGATTGTGATTGAAAAACCGTTTGGTTATGATTTAGAAAGTGCGCAAGTGTTGCAAAATCAAATTACCAAGTATCTAAAAGAAGAACAGGTTTACCGAATTGACCATTATTTAGGCAAAGGCACGGTGCAGAATGTCTTGGTGTTTCGCTTTTCCAATGTGATGCTAGAGCCGTTATGGAATCGTAATTATATTGACCATATCCAAATTACGCACTCCGAAGAATTAGGGATTGGTAGTCGGGCGCAATATTATGATAATTCAGGGGCGATGCGCGATATGCTGCAAAGTCATTTATTGCAATTATTAACCTTAGTCGCCATGGAACCGCCTGTTTCAATGGAAGCAGAATCGTTGCGCGATGAAAAAGTGAAGGTGTTAAAGTCTATTCGTCCCATTCCGAAAAAAGCGGTTCATGCTCATGCGTTTCGGGCGCAATATTCTAACGGTATTATTAATGGCAAACCCGTCAAATCGTATTTGCAAGAAGAAAATGTTCCCGCAGAAAGTATTACCGAAACTTATGCTGCGATGAAATTATATGTGGATAATTGGCGCTGGCGCGGTGTCCCCTTTTATTTGCGCACAGGCAAACGCATGGCAAAAGCCCAATCGAGTATTTCTATTTGTTTTAGACACCCACCCTTGCAGTTTTTCCGCGATACGCATATGAAATGTTTAACGCAAAATTGGATTTTATTAGGCATTCAACCTGAAGAATGTATCCGCATTGAAATGACCGTTAAAGAGCCTGGTTTGGAAATGCGCACCCGCACTAGCAGTTTAGATGCCAGCTTTCGCAATGAAAATGAATCCCAAACCGATGCCTATGAGGATTTGTTGCTCGATGTTATCAAAGGCGATAGGTCATTGTTTTTACGTTTCGATGAAGTAGAATACGCATGGCGGATTGTTGACCCCATTTTGCAAACTTGGGCAGTGGAGCGGGATTTTATTACCACTTACCCTGCTGGTTCGTGGGGGCCCAAAGAAACAAGACGCTTATTTGACAAAGAAAATCAATTTTGGCGACATTCTTTAGACCCTGAATGCGAAGGAAATGGCAATGAATAAAAATACGCAAAAACATCGTTTCAATGACACGCATGAATTGGCAACAGCGGCAACAGCGGCAATTTTAACCGCCGCCAACCAAGCCATTACCCATCATGGAGTATTTAAACTTGTTTTAGCAGGCGGAACAACACCGAATTTAATTTATCAAGCCTTAAGCCAAGCCCAAGTAGAATGGGAGAAATGGTGGATTTTTTGGGGCGATGAACGCTGTTTAGCGGCAGATGATGCAGAGCGAAATAGTCTGATGGCAAAACAAGCTTGGTTAGACAACGTTGCTATTCCGTCGAGCCAAATTTTTCCCATTATGGCAGAGCAAGGAGCAGCGGAAGCGGCGCGGGATTATGAAAAAAAAATCGCTGCGTATTTGCCTTTTGATATGGTGCTATTAGGAATGGGCGAAGACGGACACACCGCCAGTTTGTTTCCTTGTCATGGGCATGATGAAACGGAGTTGGTTCATGCGGTTCACCACGCGCCCAAACCGCCTGCAAACCGTGTGTCACTGAGTGTGAAAACACTGAGCGACAGTATTAATGTTCTGTTTTTAATTAGTGGTGCGAGTAAACATAAAGCAGTTAAATTGTGGCAACAAGGGGTTAATTTACCTGTCGCTCAGATTCGAGCTAAGAAAAACACCTTTATTTATATTGATCAATGTGCGTTAGGTAATTGTGAGCAAGCTTAATTGCTTATAAACACATCGAGACACATCCGTGTGTCTCGACTTCCTGTTTTTACCTTAACGCACCGATTAACTTCTTACTTTCGCTTTTAACGCCGCCACACGCTCCGCTGCACTTATCGTACTGGTCGCAGGCGCACTGGCTTGTTTAGCGCGAGCAACCATTTCTGCCATTTTGTCCGCCTGTGTAACAGGTTGTGCTGTAATTTCACGCACGGTTTTTGCAGCTTCCGCCTCAATTTTGGCTTTTTTGGCTATGTCCTGCAATTTTCGTACGGCGGTGGACTCTGCCCCCAATCCCTTTTTCAGATTCGACAACTCGGCTTGCCGTTCGGTTTTGAGCTTTTCTTTTTCCACTTGCGTTTCTGCCAGTTTCACATCACGCAAAGCTTTACCAGTGACACGGTCAAAATCGCTTAATTGCTGGGTTAAAATTTTCAAAATATCATCCAATTCATCTTTAACCGCTTTTGCTTCTACCGCTTCTTCTTCTTCCTGCACTAATTGGGCTTGTGATTCTTCAATTCCTGCAAAAAAATCATCAAACATCGTTTGTGAAATTTCTTGTCGTTCTAACTGCCCTACCATCACATCCAGCGTTGCCAAATACTCATTAATTTGCCGTTGTTTTACCACTACATCATTTTGTTCTTTGTCGTAATCATGCTTGGCGGCGGCAAATTTTTTCGCCACCTCTTGAATTTTTTCAGCTAACGCATCTCTATCAACTTGTGTGGCCGTTTCAGGGTCAAATGCAACCAAGGCTTCCACCAAACTTTCGCCAGCTTGATCAACTTGCGCACCGAATAACCGACCTAATAACGAAAATGTACCCATTTTTTTCTCCTAATGTGAGTTAAATAACTTTAATATTGCCTTGCTCCAACTTAATGGCAAAAATATATTCTGCCAAAGGAAGCTGATTTTCTACATCAATACGTTTGCCATTTCTGGAGGTGGTTGCCCAAAAAGCAACAATAAACTCCTCAAACGCAATACCTTCTAATGCCCGCGAATGCGGCATTAAATTCATTATTTCTCGATATTCACCTGTTGTGCCATTGGCATCAAAAATAACCGTTTCAACCCCAGTAAATGCGGGCATAAACGCTTCTTCAGCATCAACACGCTCATAGTCAACCCCGTCTTCATCCCCGCTTGCAGCAAGGCGTTTATCCACTTCTTTTTCAGCAAAAAACGTATATAAATCGTCTCGAGAAAAAGAATAACTTGCCTCACCGAGTCCTTCATCATTATCGCCACAGAAAAAGGCAATATCCCCTTCACCTTCGGGCGGCTCAGTAATACTGGAACAAAATAAAATCTCATCAATCTGTTCTACATTGTCACTGTCGGTCAACACTTGTAAAAACTGCCTTTTTTCACTGCCATCCCGATTAAAATAAAAGCGATAAATTTTTTTATCCTCCATCCCTTCTATTTTCATACTGGAGATGGCGGTTACTTTTAACATTTTCAAATTATCCACTGCCACATCAATCATCGCGCCGCGTGTAATCGCAGAAATGATGGGATTAATTTCAAACGTAATCGTGCTATTAAAGTTTATTTTCAGCGGTAAATGCGCATCTTGCGTGGTTGGCTCACTGGCAAATAATTTGCGAAAGTAAGAAAAAATATTCATTTGCACTCCCTAAAGTCTATAAATAGTGGCCGAGTTATTGCTTTTACGCAGCCAAAAAAACACCGCTACCCCACCGATGAGCAATAAAAAAAGGATAAAGCCTGAGCCACCCTCGTCTTTGCTGGATTTATCCGTCTTGTTATTCACAACAGGCGGGGGTGGCGTTGGGACTATTTGGGTGTTGGCGTTGGCGGTATTTGACTTATTCATTAACACTTGGGCGGCGGTTTGTGCAATGGCAATCAACTGTTGTTGGCGTTTGGCATCGGCAATTTGTTTTTCAATGGCAGCAAGGCGTTTTTCCAATTTTTTCGATTTCTTGCGCCCTGTTTCAATATCCAGTTTGTGTTTTAGGTCAGCCAATTCTTGTTGTAATTCGCCTGAATTATCAGGTGTAGGCGTAACAATCGCAGTGGTTGAGTCTTCGGTTTTTTTATTGCGTTCTTGCCAAGCGGTTTTAGCTTGATTATTTTTAGCCGTTCTTGAAAAAGCCGAATCGGTCGCGCTGGTGGTTTTTTTTGACTTGGAGAACGAATAACTGCTGGAAGAACTGGAACGATTTTTTGAAGAGCTGGAGCTGGAACGGGAACTTTTTGAGGAACTAGAGTGAGAGGAACTATCCCCTGTGCGGGCTTGTGTGCTTGAGGTAATGCCTAAAAAAATCGTGAGTAGCAGCACCACCCAAAAACTGGTGAGTCTTTTCATTGCATGATCCTTTTTTATCCAACGGTGTAAGGTGTGTCTATTAAAGCAGGATATTATATTTTTGCACATGGCTAGGAAAAAATATTTAATTTTTGCGGTAGACTTACACGATTAAACTTACCTAAAAAATTCGATATGGCAGCAAAGCTTAAATTTATTGATTTATTTGCGAGCATTGGTGGCTTCCATCTTGCTTTAGCACGACAGGGGCAGAATGCGTTTTTGTCAGTGAAATCAATAGCCACGCCGTTAAAACCTATCTTGCCAATCACCCTCTTGACCACGCATTGATGGCAGGTGATATTACTGCGGTTTCTGAGGCATCAATCCCCGACCATGACGTACTTTGCGCGGGGTTTCCCTGTCAGCCATTTTTCCAAGCAGGGCTTAAAAAAGGGCTGCAAGATGTACGCGGCTTGTTGCTGCATCTGCTTAATGAAACAAGTTAATTTTAACCGTTAAAAATGTTTTTATTATGCCATGCAAGAAATTCTTTATCAGGTGAATATCTATCCGGTAGTGTTATTTTTTCATTTGCATATTTAATAAAGAAACTTTGAATTGAAAAATCACTTTTTTTGGATAGTATTTTTTCTGACAATAAAATTTTATACTCCGGTGTTATGCTAATCAAACCTGTATCAAAAGCCTTATCATGTATGGCATTGAGGCAAATCCCATTTTTTGGATTTAATCTTTCCTGCTCATTTTTTGCCCAGGGAATAATATGGCTTGCAATTAATAAAGAAGCAATATCAATTCCGGTAATACAACATTTTTCATTATAAGATGCCAATATTCTTTGTCGAAAGCTGTTTTGATTAACCCTCGTTTTTATTAATCTCTCTTTTTCTTCACCTTTTAGCTTGTCAAATTCTTTATCGAGTTTTAAAATATCATAAACAGGTTTGTTTTGAAGTTCTGATAATATTAATGCGCTATCGTAAGATAGTTTTTCCCACTGATTAAAATAGACATTCCAGATTATTTCATCAAGCTTTCCATAACTTTCTTTGCCTTTATTTCCTTTTCTTTGTCTCTCATTATCCAAACTTGTAAAATTCATTAATTTGTAAGCAAGAGCCGCAGGAGTTCGTCCAATAATTTTAGCCAATTCCTGAATTTTCGGATTAGATGTTCCACTTATTTTATTATAAGGAATCTGCCAGTATAAATTTAAGGCAACAATTAATTCTTCTTTTTTCCACAAATTCATAAGTAACTCCCCAAAAGTTTTCGTACATTTTGTTTGATATGAGAAGTACAAAATCATGATTTTGTATTCCAAAATTTTTGCTTAACTATTTATTTTTTATTTATTTATAAATACTTGGTTTCAATTAATAAACGCAACTGATTTTTTAATACAAAAAATAAGTCCGCTATTTATACAAGAAAAAGTTTTAAAAGCCATTAATTGATGGACTTTTTTAAGAACAGTCATCCCCCTTCTTTCCAGAACAGCAAGGGGGATTTTTTTAGCTGCCGCTTTTAAGCTGCTTTTAAAGCCAGTGCTAAATCTGCCGCAGGTTCGCCGTTTGGACGAATATCAAATTTTTCCACTAAAATGTTCAGCAAATTCGGGGTTAAAAACGCTGGCAAGGTAGGGCCTAAATGAATCCCACGAATCCCTAGTGACAATAAACTCAACAACACTGCCACCGCTTTTTGTTCAAACCACGACACCATCAAAGACAACGGCAATTGATTGACTTCACAATCAAACGCGCCCGCTAACGCACTGGCAATTTTAATCGCCGAATACGCATCATTGCATTGCCCGATGTCTAACAAACGTGGAATGCCGCCGATAGTGCCGAACTCATGTTCATGGAAGCGGTATTTCCCACAACCTAGGGTCATTACGATGGTATCAGGCGGGGTCATTTCGGCTAAATCCGAATAATAATTACGTCCTGGCGCAGCTCCATCACAACCACCGATTAAGAAGAAATGTTTAATCGCTCCTGTTTTAACCGCCTCAATCACTTTATCCGCTACACCTAATACTGCATGATGACCAAAACCAACGGTCAGACTTTTTTCTTCCGCATCGTCTTGAAAGCCTGCTAAAGCTAATGCCGCTTGAATTACAGGGGTAAAATCGCCATTGCTAATATGCCGAACCCCTTGCCAACCGACAGGCCCTGCGGTAAAGATGCGTTGCCGATACGCCGCCGCAGGTTCAACTAAACAATTAGAAGTCATCACGATAGCTCCCGGGAAATTGGCAAAATCTGCGGTTTGATTTTGCCACGCGCCACCGTAATTGCCCACTAAATGCGGATAAGCTTTTAATTTGGGATAAGCGTGCGCCGGCAATAATTCGCCGTGCGTGTAAACATTAATGCCTTTGTCTTTGGTTTGTTCCAGTAAATCCACCAAATCTTTCAAATCATGTCCGCTGACTAAAATCGCTTTGCCTTTGACGTGTGAAATGCGCACTTGCCCAGGTTGTTGTTCGCCAAAATTGCCTGTATTAGCAGCATCCAACATTTCCATGACTTTTAAGTTGATTGCGCCTACTTCCAAACTCCAGCCTAATAACGCCTCAGCATCGGTGGGGTCGGTGGCAAGAAAATCCAGTGCATTTTCCAAACCTGTATAAACGCTTTCATCTTCATAGCCTAAAACGTGCGCATGATGGGCATACGCGGCTAATCCTTTAATCCCATAAATCACCATCGCCCGCAGTCCGACAATATCCGCACCCACGATGTCTGCATCTTTATCAATCGCCCCCCAACGGGCTTGCAATGCTAAATCCGCCTGCGTTGTGGCAGGAACCCATGCGGCTGCACCGTGCAAGGTTTCAGGGGTTATCCCTTGTTCAGCGGCGGCAGTTTCATATAAGGCTTTTACGCGGTCACGAATTTGCACAGCTTCTTGCAATAAACTAACAAAACGACTGGCAGTAAAATTCACATTGGTCAAGGTAGTAAACAACCCAAACAGCATAAAACCATCGGCTGCGTTATCGGTTTTCCCTAACGCCCGCGCCCGTTTAGCGTATTGGGCAATCCCTTTGATGGCATACACTAATAAATCTTGTAAATTGGCGGTGGTGCTGTCTTTTCCGCACACGCCTTTTGCTGTTACGCAACCATCGCCTGTGGCTGAACGGGTGGTTTGTTCACATTGATAACAAAACATAACAAGTCTCCTTTGAGTTAAGAAAAACAGACCACGCAGGTCTATTAGCTCAAAGAGTGCAGTTCCTGTGCCACAGCGAAACTGCTTGATTTTATTATTAAAAATAAACAGCACTGTCTAATTAACAACGACTATAATGCTGTCAATTTAACAACTTGATTGTCAAAATGACTACTGAGCCATTTTTCCACGCCTTTATTGCTATCGTGAATGATTTATCGCGTCATTTATCGACTGAAAAACGCTATCAACATCTCTTACAAACCTTACAGCAATTATTTCCTTGTGATGCCTGTGCGTTATTAAAATTAGAACCGCCCTTTTTAGTGCCACTGGCGATAGCAGGTCTGAGTGAAGATACCTTAGGTCGGCGATTTTTAATCAGCGAACAACCACGATTAGCTCATATTTTAGCGCAGCGTCATATTGTGCGATTTGCGGCGGATTCAACCTTGCCTGACCCTTATGATGGGTTAATCGAAAATACGGCTAATCAACTGCACGTTCACGATTGCATGGGCGTAACGTTATATATTGATGAACAGGCGTGGGGGGTGTTGACTTTGGACGCGCTGAATCCGCAAACCTTTGATGTGATAAATCATCAAGCTTTACAAACGTTTGTGAGTTTAACCGAAGCAACGGTGAAAGCGGCCAATCTGATTGTGTCTTTAGAATCGCAAGTCAAACAAGTGCAGCAAACCTTACCCGCTGAAACAACACGGGTCGAGATGCTAGGAAACAGCCCACAAATGCGCGCTTTGCAACAAGAAATTGCGGTGCTGGCACAATCGGATTTAGCCGTTTTAATCCTCGGTGAAACAGGAGTGGGCAAAGAATTGGTCGCGCAACAAATTCACAGCCAATCGAAACGGGCGCGGCAACCGATGGTGTATGTCAATTGTGCGGCATTGCCTGAAACCATTGCCGAAAGTGAATTATTCGGGCATCAGAAAGGGGCGTTTTCAGGGGCGGTCAGCGATAGGCGCGGTAAATTTGAATTAGCCAATGGTGGCACGATTTTTTTAGATGAAATTGGCGAATTGTCGTTAAATTTACAGGCAAAAATTTTGCGCACGTTGCAAAATGGCGAAATTCAGCGGGTGGGTTGTGATAGTTATCATAAAGTTGATAGCCGAGTGATTGCCGCGACGAATCGCAATCTGCAAAAAGGCATCGCAGAAGGGCAATTTCGCTCCGATTTATACCATCGGTTAGCGGTATATCCGATTCAAGTTCCACCATTGCGCGAGCGCGGCAAAGATGTGTTGCTGTTGGCAGGGTTATTTTTGGAAAAAAACAAACAACGGTTAGCATTACAAGGGTTGCGTTTAGATAATGAGGCAAAACAGGCGTTACTCCATTACGATTGGCCGGGTAATATTCGCGAATTGGAGCATTTATTAAGTCGGGCGGCATTAAAAGCGATTACTCCACAAGGACGGGACAAGCGGGTGGTGAGTATTTTTGTGCAGCATTTAGACATTCAGCCGTTGTTTAATTCACCGCCTGTTGTTTCGCCTAGTGCAGTTTCTTTGGATGAAAGTCTTAGTTTTAAACAGCAGATTGACCAATTTTCCCGCCAATTAATTTTACAAAAACTGTTGGAAAATCAACAGAATAAAACTAAAACGGCGCAAAGTTTGGGGATTGATAAAGGGAATTTTTTTCGTTTGTTAAAACGTTTAGAAATTTAGCAGTCTGCTATTTCGATTGACGTGTTCCCAAACCTGGCGGACATTTCCAAGCAAGAGCTTGGGAACGAGATATTTTATCTTGGGCTTAATCCACATGACCGAGTTTTTTTAATCACATACTATTTGATTTATTATGGCAGAAGAAAATAAGCAAAATCCTTACAGCGAAGCCACTAAGTGGTTAAAAGAATTAGGGATTTATCTCACAGTCGTTACTGCAACCTTAGTGGCGGTTGCGCAATATCAGGAGAAATTGACTTCGCTTTTTCAAAACCAACTCGGTTTGGGTCTTGTGCCGGGGCTGATTTTGTCTTGGCTACTGTTGCTTGCGCCAGTATTGCTGGTGTTTGCCTGTCGCACCGTGCCGGCGTTGTGGAAAAAGCGCAACGAAAATCGCTTGATGCAGGAAGGCATCAAAGGCGAAGTGCGCTATCCCGATTATTTTCGCCTCACGCCGTTTGAAGCCAAAGACAGCGCGACGTTCAGCCGTGCCGACGGAATGCACGACAAAATTCTCGACTGGGTGCAAGACAGCTCACAATCGTTGCTGTATTTGACCGGACGTTCCGGCGTGGGCAAAAGTTCGATTGTGCAAGCTTGGCTGATTCCGCATTTGCAACGCGCAGAACCGGCGTATTGCGTGTTGTCGGTGCGCACCTTTAATGACCCGTGCAAAGCGTTGTTGACCGCGTTGACGCAGGCGAAAATTTGGCAACAACTGCCGCAAGAGCCTGATTTATATAAGTTATTGAAAAAAGCCAGTCAGAAAGTCGCGCCGCAGAAATTGTTGATTGTGCTAGACCAATTTGAAGAATTTTTGATTTTGCACGAACAAGCACAGCGCGTGACGTTCACCGCGTTGCTACAAACGCTGGTGGAAAATCCGTTGCCGAATTTGACGCTGCTGACCATTTTTCGCAGTGATTACAATGGCTTAATCGCGGAATTGCAATTGCCGCTGTTAAAGCAAAAGGAAAATTGGCAGGAAGTGTTGCCGTTTTCGGAAGCGGCGGCGCGGCGATTTATTGCCAAATCGGGGCTGGTGCTGAATCAAACCTTGGTGGAGGCGATTCTGCGCGAGTTGAGCGAACTGGAAGACACCGCCGGTTTGATTCGCCCGATTAGTTTGAATATGGTCGGGCTGGTGATTGAACGCTTTGCCGGCGGGCAATTGCGCGGCGTGGAAGTCGGGCAACTCATTCGCTCGTATTTGCAGGAATGTTTGCGGCATAAGGAAGTTGTTGATTATGCCGCGAAATTGCTTGAGCCGATGATTACCGCGCATGGCACGAAAAAGCCGATGTCGTTGGTGCAGTTGGCGGCGCAGTGTCGTTGTGAAGCCAACGTGGTGCGCGGGGTGTTGTTGCGCTTATTGCAGCAAGGGTTGGTGCGGTCGGTTGGGGACGAAACTTGGGAAATTGCCCATGATTTTGCCGCCGCGCAGTTGGCGCAATTGTTGCCGCGTTTGCCCAAGCCGGTGCGCTGGGCGGGGTGGGTGATGGGCATGGGGTTTGTGGTGTGGGTGGCGGTGTTTACGGTGGGGAAAGATTTGGTCGCTATGAATGCGCAAAAAAATTTGGCGGATGCGCATGTTTTGGTAAGTGAATCAAAAGATGGAAAAGGATATGAAATTAAAATTGAAGGTCATAACGAAAAAGACTTCACAGCTTTTTGGCGGCAATTCGATTTATTACAGTGGCGCAAACCTATTTTAGATTTAAAAATAAAATATAATGCAAATTTACAAAGTTTGCCGACTTTGGATAATATGCCACAATTAAAAGAGTTGGGAATTTTAGACAATCCGGAATTAAAAATTTTGCCTGCTTTAAATTTATCGCAATTAAAATATTTGTATATTGGTGGGAACTATTCCTTGCTTAGTGTACCTGTTTTAAATTTGCCGCAATTAGAATTATTACAGATTTATGGTACTATTGACTTACAAAGTTTACCTACATTAAATTTACCACAATTACAATCATTATCTATTAGTAACAATAGTAAATTAAAAAATATCTCTACTTTAAATTTACCACAATTAAAATTCTTGGAGATTAGAAGCAATGATAAATTACAAAGCTTATCGGATTTAAATTTACCCCGTTTAGAAAAATTAACGCTATCTGGTAATGAAACGTTACAAAAACAATTGCCGCAAGTTGTGAATGGACTTTATCATTTATCCATTTTATATCCACAAGCCATTTATATCCGTCGTGATGAAATCCCCATTAATCTTTCCCTTTTTATTTCGTTGCGAAATTTGCGATTAGTGTGTGTTAGTAGATATGAGAAAAAACGATTACTTGAGGCAGAAAAGTTTGCACAACAACGGCAGGCGGCAAAAATGCCGGCGGTGGAAATCCGAAAAGTTGGAAGTGATGACGAGTGCAAGTTGTAAATAGACCTTCCAGGTTTTTAAAACCTGGAAGGTCTGGAGCGAAAATTATGTCAAAAGAAATTCCTTTAATCAGCGGTCAGTATTACCACATTTACAATCGCGGCAATAATGGCGAAAACCTGTTTCTGGAAGAACGGAATTACGCTTATTTTTTTAAATTGTATATTCATTATATTTATCCAATTGCCGATACCTACGCCTATTGTTTAATGCGTAATCACTTTCATTTGTTGGTGAGGATTAACCCGAAGCTAGACCTTCCAGGTTTTAAAAACCTGGAAGGTCTAACCCCGCGCAATTATTCGCAAGCCTTTTCAAATTTTTTTAACGCTTATACCAAAGCTATTAATAAAGCCTATCATCGTTCCGGCAGCTTATTTGAAAAAAATTTCAATCGAATTCTTATTGATTCCGACCGCTATTTTATTCACCTCATCAGCTATATTCATCGCAACCCGCAAAAACACGGCTTTACCGATAACTTTCGCACTTATCCCTATTCATCCTATCAAACCATTTACCAACAAAAACACAGCCGTATTGAATCGCGCCAAGTCTTGCAATGGTTTGGCAATTTGCAAACCTTTGAAAAATATCATAAATTATTAGATGACAGCACTATTAGGCATTTGATTGAAGAAGATATATTTTGACAATAAAAAACAAAATTATCTGGGGATGCCAGACCTGACAGGTTTTAAAAACCTGGAAGGTCTAGGGTGGGCAGTTTACAACGCACTAATTTTAACAAACTGCTGCTGCAAATTTGCCAGCGAAGATTCTAACGCAACCAATTTTGCTTTTTCAGTTTCTAACACCTGCGGCGGGGCTTTTTCCACAAAACCAGGATTGCCTAATTTACCAACAATACGCGGCAACTCTTTCTGAATTTTTTGCATCTCCTTTTCCAATCGAGCTAACTCGGCTTGTTTATCAATTAAGCCTGCAATGGGAATTAAAATTTTCATTTCCCCCACTAAAGCAATGGCTGATTCAGGAACAATTGCATTTTTATCCAGCCAAGTCACCGATGCTAATCGCCCTAATTTTTGCAAATAAACATGATGATGGGTTAAAAACAAATGGTCTTTCACAGAGCCATTTTGGATTAAAACAGGTAACGGTTTGCTTGGGGCAATATTCATTTCACCGCGAATTTGCCGAACCCCTAAAATACATTTCATTAACCAATCAATTTCAGCAATCGCTTGGGTATTGATTAAACTGTCATCGGCTTTAGGATACGGTTGCAACATAATTGTGTTGTCAACAATGCCTACCAACGGCGCAACACGCTGCCAAATTTCTTCAGTAATAAACGGCATTAATGGATGCAACAGCCGCAGAATATTTTCCAATACCGTGAGCAGCGTTTTGCGTGTGCCACGTTGCAAGGTTTCATTATCTGATTGCAAAGCCACTTTTGTTAATTCTAAATACCAATCACAATATTCATTCCAAGTAAATTCGTACAGCAATTGTGCGGCCAAATCAAACCGATAACTTTCAATCGCTTCACAAGTGCTGGCAATGGTTTGCTGCAAACGAGCTAATATCCAATGGTCAACTTGTGTATAGGCACATAACGCCCCTGTCAAGCCGTTATCGTGTTCTTCGGTATTCATCAGCACATAACGCGCGGCATTCCACAATTTATTACAAAAATTGCGATAGCCTTCGCTGCGGGCAAGGTCAAAACGAATATCTCGCCCCGTAGAAGCAAGTGAGGCAAAGGTAAAGCGCAATGCGTCTGTGCCGTGTGCAGTAATGCCGTCTGGGAATTGTTTGCGAGTGGCTTGCTCGATTTTTTTCGCCAAATGCGGCTGCATCATCCCTGAAATGCGTTTTTCAACTAATGACTCTAAGTCAATGCCATCAATTAAATCAATCGGGTCGAGTACATTGCCTTTGGATTTGGACATTTTCTGTCCTTCCGCATCGCGCACTAAGCCGTGAATATAGACTTCTTTAAACGGCACTTGTCCTTGAAATTTTAGTCCCATCATAATCATGCGTGCGACCCAGAAGAAAATGATGTCAAACCCTGTCACTAACACGCTAGTGGGGTAATGTTTTGCCAATTCAGGGGTTTTTTCAGGCCAGCCCAAAGTTGAGAAAGGCCATAGCGCGGAGGAAAACCAAGTATCTAAAACATCTTCATCTTGGGTTAAAAGATAATCTGCACTTAAGTGATGTTTTTGGCGAATAGCCGCTTCAGATTCCCCAACATACACATTGCCATGCTCGTCATACCACGCAGGAATGCGGTGTCCCCACCAAATTTGCCGCGAAATACACCAATCTTGAATATTGCGCATCCATTCAAAATAAGTGTTTTTCCAGTTATCAGGCACAAATTTAATATCACCATTTTCCACCGCTGCAATCGCAGGTTTTGCCAGTGCATCGACTTTGACATACCATTGGTCGGTTAAAAACGGCTCAATCACTGACCCTGAACGGTCACCACGCGGCACCATCAATTTGTGGTCAGCGACTTTTTCTAGCAAATTACAGGCTTTTAAATCCGCCACAATTTGTTTCCGCGCTTCAAAGCGGTCTAACCCGTGATAAAGCAAAGGAATCAAATTGTATTCATCGTCGTGATTAGTGCGAATAGTGGCATCGGCGGTCAGGATATTAATCAAACCGCTGTGCGGTAAATCGGCAATTGCAGCAGTATCACGATGCCGTAGCCACACGTCATAATCATTAAAATCATGTGCGGGGGTAATTTTTACGCAGCCTGTCCCAAACTCAGGGTCTACATAGTCATCGGCAATAATCGGAATAAAACGTCCTGTTAAAGGAATTTCAACCAATTCACCGATTAAGTGTTTGTATCGCTCATCACTGGGATGAATCGCAATCGCCGCATCGCCGAGCATGGTTTCAGGGCGAGTGGTTGCCACAATCAAATGCCCTGTTTTATTCGATAAAGGATAGCGAATGTGCCACATGAAACCTTGTTCTTCTTCGGACAATACTTCTAAATCCGACACAGCCGTATGCAGAACAGGGTCCCAATTCACCAAGCGTTTGCCGCGATAAATCAGCCCTTCTTCATAAAGCTGGATAAAAACTTCTTGTACTGCCGCCGACATTCCCGCATCCATGGTAAAACGTTCACGCTCCCAATCCAGCGATGACCCCATCCTCCGTAATTGTCGAGTAATTGTGCCGCCCGATTGCGCCTTCCATTGCCAAATTTTTTCCACAAAGGCTTCTCGACCATAGTCGTGGCGTGTTTTTCCTTCCGCATTGACTAATCGTTCCACCACCATTTGCGTGGCAATGCCTGCATGGTCAGTGCCTGTCTGCCACAGCGTATTGCGTCCTTGCATTCTGTGATAACGAATCAATGCGTCCATAATCGTATCTTGAAAAGCATGACCCATGTGCAGACTGCCTGTCACATTCGGGGGTGGAATCATAATGCAATAGGATTGCCCTGCGCCTTGCGCAGCAAAATAATCGTTTTTTTCCCAATGGCGATACCAGCGTTGTTCGATTGATTGGGGCGCGTAAGTTTTTTCCATGAATGACTCGTGATTGATTATCTAGGTGTAATGGGGATATGTGTAATGGGGATAAGTAGAAGCCTATAAGTTATCATTTTAAAATCCACCCCAACCCTCCTTTACAAAAGGAGGGCGTACCCCCTTTTTTAAAGGGGGCTAGGGGGATTTATTTTGTCAACATTAACTCAATTTTATCTGAATACTGAAAAGGTAACGGTACATTATAACTAGACACCCCGACATCACCGACAATCCGATAATCAAGGGTTTTCTTAGCCAGTGACAGCCATTGCTGCCAGCCTTCCACCACATCAGCAATATTACTGCTCACATCGGTTTCAATATAACCATCCCCTAAGGCAGGAATCATTACCGCTTGATTATTAGACCCTTTAGCAAACGATTTATTATTGACATACAATTGATAATTAAGGGTTTGAATCGGTAAGGGAAACGCATTCGGATTTTTTATATAAAATCGTAAACGATAAGTCTGTTCACTCAAGCCCATCTTAATCAATCGAAAATCTTTTAAACTGACATCAGGCGTGGTTGGCATCAAGGCTGAATAAGCACTGTTGGCTATATTATTCGCACAACCTGTTAAGGTAAGGGTAAAAAATAAAATAAGTAAGGTGATAATCCGCATAATAGTTGCTCCAGAGAAAGTTAAAATAAAGGGTTAAAGGGCTTTGAGTTTTATATCTGCTTCGGTGGCTGTGCCAGTTCCTTTGCTGTCTTTACTATTTTGAATAAACAAGGCTTTTAAGCGTTCAAGCGCGGAGCGCAAGGTTTTATCCATTACCACTTGATTGCCAATCGACACAATCACTCGCGCCAGTTCAGGCATTTTGGTTTGGGTAGAAGCCAGATAAATCGGTTGCACATACAGCATGGAATGCCCCATCGGTAAAATCACCATCCGCCCGCGTTTTACTTCTGAGCCGTGTTGATCCCACAAGGTCAACTGCTCGGAAATTTCAGGATTTTGGTCTATCAGCGCGTCCACTTGTGCAGGTCCATTGACTTGCACATCTTTATTAAATTTAAACACGGTTATCTCAGGCTGATAGCTTAAATCACAGTTTTCTTTATTCAGCGTTCCTGCGATACCGACCATGCTTAAATTATCCCGTTTGACAGGGGTCATGGGATTTATCAGCACAAACTCTTCTCGTTTCATGCAGTGATTAAAATCCATTGTGATGTAATAAGGCAGCACAGCACGGTCATTCACTGAAGCAAATTGCCAGGTTTC
>JFJP01037202.1_pt1 | contig 38250 bp, 26 predicted proteins | sample 431651 | NCBI WGS metagenome assembly JFJP01 (sample SAMN02602958, study PRJNA72255) | Microbial mat metagenome, whole genome shotgun sequencing project. | biome: fresh water; feature: sink hole; material: water; isolation source: purple microbial (photo- and chemosynthetic) mats found in... | reverse complement strand
TCATGTATGATCCCCTTTCGGTTTCATCACCCCGGCTCATTGAGACTTTAAATGACAACGGCTATTCTATTGATGCCCAGAAGGAACTCCAGGATAAAAAGAGGGTCGAAACCCATGAAAAAATTGCATTGACCGTCGGGCGGGCAACTTTTTCATGGATAGCTGGACGGGTGCTTGAGGCAAACGGCTTGTCGCTTATTGCCGCCTTTATTTAGCAGAGGTTTTTAATTTTTTAGCGAGCCTTTCCAGCCGACCTTCATATCCGGTTTTGGTTCCATCCGAAAGACCATGGGCCATGGCATTTTGACAGACCTCAATGGCGTTTTCATATTCATGATCTTCTTCAAAAAGAATGGCCAGTTGTTTAAAAATGGCCACCACTTTAGGGGCGTCTCCCAATTTTTCGAAAACAGCCTCCTTCATATCTGAAAATTCCATGATATACGCCTGTGCCAGCTCCTTTGCCAGATCATGCATCTTTTGATCCTGAGGTCGTTTTTTATAGACTGGATCAAGGCATTGGATATACCCCAGATGCTTCTCCCATGGCGTCTTAATTTTCTTCAGCGTCTTGAGCATGTCCTCCGAACTATTGAGATTTCCAATCTCTATCTCTGAAGGTTGATGATCTTCAGAAATCTTTTCCGTGGATTCGCTTTTCAATTCTTCCGGATCGTTTTTTTTCCTGCCTTTCAAATAAAAATAAACAAGCGCTCCCAGTGCAGTGACTGATATCCAATACATATTATCTCCTTATGTTAACATTAAAAACAGCAGAACACGCCTCATATTCCTGAATGCAAAATTCAATCCAGTTGATGTTCCAGTGCCAGGGTTTCTTTCACTGCCTTGTTTGTTTCATTGAAGAGGAACGGCAGGGTGGATGTGGCACCGATGACCAGTCCATCCATCAGCGTGATGGCGGAAAGCCCCAATAAGGATCGGAGAGGCGGAACAAAAATGCTCATCACCTGTATCACGATGGAACTGCCGATGGCCCAGTTCATATAAGGGTTCCGGGGCAGTTTCTTTTTTGTAAAAATACCTGCAGTTTCAGAACGGCATGACAGGGCATGAAACAACTGGCCAAAGGAGAGGGCCTGAAACGCAAGACCTCCGGCCATGGCACCGGCTCCATAACGGGATATACCGTAGATAAAGGCACCCATGGCACCGGCTGTGATGGTACCCGATTCAATGAACATTCCTCTGAAATCTTTTTTTGTAAACAAAGGATCATCCGAATTTCTGGGCTGCTGGTCCATGACATCCTGTTCAGGTTTTTCCATGGACAGGGCCAGTCCCGGAAGAACATCGGAAATCAGATTGATCCACAGAAGCTGCATGACATTCAAAGGAGAACTCAATCCGGCTGCCAGGGCCGTCAGGATCAACTGAATCTCACTGATATTGGTGGATAAGGAGAAATGAACCGCTTTTCTGATGTTCTGGTAAATGCACCTTCCATCGGCCAGGGCATTGGCCATGAGTTCTATATTGTCCCGGGTCAGGACCACATCGGCCACATCTCTTGCCAGATCTGTACCGGATTGCCCCATGGCAATCCCAATATCTGCCGCTTTCAAAGCCGGGCTGTCATTAATGCCGTCACCGGTCATGGCCACGGTCTGACCGGAAGCCTTGATGGCCTTAACGATTTTCAATTTCTGTGAAGGAGTGACCCGCGAATATACATGGACGGTTTTTACCCTCTGGGTCAATTCATTTTCATCAAGGCGGATCAGTTCCGAGGCATCCATGATATCAAGGGGCTGGCCCAGAGAAATATCAATCTGACTGGCAATGGCGCAGGCGCTGATCTGCTGGTCGCCCGTGATCATGACAGTCCTCACACCTGCCCGGTGAAACTGACGGATCAGCTCCCGGATGCCTTTTCTTGGCGGGTCCATCATGCCGACAAGACCCAGCCAGGTCATTTTTATTTCCGGTTCTTCCTTCTTGTCAGCGTCGGCCTGACAGAAGGCAAATCCCAATACCCTCAAAGCATTGCCAGACATATCAGTATTGGCTTTTTCGATCTTTAACCGAATTTCTTCCGTCAGGGGCAGTGTTTTACCCTCCGAGATATAAAACTCACATCGTGACATAACGTCCGAGGGGCTGCCCTTGACCATGACGACAATCCCTCCGTCTTCCTGTGAGCGATGGACCGTGCTCATGAAAAGCCGTTTTTCCGAGCGGTGATTGATTTTCATCAGGGGAAAGGCTTTCCTGATTTTCTTGACGTCGATACCGCCGCCATTGACCAGTTCGGTCAATGCGCTTTCAGTGGCTGATCCTGAAATATCCAGTCTGCCGTCCTCATTCTTTCCATTAATTTTGGTTTCGCAGCACAATGCGCAAACGGTATACAGCATTTCCAGCTCAAGCAGATCTGAGGGATTGATTTTCCCCTCTCCCAGGAGGGGACTGCCATGTTCAAGACTGATCCATTGTTCACCGGTATAGATCGTTGTCGCTTTCATCCGGTTTTCGGTAATGGTACCGGTTTTATCCAGGCAGAGGGTTTGAATGGCTCCCAGAGTTTCAACGGCTGGCAGATGTCGTACAATGATATTATTTTTCTTCATCCGGTTGATACCCAGGGCAAAATTAACCGTTGCAATGGTGGGCAGACCTTCCGGCACCGCCGCCGCCGCCAGGGAGATGGACATTCTCAGCATATTGAGAAACCCAAACCCCATGAAAAGCCCCAGGCCAAAAACCCCGGTGCAGACCAGGCCACACCCCAGGACAAGCTGGTTGCCGATGGCATCAAGCTGACGCTCAATGGGCATCCGGGGCACCAGGGTATTATCCAGCAGACTCTTCAATTTTCCGATTTCCGTGTTCCGGCCCGTTGCAACCACCACGGCAAGCCCCTGACCACCGGTAATGGCCGTTCCCATGAAGGCCATATTTCTTTTGTCAGCCAGGGCAGTATCCTTTTCCGTGATGGGCTGGACGAATTTTTCCACCGGAAGATTTTCACCCGTCAGCATAGATTCATCAATCGTGAGCTGAAATGCCTTGATGATGCGGCAGTCTGCCGAAACATAGGAGCCGGGTTTCAACACCAAAATGTCTCCCGGCACCACTTCCTCGGCAGAAACAAAAATCGGTTTTCCGTCCCGGATGACTTCCGCCATATGGTGGACCAGGTCATTCAGGGCATCAATGTTTTTCTCTGCCCGGGTTTCGGTCACATATCCGATACCACAGTTGGCAAGCACCACCCCGAAAATAATAATGGCGTCGAGAATCCCCCCGGTCAGAACCGATACACCGGCAGCAGCACCCAGAAGATAGACCGGCAAAGAATTCATCTGCTCCAAAAAAATTTTAAGCCCTGAACGTGCTGTGGTCTTGGGCAGTATATTTTCCCCATACGCCCGCCGCAGGGCAGCAACAGCGGTGGTTGAAATCCCGGATTTCGGATCTGTTTCAAAAAATTGAAGCACTTCATCCCCGGGCCGTGTGAACCAGTTCTTTTCTTCATCCTCCTGCCGGGGTTGAATCAGGGTTTTTACTTTCTCTATGGCCTGCCGGGCAGTTCGTTTTATTTTACCTTCTCTGGAAGGGGAAACAACAGGATCCGTTTTCCCAGTTGCATTTTGCTTTATGAATTGTTCTGCAGCTTGCCGGATAAGCGCTGTCATCTCTCCGATACCAAAGGAGATATCATAAAAGATCAAAAGATTTCCAGTCACAAGGCTGATGGAAATCCGGGTAACCCCGGTATGGGTCATGAGCTGTGTTTCAAGGGCATTTTTAAAATTTTCAGACCGCTTAAGCCCGGAAATAAAATATCTTGCCCTGCCTTTAACCCGGGTGTGAACAGGTTTAATGGTCATCGTTGCAGTTCCAGTATTTGTGGTGAATGTTCAGTTATTCAGGTGAATCCCCATCATGGCCGTCAGCGTGGGGATGTCCATCTTCATCGACAAAATTTAAAATATCTCTGTTATACAGGGTTGAAGCAAACCAAAGGGCGGTAAACCAGGACGGGAGGGCCAGATTTCCGCGGATAATTTCCTGCATGGCATGAAAAATAAGGAGAACAAAGATCGAGCTGGACATATCCATTCGACCCCCGGTCATTTTCCGAATGCCCTGATTCATTTTTTTAATGTATCGCTTTGAATGGCCGTTGACCAGATTCCGGCAGGGAGTTTTCCCTTTGTTTAAACGGAACAGGTCCCGGGACTGTCCAAATCGGGCAAGGGATTCAAGGTCAAGTTTCGGATCCTTCAGGATCATGCTGCCCGTGGTTGGACGGACCAGAACGGTCTGAAAGTTAAACTCTTTCTGGACCAGGGCCTCGAGGGTTTCAAAATATTCTTTTTTGTTCCTGCCGAGGCCTGATATCCTGATCCGCATGCGGCCATTCACGCTATGTTCAACTGTTGCCTGGGGTGTCATATGCATTATAAGCAAAGATGATTATTCTTCAGCAGCAGCAGCAGCAGCCGGTGGTTCTCCCGCTATTTCCGACCGGGCTTCAGCAGTCAGGTCTTCAAGAGATTCCTTTGCTTCTGCAAATGCCACCCGAACGCCTTCATAGGCCACCAGGCTTCCTTTAATGGCAGCCTTTACAATCGGCTTGACAATACTGCCGATCACCGGAAGAACGATGGGGGCCAATATTACAATGCCCACGCCTATTGCCACATTGCCGACCGTAAGACCTTTAGGAATAAATTTCATTTTTACCTCCAGAAAAAATCAATAATGTTAGGATTGTGTAAGAAGTTAAATTTCTTACGATAAGAAATACCCTCTCACTGTCATAATGTCTTTGTTATCAGAGAAAAAATAGGGCTTGTCAAGCAGAATTGTTAGATTTATATTAAAGTTTAAGCCTCTGAATTTTAAGAATATTAGCGTTTTGTTAGAATTCTGTTAGCCTATCGCCCATTTCGACGAAATTGAAAATCGCAATTTCGTAATAATAACAGCCATTACAACCATCGACCGGTATTTTAAATCAAAATATTCAAAAATAACTGTTCCTCTTTTCATTGTTTTAAAAAAAATATCTGGCACGTTTTTTGATATGTCTTCAGAACAATGTTTGACATCTAATTTAAAACCACCGGTTTCTTTTAAATATCAAGATGCTGACAAACAAAAGAACAAAAGACCCCCCGGAAAAAATTAAAAAAGCATAGGGGGAGCGCTGGAACGGGGTTTCGATATTCATTCCGTAAATGCTCGAAATCAGTGTCGGAATCATCAGGATAATGGTGATCAGTGTCAGAATCTTCATGACGGCATTCAGGTTGTTGGAAATGATGGATGCAAAAGCGTCCATCATCCCGCTCAGGATGTTGCTGTAAATATTGGCCATTTCAATGGCCTGACGGTTATCGATCAGGACATCTTCCAGCCGGTCCTTATCATCAGCCGTCAGTTTCAACAGTTCGGTCCTGAGAAGCCGTTCCATCATGAGTTCATTGGATTTCAGGGAGGTTGTAAAGAAGACCAGGCTTTTTTCGAGATTTAAAAGCCTGATCAACTCTTCATTTTTTAAGGCTTTCTGTAGCTCTATCTCAATATCACTGGTCCTCCGGTAGATTTCTTTGAGGTATTTAAGATAAAGCAGGGCTGTTTTTAAAAATATCTGGAGGACCACGCTGCTTCTTTTCCCTGAAATGCTTCCTTTTGTCCGGGTGCTGAACATATCCAGCATATCCATGGCATCGGAAGAGCTGATGGTCACAATTGTATCGTCCCGGGTCAGGATGATCCCGGCAGGCATAGTTGTAAAAGGAATCTCGGAATTTGTCTCATCATATTTTGGAATCCTCAAGACGATCAGCAGGACACCGTTTTCGACTTCGATCCGCGCCCTTTCATCGATATCCAGGGGGTCTGTCAAAAAATCCTGGGGAATGCATAACTCAGTCGATAGCCAGTCCAGCTCGTCTTTTTCAGGGCTGATGACATTGATCAGGCAGTGCCTTTCGATTTTATCCGTTGGAACAAATCTGTTTTCCGATAGCCTTAATAAATTAATCATGGAAATTTCTCCTATGCCGTCATTGAGCCGTGATGAGTTTTTTGCGGTTTGTGAATCCCGCTCCAGGGGTTTTTAGTCGTGTACACCCATCTACATATTTTTGCAATATCAATTTAGGCTATCTGTTTTTAAATAAAATCAGATAGACGGATTTTTATAGTTTGATTTTAGCCTTTAATCCGGTTAATATTTCTGCAGGATATATCACTTTGTATTTTTCTATTCATGACGAAAACCTTTAGGTATAATTTTATAAGAAGGATCAAACAATGGAAGGTTCATTAACCACAGTACTCGGCAAAGTTCAGGAAGGCGTTGGACAGGGCGGTGTCTTTGACCAGATCGACAAACTGTATCGTAAGCAGCAGAGAATCAATTTATTTGAAAAACTCGAAACGATCGATCCACAGGAGGTTGCCCATTTTCCCGTGGTCATCTATAAGTCCATCACAGCCAGTGGAAAAAAACTACCCGCTTTATTACGGCTTTATCTCCCCTCATGGAAAAATCAAAACGAGATCTTCTGGCAATCACTGGGTGACTATGCCATTCTTGCCATACACCGGGTGATCGATATCGAATTTGACAGTGTCCGAGGCAGGATGAAAATGATGTATTTCCCAAAAATAAAAGGCCGAATAAAACATGTGGAAGACATCCGGGTGATCATACAGAAAATTGCTTATCTTGTGGATACGGAAAGCCTGCCGACAGACTTTACCCGCTTCCGGCGAATGACTGAACGGCGAGGCAGCCTGGGAGAGATGAGCAAAGAGCAGGCTGCAATCATTGGAGCGGCCTTGAAGATTGTACAGATACCCTAGTTCCATCTGTTTTCATCCCTGCCAATTCACTGATATTGGCCCTTGCAATACCGGACACAGACTCCTTGGCTTCTTTTTTTAAGGTGGCAATGATACTGGACAATTTTTCCAGAGAATACTCCCTTCTTATTTTTGGAGGCAATTGAAGGATGGCAATACTGACGGTAATCAGTTTGATTCTTTCAGTATTGCCGGTTCTTCCCTTTACTTCAAGAAAGCCTCTGTCAATGGTTTCCTTATCATAAAAACTTTCGGCATTATTTTTAAATTTCCAGGCAAGGTGTGCCATCTCTGCCTCAATATCCTCAAGGCAGGTCTCTTTGATGCCCAGAAAAAAATCATCTCCCCCGATATGACCTGCAAACCGGCTTTCAGTGAAGCCGGTTTCTTTTAAAAGATCGGCAAACATTAAAATCAGCCGATCACCGGTTCTGAATCCGTATTGGTCATTAAAGGGTTTAAAATGATCAAAATCAAAATAAATCAGACTGTATTCCGATTCATGGTCTGCCAGCGCATCGCTGAAATACTCGTGGATCATCATATTTCCGGGCAGCCGGGTCAGAGGATTCTGGTTCCGGGCCAGGGTCAGATTTTTTTCATTGATGATTTTGATTAATGATTTTGTGCTTAAAATTCCGACATATTTCATATCATCCACCATGATCAGGCCTTCGGCATTATCATGGTATGCATAGGTCTCGATGAGTTTTTCGACGGGCTGATGGATATCGGCTATGGGGATTTTTGTCATGAATCTGGAAATATTTCTGCCAAAAGAAGGGTTTTCCAGGAGCTGCCGCCCGAATTTTGAAAAAATATAATCTTTAAATGCTGTTTCTCTGATCAGTCCGACAGGTTCCTCGTGGTGGTTGAGGACCGGAAAAAAGGAAGTGGTTTCTTCGGTTCTGAATTTGTCAAATACAGTGATGATATCAGAGTCTGAATATATGGGTTTGACATACCTGATCTGCCCGGCAATGAGGGATCGGTCTTTAAACGATCCATTGCGTCTTTCCTTTCTGGAAATATTGCCGATGTCTTCATACCGGGTCTTCAGTTTTTTCAGGTCCAGTTCCGGTCTCTGGATAAAATACCCCTGAACCATATCACATCCGATTTCCTTACATAAAAAGAATTCCTCTATGGTTTCGACGCCCTCGGCCAGGACCAGACTTCCCATGAAATGAGCAAAATTAACAATCGTAGAAACGACCAGTCGCTTTTTAGGGTCATTTTCCATGTTCTGGATAAAAAACCGGTCAATTTTGATAAAGTCAGGTTCTGTATAATACAGCATCTGGAGGCCTGAAAAACCGGTTCCGCAATCATCCACGGCAATCATATAGCCCTGGGACCGGTAGCCTTCCAGAATCCTGGCCGCATCCGTATTGTCCCGGAAGGGGTGCTTTTCCGATATTTCAAAACAGATATCATCCATCAAGTATCCGGCTTGGTTCAGGATGGCCGCCGTACACCCGGAAGTATAATCTCTGGAATGAAAGGTCCGGTTGTCCAGGTTGTAAAACAATTTGATCTGGCTGCTGCCTTTAAATTCAGCAAATTTGGCCAGTGCCTTCTGACGCAGATACAGGTCAACCTGATGCAGGAGCCCCTGATGATAGGCCTGATTAAAAACGTCATCAATGGATGTGAATCCGGCTTCTCTGTGGAATCTCAACAGGGCTTCAAAGCCAAAGCTGTTGCCCGTGTAGATATTCACAATGGGCTGGAATGCATAATCAATTTTCGAGAGCCGGGAGATCCAGTTCTTATCTTGTAATTCAACCATTTTCGATTCACCTTTTGTAACTCGTGTGTTATCTGTCCAGCCGGATTATCTTCCTGAATCCGGCAAAAACCCTGTAGCCCAATCAACAGCTTCCAGAAGGGCCTGAATACTTTGTGGATAAACCTCTCCGATGGAACCGATCCGAAAACATTCCGCCACTGACACTTTTCCTGGATAAATCACAAATCCCCTTCTTTTCAGCCGGTTATAAAATCCTGGAAAGGAAAAACCAGGCAGGGGCGGATGGAGAAATGCCGTAATAATCGGAGATTGAAGGGCTTCCGGCAGCAGAGGCGCAAACCCCAGTTCCTGCATGCCGTTTCTCAGCAGTTGCTGATTTTTCTGATACCGGCGATGACGGGCCTTGATGCCCCCTTCTTCTGCCAGTTCAGCCAATGCCTGGGAAAAAGCGCGGACAACATGGGTGGGTGAGGTAAACCGCCATTTCCCCCCATGGGTTTCCATGGTCTGCCATTGATCATAGGCATCCAGGGACAATGACCGGGCCTGGCCTTCCCATTGCCGGATCACATCCCTGCGTGCCAGGATAAAGCCGAATCCGGGAACACCCTGGATGCATTTGTTAGCCGAGCTGATGAGGACATCAATCCCCCATGCCTCGGGATCCATGGGAATTCCGCCGAAACTGCTCATGGCATCCACCATGAACAGGCGCCCGGCTTTTCTGACAAGGGGACCGATATGTTCCACCGGATTGAGCAGGCCTGTGGTGGTCTCGCAGTGGACTACGGCAACATGGGTGATGGCGGTATCTGCAGCAAGGGTTTGTTCCAGGCGGGCCAGGTCCGGTGGCGCCATCTCACCACTGTTGTGAACCTCATGGGAAATGTTGAGATATCGGGCAATGGCGGCCATACGCAGACCATAGGCACCATTGGCCAGGATCAGCAATTTTCCGCCGGGCGGCATCATACTGCCGATGGCCGACTCAACACAGAACGTGCCGGAACCCTGCATGAGAACGGCCGTAAACCGGTCGCTCCCGGTCAGTTCGACCAGTTGCCGCCGGATACCCTGAACCAGGTCATTGTATTCCGTGTCCCAGGTGCACCAGTCCCTCAGCATGGCAGCTTTAACGGTTCCGGTGGTGCTGAGCGGTCCGGGGGTCAGCAGAAGATAGGGATTTTCAGGGATCTGCAGAGGGAATGTCATAGTTTTTTCCTTTGATTAAACGTGTCGGTTTTATTCATTTAATTCCATATTCCCGGCCCAGGGCGAAGTCCAGAATTTCAAGGGCCTGGTCAAGCGCTTCACCGGTAATGGTCAGTGGCGGTGCCAGACTCAGGATATTGCCGCCTGCCACCTTGAAACTCAGGCCCAGAGACAGGCAGTGGTAGAGGACCCGCTCTGCTGTTTCCACATCCGGGAGACCCTGGTGATCCACCAGTTCAATGGCCAGTTGCAACCCGATGCCGGTAACTGAACCCATCCTGGGATATTTTAATTTTAACCTTTCAAGGGCGGCCAGGGCACGATTCCCCTGATCACGGGTTTTGCCGAGAAGGCCTTCGGTTTCAATGACTTCCAGAACGGCCAGGGCTGTTGCCGACCCCAGGGGAGTTTTTTCATGGGTATAATGCCCCAGGGCCAGATCCCGGGCCGTGTCCAGTCCGGAATGGGCCAGAATGGCGGCCAGGGGGAAGATGCCGCCACCCAGACCCTTTCCGATGACCAGGATATCAGGAACCACCGAATATCGTTCACAGGCAAACCAGTGGCCAGTGCGGCCCAGACAGACCGGAATTTCATCAAACACCAGAAGCGCCCCGTGTTTGTCACAAATGCTGCGGACCTGCTGCCAGTAGCCGGTCGGGGGATCCAGGGCAAAAGAATAGCGGAAAGGTTCGGCAATAACGGCGCCGATATCCCCTTCTTTGCGCATCAGATAGTCCAGATAGCCGGGGTCCCGCATGGCTTCCAGGGAGGGGATTTCCCGGTGGGAGGGAGGCACGGCCGGTGGAGGCGCATGAAGACAGCCGGGCAAAAGCGGATGCATCCCATCCCGGAACAGCCGCTCACCCCCGATGGAACAGGTATCCAGGCCAGCACCGTGAAAGCTGTCCCAGAAGGAAATGGTTTTATATCGACCCGTGGCATGCCGGGCTATTTTCATGGCCATGCCCATGGCTTCGGCACCGCCTGGCGCCAGCAGGATTTTGGAGTGGGGGATGGGTGACCGTTTGACCAGCTCCCGTGCCAGCTCAATGGCCGGCCGACAGGTAAACCGCCGGGGGCAGAATACCAGCCGATCAAGCTGGTTTTTCATGGCAGCCACGATATGGGGGTGAGCATAGCCCACCTGGTGGACGCTGTTACCGTGAAAATCCATGACCCGGCCAGCCGAAAGGCAGTCCAGGAATACACCGGAGGCATGGTTCACCACATCCAGGCAGGGAGTGGACAGAGATTGATGAAAAAAGAACCGGGCGTCCTGATCCAGAAGGTCCCGGGTCTCCAGATTCACAAGGGTCTGCCGGTCCTGTCGGCCGGGCGTGGTATTGATATCGCCTTCTGCCCGGGCATCAAGACGCGCAGGGGTGTTGATTCTGGGGGATTTTTTCATGGGTGTCTCCAGACCTGGGTTTTTCGGGTGAACATCCGCCCTGCCCCTTCGGCAAGACTGCGGACAAAAATATTGGCCAGCACGATCAGCATGCACATGGCTGCTGCCGCGGCTGTATCACCGGCATCATCCATGTTGACCACTGCCACCGAGGCCAGGGGGAGGCGGCTGGAATACAGAAAAATGACGGCAGATACCGTGGCTGTGGCGCTGACAAAATAATAGGCTGCGATTTCCAGGATAGCCGGGAAACAAATCGGGACCGTGACTTTGAAAAAGGTCCGGTAAAAGGGCACGCCCATGGATTCCGAGACCACCTCGAATTCCTTGTCAAGCTGACGGAGAGCTGTTGTGGCCGTCAGAAAGGCCACGGTATAAAAATGGATGATATTGCTCAGCACCAGGATGGCCAGGGTGCCGTAAATAAACTGAAAAGGATTGACTGCCTGAACCCCGGTAAAGGGGATGGCAAAAAAGGGCTTATTAAAAAAGAAGACATAGGCAATACCGATGACCAGACCGGGCAGGGCCAGGGGAATAATCGACAGCAGGTAGGCGCCCTGCCGCAACCGGTCGGCCCCCTTGGTCTTTTCAATGAGATAGGCGCTCACAAAGGTGATGATGGTCCCGAACAGGGCCGTATAGGCGGCCATTCGCATACTGTTCCGGAAGGCATCATAACCGCCGCCGCCCACCCCTCGGAAACTGTAATGGAAAAGGGTCCACCGGTCTGGATAGAGGTCTGGATGGGAAAAGGCATAGGGCCAGATTTTAACAAAAGAGGCGATTCCAGCCGTAAACAGCATGGCCAGAATCATCAGGGCGATAAGGCTGCAGAAAATCATGAAAACGGTATCCCGCCCCATGACCGGTGAAGGAATCAGGGGAATGCTGCGGGCGGTCAGGGCTGCATGGGACCGTCGCTGGATCATGCGATCGGCAATAAAGGCGACCAGGGTGGGAGCCAGAAGGACAAGGCTGATGGTGGCCCCCATACCGAAATTCTGCTGGCCCACCACTTGTTTATAAATATCCACGGCCAGGACGTTAAATTGGCCCCCCACCACCTTGGGTCCCCCGAAATCCGTATAAGACAGGGTGAAGCAGACAAAAACGGCGCTTAAAAGCCCGTATTTGATTCCGGGCAGGGTCACGCTGAAAAAGGTCCGGACCGGACCGGCCCCCAGGGACGCTGAGGCCTCATAGAGACGGGCATCGGTATGGGTCAGGGACACACTGAGAATCATCATGGCCGCCGGAAAGGTAAAGGCGGTTTCAGCCAGCACAATGCCGGTAAATCCGTACAGGTTGATATCCAGGGCAAGCCAGGGCAAGGCATTGAAAAAACCGGTGGTGATGATGCCCTGGTTGCCAAACAGGTAAACCAGGGATAATCCGTAAAGCATGGTGGGGGCAAACAAAGGCAGCATGGCAATGACCCGGAAAAGAGTTTTGGCGGGGATGCAGGTCCGGTTCAGGCCATAGGCATAGACAAAGGCCAGAAAAACCGAGATCAGGGTTGTGGTTACGCCTACGGCCAGGCTGTTCCATGCGGATCGGGCCAGACTGGGGATATTGAAATAGTGGATGAAATTGGCCGCCCCGATAAACCGGGTCACCACATGAACGGTTTCTCCGGCCGGAACCGGTCGGCCGTCAATTGTCCATTGAGCCGGGGCTTTCTGACGGGTGATCCGTTCAAGGACAATCGGGGCAACGGGTTGACTCTCGCGGCCTGGAACATCCTGTGCCATTCGGGTGATCACTGTTTTTAAAAGCGCCTCGTCGGAAAACCAAACCTCAAGATCCTCCAGGACGACAGGACTGTTTGAATTCATCGGCTGGTTGTTGATATAAAGCCTGCCCCTGCCTTTTTCAGACATGAGCAGAATCGTGTATCCGGCCGCGGAAATCTGTCCGCGGAACTCATCCCGGGCTTTTTCCGTATCAGCAGGCTCCTCCACCGTGATGGGCAGCTCCATCCGGGTGGCACGTTTTACGACCTCCATCAGCGGAAGCACCACGCTGACCAGCAGCCACAGACAGGTCAGAAACAGCAGCAGCCGCTGGATACTGCCCTGGATGCCGGAGCGCTGCGGTACTGTGGATTTCGGTAATCGCCTTTCCAGGGGAATGGGGGGCGGCAGTTTCATGCCATGCCGGTCCTCTGGTTCGAAACAGCAGCTTCCGGCCGGGGAAAGGCCAGCAGATGCCGGGGAGGCAGGTGAACCTCCAGCAGGCCCATATCCTGCAATCGAAGCTGGTCAACGGACTTGGGCTGAAGTTCCATTTCAAGGTAGTGGGGAGAAGGCTGCCCGTCCGGTGTTTGAATATGAAGCAGAACCCGGGATACCGAACCCCGGAATTCAATATTCCGGACCTTTGTCCGGACACGGTTGTTGGGATGCTCCGGCGATTGATCCACGCGGATATGCTCCGGCCGAATCGCCAGGACAAAGTCCTCCCGGAATTCCGGCAGAAGAGCCCCCAGCTCCAGGTGATAATTGAGAAAACTTGCCTGCCGGGGCCCATGGCGCAGACATTGGGGTAAAAAATTCATGGCCCCGATAAAGCCGGCCACAAAGGCATCGGCCGGGGCTGCATACACTTTTTCAGGCGGTGAAAACTGGACCAGGCGGCCCTCATTCATTACCACAATCCGGTCGGCCATGGTCAGGGCTTCTTCCTGGTCATGGGTGACCATTACCGTGGTCACCCCGAGTTTTTTCTGAATTCCCCGTATCTCACCCCTCAGCCGCTGCCTGACCCTGGCATCCAGAGCGGAAAGCGGCTCATCCAGCAAAAGCAGGCTCGGATTGGGCGCCAGGGCCCGTGCCAGGGCCACCCGTTGCTGCTGCCCCCCGGAAAGCTGGGCAGGAAATTTGTCGGCCTGGTCAGCCAGGCCGACGAGATCGAGCATGTCCATGGACCGTTTACGGCGGGCTGCAGGTGTCAGCCGGCGCAATCCGTATTGAACATTGTTGGTAACATTGATATTGGGAAACAGGGCATAAGACTGGAACACAATTCCCATATTACGGTTGGCCACAGGTTCTCCGGACACATTTCGGCCGTTGATCCAGACTGTACCCTCATTCTGCGGTTCAAGCCCGGCAATGACCCGGAGAAGCGTTGTTTTCCCGCAGCCGCTGGGCCCCAGGACCGATACGAATTCTCCGGGCCGTACACCCATTGAAACCTTATTCAGGGCCGTAAATGCTCCAAACCGCTTGCCAACATCCCGAACCTCCAGGAAATAATCAGATCCGGCCTGTTGTCCAGGTAATAGGGAAGATGTCATCTTTTAATGCCTCCAGGGTTATTTTTTGGGCTGACTTTTTCCATCATAGCGGCGGGACCATTCGTCAAGAATCTGCTGACGGTTTTTAGCTGCCCATTTCAGATCGTTTTTGATCAGTACGGACATGGGATCGGCAGGCCAGCCTTCAGGGGCCTGCACTTTGATATCGGTGCTCACAATGGGATAAAATTTGGCATACATCGCCATGGCCTCATTGCTGATGGCCCAGTCCAGAAAAGTTTTGGCCGCTGCGTGGATGCGCGGTTTTTTGATCAGCGCATTGGCTTCCACGTCATAGCCTGAACCTTCGGCAGGAAAAGCAACCTCCACCGGTTCTCCAGATGCTTTCTGCTTAAACCCGCGGTAAGCAAAAGAGATACCGATGGGAAATTCTCCTTTACCGGCCATCTTTGCCGGGGCTGATCCGGAATGGGTATAAACCGCCATATTTTCATGGAGTTTGTCCAGATATTCCCAGCCTTTTGCCTCTCCCATCAACTGGAGTATGGCGGATACGGTCAGAAAGCCGGTTCCGGACGAAGCAGGGTTGGGCATTACCAGTGCCCCGCGGTACCGGGGATCAATGAGATCTGCATAGGATCTGGGCATGGTCAGACCTTTGGCCTTCATTTCAATCGTATTGCCGACAATACCGGTTACCCAGGCCTTGATGCCCACCCAGTGGGCTGGATTCTTAGCCCCGTCTTTCATGGCAACCTTGACCTTTTCAATTCCCTTGGGATTATACCCTTCCAGCATCCCCAGATCATCACAGACCAGGAGGCTGGTGACGGCAGTTCCCCAGACCACATCGGCTGCGGGGTTCTCCCGTTCAGCCAGCAGGCGGGCCGTGATAATGCCTGTGGAGTCGCGGACAATATTGAGTTTAATATCGGGATGCGCTTTTTCAAAAACAGGCACATAAATAGCCAGCTCATCATCTTCCAGTGCTGTATAAACGGTAATCTCTGCCGAAACCGCCAGGGATGAAAACCCCATCCAGAAAAGGATGGACACAAATACGCCGAACATCATTTTTTTCATTTGAATCTCCTCAGTTAAATCATATCCTACATTTATATATAACTGCCGTCTGAACTATCCGGTTCTCCTCCGGCCGCCATTCGCGCATTAAGGGTATCAATAACGGCAGGGCATTCTGTAATATCATCCACTACAGCATGGGCGCCGGCCCTGAACATCTCCCTGGCAGCGGTCTGCCGGATGGCCTCCTGCTGCTGAGCATCCAGCGTTTTCCATTTTTCAATGGGCATCCCCGCCATATTGCCGGAGATACTGACACCGATGCTCCACATGCCTGCATTCCGGCCTTCCTGAACGTCCACCAGGGTATCTCCGATCTTGATGCAGGCAGACGGAGGGAATATACCCAGCCGGCGGGCACATTCCTGGGCCATCCAGGGTGCTGGCCGACCGACCGAAACATCGTCTGCGCATAAGGCCACATCCCCTTTCAATCCCTGCTCGGCCGCTCTTTCCAGAACACAGGCCATCATTTCACGGTTATAGCCGGTGGTTAAAGCAATGCTTAATCCACGTCGGCGAATGGCGGAAACAGACTCCAGTGCACCCGGGATCAATTCGGAATAGTGCGGCAGAACATCGATCTGCAAGGGAATAAAACCATCATAAAGGGTATCGACATCTGCATCGGTAACGGGTTTGCCAAACATTTCTTCCCATTGGTGCCGTACTGTCTTCAACCTGCAGAGTTCGGCAATGTGATCATGTTTGGGCATGCCCATGGGTCCTCGTGCCTCAGCATCGGTAAGGGTGATGCCAAGCCGGGCAAACAATTGCACAAAAGCCCCGGCCGGTGCACAACTGCCAAAATCCAGAAGTGTTCCGGCCAGATCCAGAATCGCCAGTTTCAGCGGGCCCTTGTAAAAAGCAGCAGAGTGAAGGATCATCGTTTATATATACCTCAATATTATGTTTCGTTTTATCCGCTTTCCCCGGCGGAGTCATGACAGATGAGACTGACACAAGATGATGAGAAAAATGTTTGGATTCTGTTGAATTTCTGTTAATTTTTCTGTTTACCCGGTCCAGAAAGAAGATCTGGTTTTACAGATTTAAAACCCTTTCTTAATTCGATTCTCATCCTTTTCATCTAAACCTGAAGTGTCCGCAAACCCTTTCATCAGGAGGAAAAATGGCCAGTGCAGATCTGCATGTACATTCAAAAGCATCAAAAAGACCGTCGGAATGGTTCCTGCAAAAGGTGGGAGCAAAGGAATCCTATACCGGAATCGACGCATTGTATTCAATGGCCAAATCCATGGGAATGGATTTTGTCACCGTAACCGATCACAATACCATTGAAGGCGCACTGGAGCTGGTTGAAAAATACCCGGACGATACCTTCATCAGCGTTGAAACCACCACGTATTTCCCGGAGAATAACTGCAAGATCCATATCCTGATCTTTGATATTACCAAAGACCAGTTCGAGCGCATCGAGGCGGTCCGGCATGATATCTACCAGCTCAGGGATCTGATCCGGGACAATGACATGGCCTGTTCCGTTGCCCATGGATTTTACAGCATCAACCGGCGCCTGACCGTGGAAATTCTTGAAAAACTCATGCTGCTGTTTGACGTGTTTGAAAGTCTGAACGGAGCAAGAAACCGGTATTACAATGAAACCTGGCAGGGTATCCTCCAGAGTCTGACCCCGGAAAAAATCCGTGATCTGACAGCAACATACAAGATACTGCCCATGAGCGCCGATCCCTGGATCAAGGGGTTTACCGGCGGATCAGATGACCATGCCGGCCTGTTTCTCGGCCAGACCGCCACCCGGACCGACGGCATCCTTTCAAAAGCGGGTTTCATCAGGCGGATCAAGGACAAAAAAACCCTCAGTACCGGCCGGTGTAACGATTATAAATCCTTTGCCTTTTCCATTTATAAAATTTTTTGTGATTATTCGTCCGATGCCCGGAAAAATGCGCCGAACGGAATTCTATCAGTGCTCAATCATGTCGTGTTTGAGGACCGGCAAAGCCGGCTGAAAAAATGGGTCACCCTCCGGAAGATAAAAAAAGGAAAAGAGATTAAGGATAAAATCATTCTGAGATTTTTTGAAGATGTCTACAACTGGTCCCATCATCAGGGCCTCAGCATGGAGGCAAAATTTGATAATATTTATCAGAGCATGGGCCTTTTGCTGGATGAATTTTTTAAAATGCTTCTGGATTCCTTTGTCAAGGATTTTTCAAAAGGGGATATCGGCAAGCTCTTTGGAAATCTCATGTCATCCCTCCCTGCCTTTTTTATCAGTATCCCGTTCTTTTCATCCTTAAGCCATCTGTCCCGGGACAGGGAGCTGATGATCGCCATGAAAAAGGAGTACACTGCCAACAGGACCCCTTCCCCGGAAAAAGTACTCTGGTTCACCGATACCCTTGATGATCTGAACGATATTTCCATCACCCTTGACCGCTTCAGGGCGGAAAGCCTGAAAAGAAACCTGAACCTGACCTTTGTCACCTGTATTGAAAACAAGGAGGAAGACAGACCAGAGACAGCCGGGGTTCTTTATCTGCCGTGGATTTATGCCGTCACCCCGGAGTTTTATCCCGCAGTCACCTTGAATTTTCCATCTCTTCTGGCTTCCATGGAGATGATTCATGAATGCCGGCCGGAGCGGATCATTGTTTCCACACCCGGGCCTGTGGGTATCCTGGGAATGACCATGGGGAATCTCATGGGTGTGGAATGTACGGCTGTCTATCATACGGATTTTACAGTCCTGGCAGACGGGATTTTTAAAGATGCCGATCTGAGCGGGCTGATCCGGTTTTTTATCAACCGGTTCTATTCCTTTTCGACACGGATCAAGGTCCCGACACAGGAACAAATCCGCATCCTTGAGGACCAGGGCTATGATCTGCAGAAAATGAGCCTGTTCAAACCCGGAATGGCCATCACCCCCCTGATCACCTGCCCCGTAAGAAAAAAAAGGGCGCTGAAAGACAGGGGAATTCAGGGGGGAACCCTCCTTTTATGGACCGGAAGAATACATTCTGAGGGAAACATTGATTTTTTACTGGATGTTTACCATGAGGCATTGAAAACTGTCCCCGAACTCACCCTCATTCTTTGCGGTGACGGGCCTGAAATGGACTTTTACAGGAATAAATACCGCTCGGATGAAAGACTTCATTTCCTGGGAAGGGTCGATCCCCGGGAACTTTTTCTATTCTATGAGATCTCGGATGTATTGATTTTGCCCGACACAGGCGATCATTCTGGCTGGAGGATCCTTGAGGCCCAGTCAAGAGGGCTGCCCGCCCTTGTCGCCCATGGGGGGGAAGGCAGGGAAAGAATTGAAGACGGCAAGACCGGATATGTTTTAAACCTGTCGGATAAAGCGGCATGGATAAAAAAGATTGAGGAGCTGCATCAGCTCAAAACAGAACGGCCCAATGAATTTGCCATGATGCGGGCAGCCTGCTGGAACCGTGTCAGGGAAAAATATTCCTGGGATGGCGCCCTGGATGACCTTGCGGGCGAATTCTTTTCAAAGCCGCTTCAAAAGGCGGAATATACTGATGAACCCTTCAAAGGCGTTGCCTGAAAGGAGAGGACAAATGAAACTGCTTTACGGAATTCAGGGGACCGGAAATGGCCATGTGAGCCGGGCGACACAGATCATCAAGCACCTCCGGAATCTGGGGGCACAGGTGGACGTGATATTCAGCGGCTGCGGGGAGGACAAGGTGTATGATCCCTCTGTCATTGAGTCGCCCATGTTCTACAAAGGATTTACCTTTTGTGTCAAAAACGGCCGAATCCGGTTGTTCAACACGATTCAAAATCTTTCATTACGCAGGTTCATCAGGGATATAAATAATTTTGACCCGGAATCCTATCATCTGGTGATCACGGATTTTGAACCTGTCAGTGCATGGATCGCCCGCAAAACCCGCCGGCCCTGTATCGGAATCGGCCATCAGTATGCGTTTCTGCACAATATTCCCATGGACCGGTCCAATCCCTTATCAAAATGGATGATCAAATACTTTGCACCGGCAGATATCTCCATCGGAATGCACTGGCATCATTTTAATCAACCCATCGTCCCTCCGGTCATCCCCTCTGGTATGACGGTTTCAGAGACCGTGGATGAATCTCTTATTCTGGTCTATCTCCCATTTGAAAGCCGGGCACAAATCCGGGACCTGATCTCTCCCTTTAAACATTTCAGGTTTTCCGTATATGCCCAAAACCAGGGAGAAGAGATAAAAGAAGATGACAACATCACATGGCATCCATTTTCAAAGACCCTGTTTTTAAAGGATCTGGCACAGTGTAACGGGGTGATCTCCAATGCCGGATTTGAGCTGCCCAGCGAGGCCTTGTCACTGGGAAAAAAAATCCTGGTAAAACCCTTGAAAGGTCAGTTTGAACAGATATCCAATGCCATGGCCCTGAACTTGCTCGGCCTGGGGGCAAGCATGCCGTCACTGGACAGACAATCTGTGGAAAAATGGCTCAGTAAAACCAAAACCGTAAGAACAAAATATCTGGATGTGGCAAGTCATATTGCAGACTGGGTCATGACAGGGGATTTTTCATCCACAGACCGTCTGGTAGAGAAAACCTGGCAGGCCGCCTGACAAACCCCTGTGCCTGATTGAAATTCATCCTATCGGTTGTATCGGTTGATATCGTTTGCTCTCATCAAAGTCTAACTTGATCTGATCCGGATTATCCCGTATGAATATTGCCTCGTTGAGAACAGAATTGATGTTTTAGTTTGTTATTCTATATAAAGGAGAATCCTGGAATGAGATTGAAAAATATAAGCATCAGAATCAAATTAATGGGTGGTTTTCTTCTGGTGGCTGCTATTGTGCTTGCTGTAGGTGTCGTTGGTTATACAACCATTTACCGCTTGGCCAATAATATGGCGAATATTGCTGACAGACGGATACCTGATCTGCAAAGCCTTGCCACATTGAGTATCCAACGCATGAAAATCCGGGCACAGACGCTGGATGTATGGGTTGTGGAGAGTGCCAGCCATGATCAGGCCCTTGCAGCCTATCGCCGGATTCAAAATGAACGCAGAGAAAGCTGGATACATATTGACAAGGCCATGGAAACGTTAAAGAACATACCTCGACATACACAGAAAGGCAGGGACCTGATGGCACAGCTTCTGCCGCAGTATCAGGCCTGGAGAGACGTGTATGTGGAGCTTGATGCACTTATCCTGAAATTTATCAACAGCTCCGATAACGAAGAACGGGCCGGAATTTATCGGCAGTATGGAGATACCAACAATCGTATGATTCCCATATCCAATGCCATGGGAAAGACTTTTGATGAACTTACGGAAAACAACACTGTGAATACGGGCCAGATGGTTGCAGAGATTGTCGATCATGCGACCTTCATGCAAATGATAACCCTGATATTTATGATCGCAGGTGTTTTTCTGGCAATGGGTTTTGGTTATTTTCTCAGCCGCAGCATTATCATCCCCATCAAGAAATGTGTCGGTTTAGCCGGAGCCCTCTCCCAGGGAGATCTAACACAGGAAGTGTCCATTGACCAGTCCGATGAAGCCGGAGAACTTGCCAAATCCATGAACCAGATGAGCACCAACTTGAACCAGATGTTCAAGGACCTGTCCCAGGGTGTTGCCATCCTGTCCTCTTCATCAACCGAATTATCTGCCATATCCGGCCAGATGAAGGGCGGTGCGGAAGAGACGTCGGAAAAATCCAATACCGTTGCTGCAGCAGCAGAAGAAATGAGTGCCAGCATGATCAGTGTGGCTGCCGCATCCGAACAGGCAGCCACAAACATCCACATGGTGGCCACGGCAGCAGAAGAAATGAGTGCGACGATTAATGAAATTGCCCAGAGCGCTGAAAAAGGGCGGTCTGTAACCAATGATGCGGTAAAAATCTCTGAAAAAGTCTCCTTAAAAGTCAGTGAACTCGGACATGCGGCCAGACAGATCGGACAGGTGACCGAAACCATCGCCGATATATCCAGCCAGACCAACCTTCTGGCATTGAATGCCACCATTGAGGCGGCACGCGCTGGTCAGGCCGGAAAAGGATTTGCGGTTGTAGCGGCTGAAATCAAGGATCTTGCCAAACAGACCAACACCGCCACCCAGGAAATCCGAGACCGTATTGAAAGCATTCAAAATACCACCCAGGGAACGGTAACGGAAATCGAAAAAATCATCACGGTCATCAATGACGTAAACGCTATTGTTACGTCCATTGCCTCAGCCATACAGGAGCAGTCCATTGCCACCCAGGAAATCAATAAAAATGTGAACCAGGCAGCCCTGGGTATCCAGGAAGTCAGCGAAAATGTTGCCCAGAGTTCTTCGGTATCAGAGGAAATTGCAAAAAATATCGTTGATGTCAGCCAGTCTTCAAAAGAAATGGTAGACGCCAGCAGCCAGGTCAACACCAGTGCCGGAGAAATGTCGAGTCTGGCAGAACAGATCAGCAGCATGACCCAAAAATTTAAAACCTGATAATCCCTGGAAAAAACGGGTATGACACACTCCATTGATTCACATATTTCAGCACTCAAAACAAAAATGAATGTTGAAAATTTAAGATATAGATAGATCAACCTGGTTAGAAGCGAATCAGGAGAGTTGCAATATCATTGATTTAAGAAAAAATCTATGATAACTGCAATAACATTGAATTCCATTGGTTTGTTTCTTGATCATTTTTTCAAATTCACAGGGGAGATCGGCATGAAAAAGAAAAAAAAAGACCCCGGCACCGCCGTTGACGCTCAGCCCCAGCCTCAGCCTCAGCCCGGCCGCGAGGCTGGCTGTTTTCCCATCGTGGGCATCGGGGCATCAGCCGGGGGGCTGGCGGCCTTTGAAGCCTTCTTTTCCGGCATGCCTGCAGATTCTGACCCGGGTATGGCCTTTGTACTGGTGCAACACCTGGCCCCGGACCACAAGAGCATCCTCACCGACTTGATCCGGCGCTACACGCGTATGGAGGTCTTTGAGGTCGAGGACGGCATGAAAGTTCAGATCAACTGCGCCTATATCATCCCTCCCAACCGTGACATGGCCTTTTTGAACGGTACGCTGCAACTGCTCGAACCTGCGGCCCCACGCGGCCGGCGACTGCCCATCGATTTCTTTTTCCGGTCCCTGGCCCAGGACCAGCGCGAGCGGGCCATCGGCGTGGTGCTCTCGGGCACCGGCAGTGACGGCACCCTGGGGGTGCGGGCCATCAAAGGCGAGGGCGGCATGGTGATGGTCCAGAACCCGGACTCCACCGAATACGACGGCATGCCGCGCAGCGCCATCGCAACAGGACTTGTGGACTACGAACTGCCGCCGGCCGTGATGCCCGCCCAGATCATCGCCTACACAGCCCATGCCTTTGGCAGGCCGGCCCTGCCCGCTACGGTGCCCCCCAGGATCGAAAACGCGCTCAAAAAGATCTTTGTCCTGTTGCGCGTTCAAACCAGCCACGACTTTTCCCATTACAAGCCCTCGACCATCCAACGCCGAATCGAGCGGCGCATGGCCGTGCACCAGATCGAAACCATGGATGACTACGTCAAGTTCATCCAGCAGACGCCCGAAGAGGTGGAGGCTCTGTTTCGTGACATGCTGATCGGTGTGACCAATTTTTTCCGCGACCCCGAAGCCTTCAATGTCCTGGAAGAGCAGATCATCCCCAAGCTCTTTGCCGGCAAGGGTGCGGATGCTACGATCCGTATCTGGGTGCCGGGATGCTCCACCGGCGAGGAGGCCTATTCCCTGGCCATTCTGCTGGCCGAGCGCCAGGAGGCACTGAAAAGAAGTTTCAAGGTGCAGGTCTTTGCCACGGACATCGACAGCCATGCCATTGCCACGGCCCGTGCCGGCATCTATCCGACCTCCATCGCTGCCGACCTCACGCCGGAGCGGCTGATGCGCTTTTTCACGGCCGAGCCGGGCGAGAGTGCCTACCGCATCCACAAAGGCATTCGAGACATGCTGGTCTTTTCTGAGCAGAACGTGATCAAAGACCCGCCCTTTTCCAGGCTGGGCCTGATCAGTTGCCGCAACCTGCTGATCTACCTGGGCGGCAACCTGCAAAAAAAGCTCATCCCGCTCTTCCACTACGCCTTGAACCCCGGCGGTTTTCTCTTTCTGGGAACCTCCGAAACCGTGGGCGAGTTTTGCGATCTCTTTCCAGCGATGGACCGTAAGCAGAAGATCTACCAGCGCAAGGAAGACCCCATTGGCACCCCACGCCCAGGCCTGAGGCAATTCCTGCCGCCCATAACAGCCATTGACGCGGCGCTGCCGCATGCTGCCGAGAAAATGGCCTTTCCCCGGAAACTGCCGCTGCGCGAGCTGACCGAACAGGCCCTGCTGCAACAGGTTGTCCAGTCCGGGGCGCTGGTCAATGCCGAGGGAGATCTTCTCTATCTTTACGGCCGCACCGGCATGTACCTGGAACTCGCCCCCGGAGAGAGCGGATCCAGCAACATTCTGAAAATGGCCCGGGAAGGATTGCAGCGCGACCTGACCATGGCGCTGCACAAAGCCGCGCAAACCAGAGAAACCGTGCTGTGCCCGGGAGTGCGGGTGAAGACCAACGGCGACTTCACCACTGTCAATCTGACCGTCCGTCCGGTGGCCATTGCCCCATCGACTTCACCCGAGCCGCCCTTGTACCTGGTCATTCTGGAGCTGGCGCAGGCGCCACTGATCAGGGATCCGTTATCATCAGTGACCAGTGGACAGACCGGCAAACCGTCATCAAAAGAGCCGGCCGATATGGATGCCGACGGCCGCATCAGGGCCCTGAAGCTGGAGCTGCGGGCTAAGGAGGAATATCTTCAAACCGCCAACGAAGAACTGGAGACCTCCAACGAAGAACTCAAATCGTCCAACGAGGAGATGCAGTCGGTGAACGAGGAACTGCAATCCACCAATGAAGAGCTGGAAACCTCCAGGGAGGAGTTGCAATCGGTCAACGAGGAACTGGCTACCGTCAACACCGAGCTGCAAACCAAGGTGGCCGATCTCTCGCGCGCCAACAACGACATGAATAACCTGCTGGCCGGCACCGGCATTGCCACGGTCTTCGTGGACCACCGGTTGCACATCCTGCGCTTTACCCCCGCCGCCACAAAAATCATCAACCTGATCCAGAGCGACAACGGCAGGCCCTTGTCCCACATCGTCTCCAACCTGCCCGGCTATGGCAGCCTGAAGGAAGACACGCAGGCAGTGCTCGATACCCTGATCCCCAAGGAACTCGACGTGCGAAGTTCCGAGGGCGGGTGGTACACCATGCGCATTCAGCCCTACCGCACCATGGATAACGTCATCGAGGGCGCGGTACTCACCTTTATGGATATCACGGCAGTGCACAAGCTGCAGGAGGCGCTGCGGATAAACGAGGAGCGGCTGCGAGTCGCCCTCAGCGCGGCTTCCATTTGTGTTTTCAATCAGGACAGGGACCTTCGCTACACCTGGATTCACAACCCCAATTTTGGTTTTTCAGCAGAACAGATCATCGGCAAGACCGACGCCGACCTTCTGTCGAAACAGGAGGCCGCCGCACTGACGGCCATCAAACAAAAGGTGCTGGAAACTGGAAAGGGCATGCAGCAAAACATCCGGACCACGATTGCAGGCAAAACGCTTGTGTATGACCTGACCGTCGAGCCATTGCACGATGCCGCCGGCGCAGTGGTCGGAATCACCTGTACATCCCTGGATGTCACCGGACAACTGATCAAACAACAAGCCCGGGAGCCAAAGGGTACCGGAGCAAACAGCACTTTGCCATCTGAAAATAACGGAGGTCACCCATGACAACCCAGGAGAACCGCGCCAAAGCTGCTGCGGATTTGCGGCAAAGGGCTGAAACCCTTGCCCGGGAGCGGGATGCCCGGACATCAGAAGACACTGCGGCCCTCTCACCTGAAGAAATCCGGAAAACGCTCCACGAGCTGCGGGTACACCAGATCGAACTGGAGATGCAGAACGAGGAGCTTCGAACGGCCCAGGCCCGAATCGAAGCCGGGCGGGATCGGTATTACGACCTTTATGACCTGGCCCCGGTGGGCTACTGCACCCTGTCCAATAAGGGACTGATCCTGGAGGCCAACCTCATCGCCGCCACATTGCTGGGAACGTCCCGCAGCCTGCTGGTCAAGCAGCCACTCTCCCGCTTCATCCTCAAAGAGGATCAGACTATCTACTACCTGCACCGTAAAATACTCTTTGAGACGGGTGAATCCCAGGAATGCGAACTGCGGCTGGTCAAACCGGACGGCGCACGCTTCTGGGGGCATCTGGCGGGAACTGCCGCTCAAGCGGAAGACGGCGCGCCGGTCTGCCGTGTGGTGCTCAGCGACATCACGGAGCGCAAGCGGGCGGAAGACAATCTCCGTAAATCAGAGCATTTTATCAAATCCATTATTCATTTCACTCAAGATATTATTGCCTTCAAAGACAATAATTTTATTTTCCGATTAGTTAACCCGGCCATGTGCAATTTGGCAGGTAAGACTGAGAACGAAATTGTTGGAAAGACCGATTTTGATATCTTCCCTTACGAATTGGCCGAGAAATTCAGAAATCATGATAAATATGTTATTGAAAGCGGCCAATCTATCAATATTGAAGAAGAAATTTCTTCTTACAACGGCATCCGTTATGTGAGTACGACTAAGGCCCCTATTCTAAATGAAAACAATGCATGTGAGGGAATTGTTATCATCGTTCGAGACATCACGGAGCGCAAACAGGCTGAAAAATCGCTTCACGAGAGCGAAGAGCGGTTTAAAGGCATCTATGAAACATCGCCCATCGGGATCGAATTGTATGACGTCCACGGCGACTTGATCCTTGCCAACCCTGCCTGTCTTGAGATCTTCGGCGTCTCCACGGTTGCAGAGGTAAAAGGGTTCAAACTCTTTGAAGACCCTAACGTGACGGATGATGTCAAGGCAAGACTGAGCCAGGGTGAAACTGCACACTATGATTTTACTTTTGATTTCGAGTTGGTAAAAAACCACAGGCTATATGAAACGCAACGCTTCGGGACTATGGATCTCAATGTGCTGATTACTCCAATTATTCCGGAAGGCAAAGTCCCGGTCGGTTATCTGGTTCATATTCAAGATATCACCGAGCGGGTCAGGTTGCAGCAGCGGCTCCAGATTTTAGAGAAAAATAAAAGCCTGGAGCGGATGACCGGATCCATTGCACACCTTTTTAACAACCAGCTCGCGGTGGTTATCGGAAACCTGGAACTGCTTTCCGAAGACCTGCCGTCGGGTGCGATGGGTTCTGAAAATCTGAGAGAAGCTCAAACGGCAGCCCACCGCGCGGCCGAGACGTCCAGGCTCATGCTCACTTTCCTGGGGCAGTCGCAGGGAAAACCGGTGATGGTTGATCTTGTCAACGCCTGCCGGCAAAGTCTTGCCAGATTGGAAACGGATAGGCCAATGGGGGCCGAAATACGCTGCGATCTACCGGATTCGGGACCGGTTATCCGGGCCGACAGATCTCACCTGGATCAAATCATATCCGCTCTTGTTACCAACGCCTGGGAATCGCTGGATAAGGCCGGTGAAGTAAGCATATCGATAAACACCACCAGCGCTTCCGATATTTCTGACACCCACCGTTTTCCTTTAGACTGGGAACCAAATGCCGAAACCTATGCCTGTCTCAGGGTTGCGGACACCGGCTGCGGCATGAACGATACAACCATTGGCCGGATCTTCGATCCTTTTTTTACGGACAAATTCACAGGCCGGGGGCTTGGGTTGGCTGTGGTATTGGGAATCGTAAAGGCCTCGGAGGGCTGCGTTACAGTGGAAAGCGAGCCGGGCCGGGGAAGCGTTTTTCAGGTAATGTGGCCTTTTTCATCTGAGAACGGCCCCGGCACTGGAGAAAACAAGTCAGTTGCTTCCGCGACACTGCAAAGCGGAGGAATCATTCTTTTGGTGGACGATCAGGAAATGGTCCGCAAAACGGCCAACGCCATGCTCACCCGTCTTGGGTTCGAGGTCCTCATGGCAAAGGATGGAGAAGAAGCCGTGGACCTTTTCAGCGAGCTTCATCAGACTATTCGGTTGGTACTCACCGATTTGACCATGCCACGATTGAACGGGTGGGAAACCTTGGGGGCGTTGCGGCGTATCCGGTCGGATATCCCGGTGATTCTGGCCAGTGGCTATGACATGAATTCCGCATTTGCTGAAAACCAGGGTGAGCAGCCCCAGGCATTTTTAAGCAAGCCGTATCAGATGAATGATCTGAAGAGAGCCTTGGCCATCGCTCTTGGTGATATCGCATCGGATGATGCAGATATCCACTGATACGCCGAATCCGGGCTATCGAACCGGAATGGCTACGGTGAATTCCGTATACTGGCCCGTCGGATCAAAGCTGAGATCCCAGATATTTAAAAAAGTGTTGACGACCATCCCACCCCGTCCAAAGATTATGCCAGACATTGCCTTATCCCCAAAATCAGCAGAAATGCGACAAGGGTTTTATGATGTTCTTTCAGGGCAAAGGTGAATCCAAACAATTTTTTAGCGTCCTGATAATCATTTCATAATAAATATCTGGGATACTGCTTCTGATGAACCGGTAAATCCGGATGATGGTTTAATATCTTTATCAAATTCAATAGGAGGTTGGTCATGAAAACAAAATCAGTTATCAGGAGCATGGGGTTTCAACCGAGGGACTATATGAATGATTCGCAGGTTGCCTATTTCAAAAACAAGCTCATCTGCAGCAAGGTGGATTTACTGGAAAAAATATCCCGACACCGGGAAAAGATAAAAACACTTAAAACCAATCATGCAGATGTTCTTGACAGGAGCCTGTATACCATGGACCTTGAACAGGAAATTCGAATTTATGAAAGGTACAGCCAGATGCTCCGGCAGATCGACGATGCACTCGAGCGGATCAATACCGGGAGTTTCGGGTATTGTGAATTTTCAGGCAGGCCCATCGGGCTGGAGCGCCTGGAAGCACTTCCCTTTGCCAATCTTTCCATTGAAGCCCTGGAGGAACTGGAATCAGAGCATTGCCCTTTCCATTAAAATTATGGTATTCTCTGTTGTAAGTCTTTATATAGCGAAACAAGGGTAGCACTGTTCCGGTCCTGCAATCCTTGATTTAAAGAAAGCCCGGCGGATTTTTGCCCCATGGCAAAGGACACCACGGTTTCCCATAGCTCTGCTGCCGGTTTGGGCTGTGAATAGCCTATACTTTTTCCAAAGAATTCTTTTTGATTGAGGGCGGGCAGCTTTTGGAGGGCGATGGTGTAACTGGTTTTCGGATTTATCCGGGACGGCCCCCAGTAGGCAGAATTTCTTAAAACAGCGATGGCATGGATCAAATCCCGGCCTTCAACTTCCATCCGATAAAGGCTGCTGTGCCCCGGGCTTGCCGCAGGTTGCCGTTCCACCCTGAAGGCGTTCAGGATATCCTGCTGCGTCAGTTCACCCTTATTCCATTCCTGCCATACCATGTCTTCACTTATGAAGGCGGCATCAACCTTCAGTGTTTCAACTGCTGCCCGGGCCGCAATAAGCGCCATGGTTTCTTTTTTCTGGTTCTGGTTGACATCGGCAATGGTTTTGTAGAGCTCCTGTTCGTATGGTTTGAGAATATCAGCCACCCTCCGTTCGAAATGCTCGTCATCCGGCACTTCACCCGGACGGTTGGCAATCAGATGAAATCGACTCTCGGCAATGCGTTTATTATGGATATCATATTCGATATCCATTCTGCCGATATTCTCGCCATAAGCGCCGGTATGAACAATCGTCGTATTTTTTACACGCAAAGGGGTTTGTGTGATCGAGTGGGTGTGCCCGCCAAGAATCAGGTCGATGCCGCTGGTCTCCTCTGCAAGAACGATATCCTCCTGCAATCCCAGATGGCTTATCAGGACAAGCACATCCACTTCCTGCCGGTGCCGGGCAATGATATCTCTGGCGATTCCGGCAAAGTTAAAATTTGTCTGAAGCTCGGGGTGATGGCGGTAGTAGGGCCCATCATAGGGCTGATCATTTTCACCCACGGGTTTGGTCACCAGACCCAAAAAACCGATCCTGACACACCCAACGGTTATAACTGAAAAATCAGTCCAGCCGGGGGTCCTTTCCGGATAAAAGCCTTTCTTGCCGGAGTTCAGTTTGACGTTTGCGGCAAGAACCACGGCAGACGGATCATTGCTGTATCGCAGCAATTCCTCGAAGCCCCAGGCAAAATCGTGGTTACCCAAGGTGCGGACATCATACCGCAATGCGTGCACGACTTGTCTTGTTGTTTTTCCCTCTGAGAGCTCCTCGGCTATGGACCCTTTTTCATAATCATCGCCTGCATTGGTGAAAAGGGTAAAGGGATTTTCTTTTTTGACTTGTTCATAGTATCCCCGGATGCGTCCCACCGGGCTGGAACCGTTTTTGTCAAGGTTGTATTGGGCGTGCAGATCGGACACATGAACAAAAGAAATATTCTGGGTTGTGCAATGACCGTCACATGAGGGCCATTTAGGGACTTCCCGGCCGTTGGCTTTGCCGACAGCAACAGCAGATACGCCTGCATGAGCCGGATTTCCGGTAAGACAGGCAATTATCCACGCCAAAAAAAGAACCTGAAAAAGAAACCGGCACTGACATATCAGGGGAATGAAGGACGAGATGAATCTCATTTTAATCTCCTGTTGATTTTAGTGTTAATCTTTCCAACTGACTTGTTCCGAAAAGATCTTTGCAAAAAAATATTTGTGTGTTGTGAGAGAATTGTGAAAATTATAATAATTTGTAGAAAGGCTCGTCGGCTATGGACAGCAGTTCTTTGTCTCCCCTGCTGTCCCCGTATGCAGAAATATGATATTGGTCAGTATCCCCGTATGCCCGGATAAATCTTTCGACTTTTTCTTCTCCGCAGCAGTTGGGACTTTTGAATTTCCCGGTCAATAGGCCGTCTTCGGTCTCAACAGTGGTTCCAATGACATGGTCAATCCCGAAAGAATCGGCCCAGGGCCTGATCCAGTTTTCAATGGAAGCGGATATGATGATGATCTTATCCCCCCGGTCCTTATGGCGAAAGATTTTTTCAAGGGCGCTGACCTTGATGACCGGGCTTATGTTTCCAAGAGAGAACCGTCGGCAGAATTCATTGAAATCCTCGAACCCGGTTTTTTTGAAGAATCTGCCGAATATGGTTTCCTTGGCTTTGGAATTGGGTATCAGTTTCAGTTTGTACCCTAATAGAACCGGTATACACCTGATCCCGATACGGCAGACCTTTACCCAGCCAAAGCAGAAAACAAGAAACAAAAGAAATGTATCCCGCCGGGTGATGGTGCCGTCAAAATCAAATATCGCCAGCCGGGTCTTCATAAAAATTCCTGGATCATTTTAATTCAGCCTGTTTAATGCATCATGGAGAGACTTGTCGTTGTGCCACAGGGTTCCATGACCCAGAAGGGTGTTTTCATATTCCCCGGTGGGTTCGGGGCCTCCTGTTACTTCCCTGTATGCGATCCCTTTTTTTATTAATTTCAACCGGTCGCTGCGAAAATTTTCAAAATACACCTCAATGGTCTCATTTCTTTCGGATAGCAATGCCAATTCATGATTCAGGACGGAGGTGTCCGCCATATTGGAGCCGATGTAGACAAAGACCGTCAGCAGAACCGACACCCCAAAAAGAGACACCGGGACGAGGGTCAGCCCCTTCCTTTTATTGTCCGCTATCATAACGCTCAGTATCATCAATACAGGGATGGCCCAGACCTGGGGGACATACCGGGCCCACCAGGGTTCCGGGTTGATCACAACGGAAGCTGCCACACAGAAAAGGATGACATCCATCAGGTTGACGGAATTTAACATCTGCCGGAGTCTGCCCGTTCCGGCCGACTTTTTGAACCTGCCGAGCTTATGAAGCAGATAGATAAAGGCGCTCACAAGACATATCCCGCTGAAAAACGGACCAAACCCGGCCACCCGGGTATCACATCCGGACAATGCCTTTATTTCATCCCGGTCAAAGGTGAACGGGATCTTGAGCACTATTTTCTCATCCGACCACCAGGACATTACATTGCCTGTCCGGCCCAGAAAGGACAGGTAGAATTTTTGAAACCGGTTCTTCCCCTTAAATTCATCAGGGGCATTTCCGGTGATGATATCCACTTTGTTCTCGCCATAGATGGGATAAAACGGGTGCCCTTTGATAAGCGTGTTGGTGACGTAGGGGTTAAACCCGACACAGAAAACGGCGATGGCAAAGGACACCCCGATGATGGTCAGGGTTTTGCGGAATTCTTTTTTTGTGGCGGTCAATAAGAGAAAAAAACCATATATCCCGGCCGTCATCACTGCATAAATAAGGGCTGTAAATTTGATATTGACAAGGGGAATAATAACCCATGCAAGCATCAGATTCCATGCCTGCTTTTTTTCAAGGATATAAAGAAACATCAGATAAGACGCAGCAAGCAGGAGGGACCATTGCTGGCCATCCACATAATAGGTCAGGGACTGGCAGACCGCCACCGGATTCAGAGCTAAGATCAGGCTGAATATCGCACCTGTAAAAAAAGATAACTTTCCCCACCGCAAAAACAGGCCCATGCCCATCAGGATATTTGAAAAAATCAACAGGACATGAAATGCCTTGCCGGTTTCAATATTTCCTGTAACTGAATATAGAGTGGCAGACACAATCTCGGCTGCTTTTGGATAATGATTGATCCAAAGCGAGTGCAGAACCTTATCTTCATTTAGTTGTTCATAAAACGGGTTATATCCGTCGGCCAGGAGGATGATGCCTTCCTGATGGTAGGACCTTCCGTCATAGGTGGTGTCATAAAAAAAAGATGCCCCGGCCACAATGATGACAAACAAGGCCAGATATGCGGCTTCAATAAAAATGACGGCTTTTATGGAAAACTCCCTGCCCTCTTTTTTATAAAGCAGAAATTTAACAAGATAAGAGCAGATCACGCTGATGATAAAAACGTCCCTGAGAGAAAGGATATTGAAAATCCTGGACAATGAGAACAAAAGCAGGATGGTGCCGTAAAGGATATAGGAATTAATGCCCAGGAAAATATAATCTTTGAAACGCTTCACCTTATATTTCTCCCCGCGACTTAATAAAAATTCCGGTGACAATATAGCAGGGATTCATACAAACCACCGGAAATATTTGATACAGAGAAACGAGATGATCCAGAATCCGATACTGAGCTGGATAAATTTATCCTTCATCAGGATTTCCGTCGGAACCCCGCTGTTTTTGTATATAAAGGTAATCTGCTGGTATCTGAGTATCCCCAGGATGACAAAGAGGCTCGTGAGATACAATTTGTCGGTTTGATGCTTTGCAATGATTTCAGGAGAAATCGTATACATGATATAGGTAATAAGAATGATGGAGGATAGCATGCTCATGGCGGAATTGATAAATTCAAGATTATAGCCGGTGATATTCTTCCTCATTTTCTTACCGGTTTCCATCAGGATCAGGACATCGTCTCTTCTTTTGGCAAAGGCCAGGAACAAAGAGAGCAGAAACGTCATGACGATGATGGAATAGGACAACTCCAACCCGGATGCACAGCTCCCGACAAACAAGCGGATCACAAACCCGGTGGAGATGATAAAGATGTCGATGAGGCTGACGTGTTTGAGTTTCACCGTATAGATGACATTGATGCAGAGGTACAGAAGCATCAGGGATAAAACCTGTGTGTTTAATAAGGCAAGGCACCCGGTTATGCTGATCACCAGCAACCCGGCCATCAGAATAAGGGCACCGGTTTTTGTGACTTTTCCGGAAGCAAGAGGCCTGAACCTTTTTTTGGGATGCATCCGATCGCTTTCGATATCACAATAATCATTAAAAATATAGACGGCACTTGCCATAAGGGAAAACAAGACAAACGCAATCCCGGCAGAGACCAGTATCTCAGGGTTACCCACCGGCAAGGCAAAAAAAAGCGAAGCAAAAACAAAACAGTTTTTCAGATACTGCTTTGGCCTCATCAAGGTGATATGGTCTTTTATCTTTGAATAGATATTGATCTTCGGATGAGCATACAGAACATGCTGAATGGCCCCCACCCCTGCAACATCGCATGAATGAAGTTCCGGGACCAAATTTACCAGGGCATTTTCAACAGGCGGATCATTTTCCGAAATTTCATATCGACTATACATATGGACTCCTTTTTATTCATGGTTCTTACTACCGGAGTCATTTATAGACGATTCGTGTTAGTATATGATTTAAGGGGTGTTAGAATTTGACAATAGAGACGAATTAGAAATCAGGAACCGATAATTTTTTCAAGATAAAGAACGTTGCCTTTTTCATTGTATGAATAACGGCTGAAATAGGTCTCCGATTTCACAATAAAGGGCCTGATCAAAAACAACAGGACTAAATACCCGCAGGACCATTTATTTTATCCTGGCTTGACGGCCCCCACTGATAATATTCAGCAGATGATGGGTAAAGGTTCTCACCTGACTGAACTGTATCCCCAGCTTTTCCACGACCCGGGCGGTATCTTCGGCATTTTGGGCATTCAGGCTGATGGCCTGGCCCATCTCCAGAACCATGTCCTTTGTCTGGGAAATTTCCCGGGCCTGCTGGGCAGATGCCGCTGCAATCCTGGAAACCAGCTCTGCTGATCCGGAACTGGTTTCCATGACATCAGAAAAAGCCTGGAGAGATTTTTTGACCAGATCAGCGCCATCCCTGGCTTTATGCACCGTATCTTCGATCAGGCGGGCGGTCTGTTGCGCCGCCTCTGCTGAACGGGAGGCCAGGTTCCTGACCTCTCCGGCCACCACGGCAAAACCAGCACCGGCTTCCCCGGCCCGGGCCGCCTCAACCGCTGCGTTCAATGCCAGCAAATTGGTCTGAAACGCTATTGCATCAATGGTTTTGATTATTTTGGAGGTTTCTTCGCTGGCCTGAAAAATCCGCCCCATGGCAGTACTCAGGCCGGAAATATCCTCGCTGGTTCGGTTCACGGCTGCCCTGGCCCGGACCATGGCAGCACAGGCCTGGTCAGCCTGACCGGAATTTTCACCGCTCATCTGGGAAATATTTTCCAAGACCTTTGACATCTCCTGAATGGCGGTCTGCTGAGTCGCCTCCCGTTCAGCCAGGGCGTGGCTTGATTCGCCCAACTGCTGCGTAATGGTGGTAGCCAGATCAGCATCCGTGATCAGACCGCCCACCATGGTTTGGATAGGTCGGGTAATGTTCAGGGTCACGATGAGCAGTGTCCCGGCCAGGCCCAGAATGGACAAGACTATAAACAGAACCGCCCCCAGGATCAAATTCCGCTGCTCTTGTTTGACCTCCGGCGTGTTTTCCCGGGTCAGCCAGAGCTGAGATACCATTGCCCCGGATGGATCCTGTAATGGCATGAGATGGGACAGATAATACTGTTTTCCCAGGCAACTGATCCGGCTTTTTTCCGGGGCGCTATTTTTTAAGCCAGCATTTTCAATCGCAGCAAACATCTGGTTCTCGGTGGACAGCAGAAATCTTTGCTTTCCCACATCAAGAACTGCGGCCTGGCTGAGGGTCAGGTCCGATACCCGGTTCAGCCAGGTAGACGGGGACATGGCTACTTCCACAAATCCCACGGGTTGATCATCATCGCCGGTAATGACTGTGGCGCCGCAGTATTCCACCGGAAAGACCGGTTCGATTCCCTCCGGCCCCCGAAAATAATAAGCAATGGAAAAGTCTTTCCCGGTTCCCTGAAACAGATCATGAAGATAGGAGGGAAGTGTTGATCCCCTGAGGGGCAGGTCCTTGGATCGGTTCTGAATCAACACCTCAAGATCCTTGGAATAAATGGTCATCCGGCAGCAATTGTTTTGCTGCTCAAGGGAAAGAAATACCCCTTCGATAATCATTCGGGCATTGCTGTCACGATTCAGGACATACTCCACCAGTTTATTATTGTTGAGAAGGCTTAATATCGCTTTTTCCAGGGCGGCATCGCGATTGGTCAAAATGCTTTTCATGGCGATGGCATGGCCGGAAACCGTGGCATCTTCCGTCATCTGCTTCTGCTGGGTGACACTGATATACAGAACAAAACCGATCAGGATGAGCATCAGGAACTGTGATACGCAGAAGATCCCGATAATTTTCACATTTATGGAAAAACGACGAAACATGGGGGCTGCCATCTTTTATCCCTCCTTGATCACAATTGTTTAATTGCGTTGTCACACAGATATTTTTTGGCCTTTCGCTTCAATTTGGTATCGGCTTTAACTGCAGAAAACAGGTTGGGATACCCATCCCTGAACCAGATGACATGCTCCGGGGCAAATCCCCACTGGGCTACGGCAGCCAGAGTAGCATTGTAGCTTCGGTGGCATTCCGGTCCCTGGCAGAAAAAGGCTATGGTTGTATTGTCCTTTGACATATTTTTAGATGTCAGGGCTGACAGCAGCGTTTTCTGGGTTAATTCATTGCCGTCCTTACCTGTCTGGTTGTAAGGAATGCAGACCGCATCCCGGACAGTACCGGAGCTGAATAATTCAACCGGCCGGGTGTCCACCCAGAGAATACCGGTCCCTGAGTTCATTTTTTCAATTGCCTCTTCATTGTCCCAGACCAGAATCCCCCAGGGCAGCTTTTTGCAGGTTTTCTGCAGATGCTCTGCCGGTATACGGCCCTTTTCCACTTCCTCTGCCTGAATGCCTTGAAAACACAGCAGGCAGATCACCCCCAGAAGGCCTGCCAGTATTCTTCCTGTCCATTTTTTTCCTGTTGACGTCATGATGGGTACCCTCCTTAATTTAAATTTTAAACTGTTTGACCATCCTATTCAGCTTTTCGGCTAATTTGGACAGCTCCATGGAACTTGTATTGACCTGCCGGCTACCGGCATTGGTTTCTTCTGCAGCCTGCCTGACTTCCAAAATATCCCGGATAACCTCTGGGGTTACAGCAGATATCTGATTTATATTGTCATTGAGTTTAACTCCTCTAAAATTGAGTCAGACGGCTCATTATTTCATCCACTGCAATGGCATAGTCGGCGGCACCTCGACTTTTTGGCCGATACAACCGTACCGGACATTTAAAGCCAAAGGCCTCTACCAGCTTTATATCCGTCCGTATTCCACTGAACAGCCGCCACTGCCCAAATTGTTTTGAAACGCCGTCCGTTACCGTGCGGTGCTGGTGAATTCGCTTATCCAGCATAATCGGCAGAAATCCAAGAATTTTCAGTTGCTGATTGGGCCCTGACTTGATTTTAAATAAAACCCGGACAAGGTTTTGCATTCCTACTGCGGCGAGGTGATGCGGAATAAACGGGATCAGTACCCAGTTGCAGGCACACAAGGCATTCATCAGCAGGTCATCCAGGGATGGGGGGGTATCGATCAATATGATATCATAAGACTTGTCGAGTTCTTCTTCGCAGATGGCTTTTGCCAGGCGGAACCGGTCTCCGCTGCTCATTCCATGTTCGAAGAGGGGGTCAGCGGGGATAAGATCCAAACCAGGACAGACAGTGGATTGAATGGCCTGGGTCAGTCTGGCCTCGGAATTCCTGAACAGATGATGAACCGTCGGCGTCCCTTTCTTCACGTTGACGTTTAGCCCAATGGCGCAATGGTTTTGACTGTCAAGATCGATCAGCAGAAGGCGCTTTCCCCTTATGGCCAGTTCCGCCGCAAGATTGACCGAAGTCGTGGTTTTGCCAGAGCCGCCTTTTCTGTTTGTTATTCCTATAATTTCAGCCACGACTATCCTTAAAACAGTTCTATGTTTGACCCCGTAGTCTCAGTATCGGTTGAAGTTTTCCCAATGGCCTGATCATGGGTTATCCGCTGCGCCTGCATCACATAGCCTTCCTTCATGCCAGTGAGATTGAGTTTCACGAGATCGGGTTCCTCTTTTTTGCCCTCAAGCCAGAGAACAACCTCACGGGTAAAGCTGCCTAAACTGTTCAGGCTGCCGTTAACATGTTCAAGCCGCTGGCGCACAACGTCCTGGAATTGAATCTCTCCCAATGCCATGGAAATTTCATTGACGATCACCTTATTCGCTTCATCGATCGTTCCGCTGCTTTCCTCAAGAAAGAGGGAAGCGCTGCGAAATCTTTCGGCAATTCGGGCAATGTTGTCGGACAATTCGGTGAACTGTTTCGATTTTTTTTGTTTATCAAGGTCTATCCGGGTATGCCGGGTTTCCTCCTCAACTTTTTGCACGACCTCTAAAATATTGTCGGCAATCTCCTTGGCAGCATTATTTGTCTGGTTGCAAAGTTGCCGAACCTCATCGGCAATAACGGCAAACCCCTTCCCGGCCTCACCGGCCCGAGCCGCTTCAATGGTGGCATTCAAAGCTAACAGTTTAGTTTTATCGGCAATATCTGAAATAATATCAACAAGCGGATGGAGCCGGGCAATCTCTGCGGATAGCTGTTGAATACGCTGCAGATTGCCCTCCAAATGCTCTATCTCCCGCATGGAGATATCATTAAAAACCTTGACCAATGCTTCATTGGTCTGCATTTGTTGTCGGGTTGCCTCCACCATTTCAACACTTTTTTTCGTTGATGATCCGATGCGCTCCATCTGAGAATTACTTTTCTCGTGGATCATCACCATTCTCTGAACAACCTGCAGGACAGCGGC
>JFJP01001762.1_pt1 | contig 38254 bp, 38 predicted proteins | sample 431651 | NCBI WGS metagenome assembly JFJP01 (sample SAMN02602958, study PRJNA72255) | Microbial mat metagenome, whole genome shotgun sequencing project. | biome: fresh water; feature: sink hole; material: water; isolation source: purple microbial (photo- and chemosynthetic) mats found in... | reverse complement strand
ACCGAGGCGAAGACGACGATGGAAATGGCCGTGGTCGGTCCGGAAACCAAATGCCAACTGGAGCCGAACAGCGCGGCAATGATGGTCGGCACCATCGCCGCGTAGATGCCGTACTCCGGCGGCAAGCCGGCGATGGTGGCAAAGGCGACCGCTTGCGGCAGAACGATCAGTGCGCCAGTCAGACCGGCGATGCCGTCGGCCTTCATGCTGGTTCGGTTGACCCGGTGCTGCCATTTCAGGAAGGGCAAAAACTGGTACAGCCAGAGATTGCAGGCGAGGAAGTTGTCGAAGCGTTCGTGTTTCAGGAAAGACATTTCTTGTCCAGACATTCAAGGTAAGCCAGAGCATCCGGCGGCTGGTTATTGCGTTGCGCCTGCCAGATCATTTCCGCCAGGCAATCCATCACCGCGTGCTGCGCAGCGTGTTCGTCGCCCAGCTTTTCGGCAAGCGCGAGATAACGCGTTTTGATGCCAACTGGTTGGTCAATAGAGCGTTGCTCGCTGATCGACAGGTGCATCGAGAGGTGCAGAAAAGGATTCGTTTCGCCCATTTCAGGTCGCCATTCCTGTTGTTGGTAACGCTCCGGCTGCGCCAGGATGGCGTGGTATTCGGGGTGGCGGGTGATGTGTTCGACGGCGATTTTCTCCAGATCGGTGAGTTCTTGCCGGGCGTTGAATTTCTGCCAGGCGCCGAAGAAGAAATCGCGTACTTGGTCGCGGGAGGGGTTGAACATGACGAGTCAGTATTATTCGTTGAAATGCAGCGCTGAAAGTGGATTTGAAATGCACAAACAATCCTGCTCGTCGCCATCTTTCAATCTGGATTTCAGATGGCGAAGTGGCGCATGAAAGTGCGCAGTTTCCTCTTGGGACCTTTGATGTCAAGCCGGGGATTGCGCTGAGCTTGCGCCAATGTCGGATTCAGCAATTTGAAGGGCCGTGTCGCTCTCCCGCCCGCGCCTCGATCTCGAACACATTATCCATATAGGGGTTTTTACCCCGCCCCCAGGCCAGCAGACTCGCCAGCGGGTAGGCAATCAGAAACAAGCCGCCCCAGCGTTCGTATTGCGCGACATGGACGCGTTCATGTCGACGGGTTTGAGCGAGCAAGACAGGAGAACACGCCAGCACGACATGGCCAAAAGTAATCGCCGCGACCGGACCGGAGAACGGCAAGCGCCGCGACAGCAGCCAGCCGGGCAAGCCACCGGCGATCTCCAGTACACCGCTATGCCAGCGTGCCTGACCACGTCCGACGAGAACGGGGAAAGCCAGCAACAGACCCACCAGACTGGCCGGTGCGGCCCACACATAAACCAGCTGGAGGCGTTTCATAGCTGAGCGGATTTGAAGCTATTGCACACCGCGGGATCACCGCTTTCTAAACCGCGCTTGAACCAGCGCACGCGCTGCGCCGAACTGCCATGCGTAAAGCTGTCCGGCACGACATGGCCGCCGGACTGTTGTTGCAAACGGTCATCACCGATGGCGGTGGCGGCGTTCAGACCCTCATCGATATCGCCCGCTTCCAGAACTTGTCGGCTGCGGTCGGCGTGATGCGCCCAGATGCCGGCAAAGCAATCGGCTTGCAGTTCCAGCTTTACCGACAACTGGTTGGCGCGAACCGCATCGCTCCGCTGCCGCTCGGCCTGCACCTGCCCGGAGATACCGAGCAGATTCTGCACATGATGGCCAACTTCATGCCCGATGACATAGGCCTGCGCGAAATCACCCGGCGCGCCAAAACGGCTGCCCAATTCCTTGAAGAAGGTCAGGTCGATATAAACCTTGCGGTCGCCCGGGCAATAGAACGGCCCGGATGCCGACTGGCCCATGCCGCAAGCGGTGTCTGTGGAGCCGGAGAAAAGGACCAGTTTGGGGTCTTCGTAAGTCTTGCCGGATTGGGCGAACAGGGTGCGCCAAGTATCTTCCGTATCGCCGAGCACATGGCTGACAAAGCGCGCGGCCGTGTCTTCGGCCGGGGGCGGCGGAGCGCTTTGCTGTTGGGTGGTTGGCGGGTTGGGATCGCCGGCCAGGTTGAATACGACACTGGGGTCTACCCCCAGCAACATCGCCACTACCGCGATGACTACGGTGCCCAGGCCGATACTGCGCCCACCCAGACGTCTGCCACCGCCCCCCTGGTCGCGACGATCTTCAACATTTTCGCTGGCGCGACTGCGATTCCACCGCATGGCTTACTCCAACTTGATCAATATTAATTAGATACTCAGAGCAGGATTTGTATGCGGATAGACGCTTGCGCGCAAGCGCGAGATTGCATCAGTCGGTGTCCAACCCTCACCGAGAGTTAAAACATGCGCGCTTTCTTCCGGGCTGAACGCTTCCAGATTGGCGAGTTGCGAGGCAAGCACGGCATGATTGGCTTCCGATGCGTCTTTGCCGCTTTGCTGGCGTTGCGCGATGCGCGCTTGCAATACTTCGGAAGGCGCTGCCACCGATACGATTTGCCAGTTGACGCCCATTTCTTCCGCTAACGCCTGAAATGGCGCGCGCCAAGTGCGATGAATGAAGGTGGCATCAACGATGCAGAGAAACCCAGCGGCCAACACCTTGCGAGCGTCTTCAAGCAAGGCGGCGAGGGTGCGCGCGCTGGCATCCTGGGTGTAAATGCCGCCAGGAATGACGGCGCTGTCCTGCAGCGGTTTCAAACCGAACAGGCGTTTGCGGGTGACATCCGAGCGCAACCGAATTGAGCCGATTTGTTCGAGCAAGTGTTGCGAGAGCCAGGTTTTTCCTGCGCCGGATACGCCATGCATCAGCACCAGCGCTGGCTGGCGGTCGTGCGCCAGGCGATCGGCGAGGTGTAAATAGGTCAGTGTTTCGCTGAAGTCGGGCAGCTTGGCTTGAGCATTCGCTGATGTCTCAGATGTGGCTTTGGCGGTTGCCAATATTGCCGCTACCTTGGCGCGCACAATCGCCCGGTAAACCTGGTAATAGGGCAGGGCGGCAAGGCCGGCGATATCGCCGGTGCTGTCCAGATAGCGGTTGAGTAAACGCCAGGCCAGGTCGCTACGGCCACGATGACGCAAGTCCATCGACAGAAATGAAATTTCGTTGATGACATCGATATGGCGCAGCGCCGGATTGAATTCGAGTGCATCGAAAATGAGCGGTTGCTGGTCTACCCAGGCGATATTGCCCAGATGCAGGTCGCCGTGGCATTCACGAATAAATCCATTGAGCTTGCGCCCGGCAAAGTGAGTGGCAAGGCGCTCGCCTTCGGCTTCACTCCAGGCTTGGAGTCGGTTGATCAGCCGATTGATCGAGTCAACATTGGATAAGTGCAGCAAGGCGCGCAGCTCGGCAAAGTTCAGCAGAACCGGCTCGCGCACCGATTCAGGCCGCCCGTAAAGGGATTCGGCCGGCGCGATAGCGATCTCGGCGTGAAACGCGGCGATCTGATCGGCGATAGCGTCGATTTGATCAGTCGTGATTTCCGCTTCCCGATCCAGCGTCGCGTCAGCCGGGAAAGCACGCATTTTGACCGCCCACTCCAGTACCGGCCCGCTTGCATCCATCAATGGGTTTTCCGGCGTGCCGGCAATGGCGACGACATCGAGATAAATATTCGCTGCCAGTCTGCGATTCAGACGGATCTCTTCAGTGCAGAAGTGGTGACGTTTCTCCAGGCTGTTGAAGTCGAGAAAACTCAGTGCGAGCGGTTTTTTGATCTTGTAGGCATAGTCGCCAGCCAGAATGACCCAGGAAATATGTGTTTCGATCAGCCGTGGCGCAGCGGCTGAATGTGGGTAGGCAGTGGGGTGCAGCAGGCCGGCGATAAGTGGATTCATGCCGCGTCGGACGATGTCATTGAGGTGAAGCAAGGGGTCATTTTCGGAATGCAACGACGTGATCAATACCGAGTCGGATGCCGATTTTTTCGCCAATGGCATGGTTATGATGCGAATCGACCTGCGCCAGGACGTGGCGTCCGCCCGGCAATTTCAGCGTGTAAAGAAAGTCGGCGCCGCGAAAGGCTTTGCGCTCGACTTCCGCCATCAACAGGCTGTCATCGTCGTGGATGATGTCATCCGGGCGGATCAAGACGTCGACCTTGCAGCCGAGGTCGCACTGCGTGCAACCGCCTTCTTCACTGCAATCACCATCGACGCTGCCTTCGAGTACGCCGAGTTCGATTTCCACCTGGTGGCTGTTGAGTACTTCGCCCGGCAACAAAACGCCCTGCCCGATAAAGTCGGCAACGAAGCGGTTGGCGGGTTGGTGATAAAGGTTGTAGGGGGTGTCCCATTGCTGAATGACGCCCTTGTTCATGACGCCAATGATGTCCGCCATGGCAAAGGCTTCGTGCTGGTCGTGCGTGACCAGCAGGGCGGTGATGGCTTCATGTTTAAGGATGTCGCGCACTTCCAGCGAGAGTTTTTCGCGTAACTCTACATCCAGATTCGAAAACGGTTCATCCAGTAACAGCAAGCGCGGTCGCGGCGCTAACGCTCGCGCCAGCGCAACGCGCTGTTGCTGACCGCCGGAAAGCTGGTGCGGATAGGCTTCCGCTTCATGGCTGAGGCCGACCAGTTCCAGCATCTCGGCAACCCGCAAACGCCGGTCTGGCGCCGGCAGGCCGGTCAGACCGAAGGCGATGTTTTTCTCGACATCGAGATGCGGAAACAGCGCGTAATCCTGGAAGACCAGACCGACGCGGCGCAATTCTGGCGCCAGGATGCGCCCCGGGTAGCTGACGATTTCCGAGCCGATGCGTATTTCGCCGGCGGAGAGTTTTTCAAAGCCGGCAATCAGTCGTAGCGCGGTGGTTTTGCCGCAGCCGGAAGGGCCGAGCAGACAACCGATCTGACCGGGCGAAATCACGAAGGAAATATCGGTCAGAACGGTTTTTGCGCCATACGCCAGGGCGACGTGATCAAGTGCGAGCATCGCTATGTTTTACCAGTAAATAGATTGGCAACAGGCCAACCAGACAGATGGCGACGGCGGGCAGTGCGGCGCGCTCCCACTCGCCTTCCGAGGTCATTTCGAACACGCGCGTGGCTAGCGTGTCCCAGCCGAATGGACGTGTCATCAGTGTGATCGGCAACTCTTTCATGATGTCGACGAACGCCAATGCGGCGGCGGCGAGCAGCGGCGCGCGCAACATCGGCAGATGTACCCGCAGCAACCGGTTCAGGCCGGTTTTGCCGAGCACCTGGGCGGCCTCGTCCATGCTGCGGGTGATGCGGGCCAGACCGGTTTCCACCGGACCGAAGCCGACAGCGAGAAAACGCGCGCAATAAGCCAGCAGCATGACTGCCAATGTGCCGCCCAAAACTTGACCGATCTCCTCGCCGGAATAGTCGCGCCAGGTATCAATCAGCAGGTTGTCGAGACCCGCAACGGGGATATAGAAGCCGACTGCAAGCACCGCGCCAGGCAAGGCGTAGCCGATATTGGCCAGACGCGCGGTGAACTGCATGGCCGGTGTTGGGTTAAGCCGTTGTGTATAGCCCAGCGCCAACGCCAGGCTAACGACCAGTGCTGCGCCGATACTGGCCAGCAACAGCGAGTGCCAGGCGAAATCGATATAACGCAGGTCCAGATCGGTGGCGATGATTTCGCGGGTCCAGACCAGCAATTGCAACATTGGAACCACGAAAGCGAGCAGAAAAATCAGTCCGGCCGCGAGCGTTGCCAGCAATGCATGGCTTCCAGTCAGCTGGATGCGTTGCGCGCCACCACCGCCTCGCGCGGAAGTCGCATAGTTGCGGCGATTGCGTGAGAGCTGTTCAAGCATCACCAGCGCCAGCACAAAGAAAACCAGGATGGTCGCCAACTGGCTGGCGGCGGGCAGCGAGAACATCGAGAACCAGGCTTTGTAAATCGCGGTGGTGAAGGTGTTGTAGTTGAACACCGAAACGGTGCCGAAGTCGGCCAGGGTTTCCATTAACGCCAGAGAAAGCCCGGCAATGATGCCGGGCCGCGCAATAGGTAGGGCGATTTTGAAAAAAGCGCGTCGACGGCTGACGCCGAGCGATTGCGCGGCTTCGAGTAAACGTCGACCTTGGCCTTGAAAGGCGGTGCGCGCCGTCAGGTAAACATAGGGGTAAAGCGCCAGCACCATGACCAGGATGACGCCACCGCGCGAGCGGATCGGAGGCAGCCAGACGATCTCCCAGGTTTCACGCAGCCAGGTCGGTAAGCTGCCAGTGAAGTCGAGCAACCCGATCCAGACAAAAGCAGTGACATAGGCGGGCAGGGCGAGTGGCAACAACAACGCCCAACTGAAGAATTTGCGGCCGGGAAATTCACACGCGGCGGTAAGCCAGGCCAGGCCAGTGCCGAGCAGGGTGACGCCGAGGCCGACCCCGAGCGCCAACCAAAGTGTATTCAACAACAATTCCGGCAAAACATGCTGCCAGAGGTGAGCCCAGATTTCCTGATCCGGATCCAGCATTGCCGAAGCCACCACAGCGATCGGCATCAACGTCAACAAGGCAAGCAGGAGCGCGACCGTCCAAGGGCCCAGGTTGGTCGTTGAAGAGAAAATTAAAAAGGCGCCTTTAACGGGCGCCTTTTTGGCGTCTAACATGCTTTGATATTCTTGCAGAAGAGTGGAATCTGTATTTTAGCCGTGGATGCCGGGTGTTTACTTGAAACCGGCCCGATCCATCAACATCACCGCTTTGGCTTGCAAAGCGCCAGCCTGTGCGACGTTGATCAGATTGGGTTTGAATTGACCCCAGGCGGCAACGGCGGCATCCGGCTTGACCTTGGGATTGGCGGGATATTCCATGTTTACGTCGGCATACAGGTTTTGCGCCTTCTCCGAAGACAGCCATTCAAGCAACTTGATTGCGCCAGCTTCATTCTTTGCATGACGGGCAACGCCAGCACCGGAAATGTTGACATGTACGCCGGCCGATTTGTTTTTGACATTCTGGTTAGGCCAGAAGATCGCCAAGGGCAGGTTCGGCTTCTTCTCCATCAGTCGGCCGTAGTAATAGGTGTTGACGATGGTGGCATCGCACAAACCGGCGGCAACCGCTTCCATGGCTTTTGTGTCGTCGGGGAACGGCGTAGTGGCCAGGTTTGCAACCCAGCCGCGCACAACCTGTTCGGCCTTATCTTCGCCATGTTCGTACATCATCATGCCCACCAGTGACTGGTTGTAGACCTTCTTCGAGGTGCGCAGACATAGACGACCCTTCCAATTAGAACTGGCCAGATCTTCATATGTGCCGAGATCGCTCGGCTTGACCTTGTTCGAGTTGTAGATCACGGTGCGAGCCCGCACAGAGAGGCCAAACCACTCGTTTCCCGGATCACGCAGATGCGCCGGGATATTGGCCATGAGCACTTTTGAATTGATCGGCTTCAATAAATCTTCTTGCGCGGCTTGCCATAGATTGCCGGCATCGACAGTCATGAACAAATCGGCGGGCGTGTTGCGTCCTTCCGCTTTCAAGCGCGCCATCAGCGGGCCTTCTTTATCGGTGATGAATTTCACCTTGACGCCGGTTTCTTTGCTGTAGGCGTCAAACAAGGGTTTGATCAATTGCTCATTGCGGGCCGAATAAACCACAACTTCATCGGCCAGCGCGGTTTGAGCTTGCGCGGAAACAACCAACAGAACACCCAGCAAAGCGGATTGCAGGAACTTCATGAATTAATCTCCAAGGGGAAGGTAAACGACTGTATTACGACCGTGTTGGAGATTCTTCCACGAATGAGAACGGTTATCAAGTTTGAATTGCAAGAGAGCGATTCCCAACTCGCAGCTTATTCAGGGGCGACTGAAAACTCGATTCTGGTGCGCAACTCGCCTTCAAAGAACGCCTCGTAGGCCACTTCATCGGCGCTATGCACAACAGTGAACCCGGTTTGGGGCGCGGGGTCGATGGCAAAAAAACGTAGCCCGGGCGCTTGCATGTGAACCTGCATGCTGACTTGCATGGGGTAATAGCCATCCAGAAAACGGCGCATATACGGACCATTGGTCAGGCTGAAGCGGTTGTTGCCATTGATTTCCAGCGCGCGTGTTTCGGCGGAAATGCAGATCAATGCATCGTGCGTCACGTTCTGCATCTGTACGGTATTTTCGTGCACCCAAGTGCGACCGATGTTCTCGCTCCGCTGGATGGCAAGATTACGGATGCGATCGCGACCATAAACGATCTGCATGTCCGGCACCGCATCAAGATGGCGATGGCACTGTTCAAGTTTCGCCCAGCCATCGATCAGACTGGCGGCACTCAACGTGATCTGGTTTTGATGGTGATGCACCGGGGTTTTTGGGGCTTCGGTCAAGAACGTCAACCCACCCATGTTGACGTCTGACACGCCCTTGAAAAACATCTCTTCTTCCGTCAGCGCGGCGCAGGCCAGGCTGGGTAGAAACAGGGCAAGGAAAATCGCCTTACTTCGTTGGCAAGACACGGCGTGCACCATTGAAACGGCTTGCCCAATATTTCTCGCCGATATTTGAAACAGTCACTTCTTTTGTACGGCTGCTGCTGGCATGCACAAAAGTACCGTCGCCCGCATAAATGCCGACGTGAGAGTTCGGTTTTTTACGTGTATTGAAGAAAACCAGATCGCCTGGCTTCAGGTCTGACTTGGCGACTTGTTCGCCTTGTTCGCTCATTTCCGCCGCGCTACGGGGCAGGCTGATATCAGCGGTTTCTTTGTAGACATGCTTGACGAATCCACTGCAATCAAGCCCCTTCTCCGGGTTGTTGCCGCCAAATTTGTATGGGGTGCCAAGCAGACTCAATGCTTTCAGCAAGGGCTGCGCTTTTTCTTTGACGCTTTCTGCAAGCGACTGGGGAGGCGTTTCATCGGCGTCAACCGGACTTGTTATAGTCAGGACGGCGAGCAAAGAAAGCATGAACGGCAGAGATCGCATGGGTAATATCTGTCGAAAACTTTTACATTAATTGTTCGATTAGGCCACCAAGAAACGTTTTAGTCGATAGTTGGCGTAATCTGATCTGTCGCGATAGATGACAATAAACATCAATAATTTAATCTATGCACCTTGATTTTATTGAATATATTTAGATGTGAGGGCCGTGCGCAGGTGCGCCTGGCCTGGCCAATACGATCTGAAAGGATGAGAGTCCGGCATGCTGCGTGAAACCCTTTCAATGGTGCGAGATTTGCCGCGCCTGCACGATATTGCTTCTGTATTGATACGCTACGGTTGGGGCGATGTGGTGCGCATACTCGGCGTTTCGCATCTGCTCGAGCGCGCCGGTCGCTTGTTGCACTGGAAAACCTCCGGCGAAATCACCCAACTCGACCTGCCGGTGCGCATACGTTTGGCATTGACCGAACTGGGGCCCAGTTTTGTCAAGTTGGGGCAAATTCTGGCCACTCGGGTTGATGTTTTTCCGCCAAGCTGGATAGCTGAATTCGAGAAATTACACAGTAACGTACCGCCGGTGTCGTTTGAATTACTGCGCCCCGAACTGGAAGAGCGCTGGGGCGATTCCATTGATAACGTCTTCGCCGAATTCGAACACGAGCCGTTTGCCGCCGCCTCGATTGCGCAGGTACATCGAGCGCGGTTGCGCGATGGCGTTGCCGTGGTGGTGAAGATCAGACGGCCGGATATACACGCCAAGATCGACGCCGATTTGCGCATCCTGACGCATCTGGCGCGTCTGTTGGAAATGGAAATGCCGGATATGCGGCGTTACCGCATCGTTCAGATTGTTGGCCAGTTGCAACGCTCATTGCTGCGCGAACTCGATCTAGCCAAGGAAGCGCGCAATCTGGAAGCCTTTGCACACCATTTTGCCCACGACGATACCGTACATATCCCCAAGGTGTATTGGGAATACTGTTCAGAAATCGTCAACGTGCAAGAAGAGTTGGTTGGTATTCCCGGATCGCAAATCGCGCGTGCCGAGGCGGAAGGTTATGACCTCAAATTGCTAGCCGCGCGGGGCGCCGACGCGGTGCTCAAAATGATTCTGCTGGATGGCTATTTTCATGCTGATCCGCATCCCGGCAATGTTGTTTACATGCCGGGAAACCGAGTTGGCTTGCTTGATTTCGGCATGGTTGGCCGTGTCACCGATGGCCGTCGCGAGCAGTTGATCGATTTTCTGCAAGCGCTGATCAACAAGAACGAAACCGGCATGCTCAACGTTCTTACGATCTGGGCGGGCGATGTCGAGATCGACGAAGAGCGTTTGGCCTATGACATTTCCGAATTGATCTTCGGTTACGACAATCTCAGCTTGAAAGACATACATCTGGGCGCGCTGTTGAGCGATGTCACCGCGTTGATGCGCGATAACCAATTAGCCTTGCCACCGGACCTCACTTTATTGTTCAAGGCGCTGATCACGTTGGAAGGGCTGGGCAATCAGCTTGACCCGGAATTCCACATGGTCGATCACCTGACGCCATTTGTGAGCAGTGTGATTGAAGCGCGCTATTCGCCCCAGGCGCTGGCGAAACGGGCTAAACGCGGCGCCAGCGAACTTGCCGAGATCGTCTTCGGGCTGCCGCGCGATGTAGCGCGCTTGTTCAGACGCGCCCGCGGCGGACGCTTTCGCATCGATCTTGACCTCAAGCGGCTTGATCATTTTGGTCAGCAACTCAACAGCGCCGCCAACCGTTTGACGATGGGCGTATTGACCGCTTCATTGGTGGTCGGCTCCAGCATCATCATGACGGTAGAGGGCGGTCCTGAACTCTTCGGCTTGCCCTTTTTCGGCTTGCTCGGCTTCATCGTCGCGTTCTTCAACAGCGTCTGGATCGTGTTGTCGATCTGGCGTTCGGGCAAGGTTTGACAATATTTTGCGACTGTCCAGGTTATTCATGGATAGTCACTTGCCGCTCTGCAACCCATCTGGGGTCGTTGGACTGGGGATAGGCAACACGATTGGGCGTTACTCAAACTGAAGCGCCCAATCTGTAGCGCCAACCGTGACTGGCAACTTCATGCTTCATTCATGCAACAGCTTTTTGTCATGACATGGTCATGACAAAAAATGAGTCGAAGACTATTAGGCGTCAGTTACAAACTGACAAAGGGTTAAGTTTTTAATGGAATCAATAAGTTGTTGTATTCAACTCAGTTGGCCTCGATCTTGCTGTTACAACTTTGCCGCGCTAACGCCTTGTGCTGGACAAAATACTTTGCTGGGCATGGCAATGAGGCTCGAAGCGGCTGCTAGAAGCAAGTATTCAACTTACTGGAGTCAGGAATGAACATTTTGCGCAGAAACGTATTGAAGGGTGCTGGCGCCGCCGGCGCGGTGAGCGTGGCGATGGCCGCCGGCCTGCTGAAGCCGGGTGCAGTCTTTGCAGCTGACTGGAACAAGGGCCTGTTCGAGAACAAAGATCTGGGCGGGGTGATGGGCGCGGTTGGCGGTGCAGGCGCAGCGGCAGGTGATATCAGCGTGAAAGCGCCTGACATCGCGGAAAACGGTGCGGTAGTGCCGGTCGAAATTACCTCCAACATTGCTGGCACCGAATCGATCACCTTGATCGGTGAAAAAAACACCTTGCCGATGATCGCCCAGTTCAACCTGTCGAATGGCGCTCAGGGCTACGTCTCCACCCGCATCAAGATGGGCAGCACATCGAACGTACGTGCTGTGGTCAAAGCTGGCGGCAAGATTTACACCGCGGCGAAAGAAGTGAAAGTCACCATTGGCGGTTGCGGCGGTTAATCGGTAGAAGTTTTCTGAAACTTAACCACTGACTCAAGCAATCCCGTTAAGAACCAAGGAGCAAGAAAATGGCAGAACCGATGAAGATCCGCGCCTCTATGTCCGGCGACACCGCCGAAGTGAAGTGCCTGATGAACCACCCGATGGAAACTGGTCTGCGCAAAGACGCCAAGACCGGCGCTGTGGTGCCCGCGCACCACATCACCAACGTCACCGCGACGCTGAATGGCACGCAAGTGCTGGATGCACAGTGGGGTGGCGGTATTTCCAAGAACCCCTACCTGGCGTTCAAGGTCAAGGGCGCCAAAAAGGGCGACAAGGTTGTTGTCAACTGGGTGGACAATACCGGCGATAAAAATTCCGCCGAAGCCGCTATCGGCTAATTGGATTATTGCGATGGCCCTCAGCCATTGTCCTTCGACAAGTTCAGGGCGAATGGACACGAAACAGTGACTGGCCGCCGCAATGATTGGGTAATGTCATCCCGGCATACGCCGGGATGACATTTTGTTTCAAACTGCTAGGAGCCTGTCGGACTTTGGAATCGTCGGCTGCAAAGTCCCGGAGGGTATAAGCGGGAAAGTCCCGGGGTGTAAAAGCGGGAAATCGACGACCAAAGTCCGACAGGATCCTAGCCAGATTTTGCTGAGATTTATCGAATAATACATGGCGCAATACTCATCACCTCCAGACCAGGCTTTCCTGCAAAGCCTGGTCGATGCGCATCCTGAACCGTTTGCTCTGGTAGATCGGGAGTTTCGCGTCGTGGTGGCCAATCAGCGTTATTCCGAAACCTATTCCGGCCTCGACAAAGCCGCCGTGGTTGGCCTCAAGTGCCATCAGGTGTCCCATAAAACCGACACCACATGTGAAATCAATGGCGAGGAATGTCCGCTGCAACGGGTATTCGAAAGCGGCTTGCCGTATCAGGTGATTCATCGCCACTTCGACCAGCATCATCAAGCCGATTATGTTGCCGTCAACGCCAGTCCGATTCTGAATGATCGGGGCGAGGTCGTCTTGATTGGTGAAAGTATTGCCTCCATCAGCCATGGCAACGATCTGTGTTTCGACGCCGACAAGATGATCAGCGGCTGCTGTCCCTCCTTCATGCGGGTGCTGGATAATTTGGTCAGCGTGGCGGGAACCGAAGCTCCGGTGCTGATTCTGGGTGAAACCGGCAGCGGCAAGGAAATGGCGGCGCAACTGATTCATCGCAAATCGCGTCGATTCAGCAAGGAATTCGTTGCCATCGATTGCACCCAATTTACCGAAGAGAGTTTCACCAGTGAATTGTTCGGCCATTTGCGTGGCGCTTTTACCGGCGCAGTGGAAAACAAAATGGGTCTGTTTGAACTGGCGGATGGCGGCACTTTGTTCCTGGATGAAATCGGCGAGTTGTCGCTGACCATCCAGGCCAAGTTGCTCCGCGCGCTGGAGACGGGCAGCTTCCGTCGCCTGGGCGAAACCCGCACCCGGCAAGCCGATGTCCGCCTGGTTTGCGCCACCAATCGAGATCTCAAGCAGATGGTCGGTCAGGGCCAGTTTCGTGCCGACTTGTTCTACCGTATCAACTGCATGCAGGTGGAATTGCCGCCGTTGCGGCATCGCAGAGACGATCTGCCGGAACTGATCAATTATTTTCTCGGCCGCTCCAGGCACAAGACCGGCATCAGCGAAAGCGCACGCACTGCGCTGCTGAATTACAACTATCCCGGCAATATGCGTGAGTTGCGCAACATTCTTGATCGCGCCATCGCCCTGGCCAAAGGTGAACGCCTCGACAGCGCGCATCTGCCCGAATATGTTGTGCATGGCGAACTGGCTGCCCCGGTACATCCGGTGCATCCCGCCAATGAGTTTTTCAACTACGCCGAACATCAACATCAGGCTGTCGAGCCGAGTCAGGCTGTCTCCGGACGCGCGCCATTGGACTCAATCAAACAGGCGCTCGACAAGCATCACGGTAATCGCCGGCTAGCCGCGGAAGAACTCGGCATTACCGAGCGTACGCTGTACCGCAAACTCAAGCTGCTGCAAGCCGACGACTGAGTCCTGCGGCACACAAGTTGTGTGTCTCAGGTTGTCGACATGAAGCGGTCTGTGCCAGCGTAGTCATGTCGTTCGCATGACATGACAGGGCATGAGCGAAATGTCATGACATTGCTTGGATGAACATGCTCAAGCTGATGAAGCCAAAATCCAAGCCATTGTTTCTAATGAGACAAATAAACCAGTAAAACTGGCACAAGCCTTGCAATAGTGACTGCGAGTCGCGACCCAATAATCGCAACGCAACAATTGCCAAGGAGCCTCCATGACCAAGCTTGAAGCGGTGTGCATCGTCCGCCAGGCCAAGTCATCGCACATCCGTTGGCGTGCTTATGTTCAAGCCATGCTGGTCGGTATTGAGATCCAGACCTCGCAAGCACCGTTGCATCATAAAGAATGCAATTTTGGTCAATGGTTCTATCGCGATGGCTTCGCCTCGTTTGCTCATTGGCCGTTGTTTCAGGATGTCGAGTACACGCATGAACTGCTGCACGCGGTTTACCTGCTGATTCATCAGGCCCTGCAAGACGGCGATCTCGGCCGCGCCCGCATCATCGGCGAACAAATGGTGGGCATCTCATATTCGTTGGTGGAAACCATCGACCTGTTGCAGCAAGAGATCCAAAGCGCTGAGCAGGAGGTGTTCTGAGCATGTCGAACTCCCGAACCAAGCCAAGCCCGCGCGAAATGAACGCATTCCGGATACCTGCAACATGCCAAGGCGGCATGCAGGATTGGAAGACGCTCCGCCATTCAGCTGTCTCGCCCGCATCAATGCTCAATCAGAAGGCCTGATAGAAACTCTGCTTTTCGCAATCCACCTACAAGTAAGGAGACACCTGTGAAACCCTGTATTCCCGCTATGCGAACCGCCGCCCTCGCCACCGCTTTGGCCGCAAGCCTGTGCACTGGAGCCTTGCAGGCGCAGACCGCCGCACCGACCAACCCCTATCTGACCAATGTGCCGAACATCACCTTGCCGAATGTCCCGGCTTACCTGGGTCTGATCGGTTCAATCGCGACGTTCAAGCCCTCGGTAGCCGCCAAGCCCTATTCGATGGCGCCCTCGCTGCCGCGCGAGCAGAAGGTGGCGCTGATGCAGGCGATGATGGCGCTGATGCCGAGCATGGGCATTCGCGATGCGATGAGTTTCATGTCGACCAAATACAAGGCCAAGGACGGCCTGACTTTCAATGACGTGGTGCAGTCGATGGAACTGCGCGCCAACACCCTGAATTTCAAGAAGGTCGGCCATTCCCCGATGTGGAAGGACATCCAGGTGGTGCTGGGCGATATGGATGCGCCGCGGATGGAAGTCTTCCATTACTGCGACATCGCCGCCGGCCGCGAGGTGCTCAAGGCCGCGCCGGAATCGATCGCCTATCTGCCGTGCCGGATCGCCATCATGGAAGACGCCAACAAGGCGATCTGGGTCATCACGCTGGATTGGGACCTCGCCTGGCTCGACACCGTGCAGGGCAAGATGGGGGTCAACAGCGAGCTAGCCAAGTACGCCAAGGACATCAACGAAAAGATGGACAACATTATGCGGGCCGCCGCCAACGGCGATCTGTAATCACTGCGTCACCCACCTGAAAGGAGCAAACATGAAAACAACCTCGCTGTTATTGGCCATCCTCTGTCTAACTCAACCTGTCTTCGCCGAAGGCCCGGCAGAGACCGCCGACCGCATGCTTGACCCGACACGCAACACCGCCGCGTTCAAGGATCCGAAAGCGTTTGTCGAATGGAGCAACGCCATGTTGAATCCGGCCACTTCAATGGCGCTGGCGCAGAAGGGTATTGATCCGAACACCTATCTGCGCATGCTGTCCGGCATGATGAATCCGGCGACGTTGCAGAACTATATGCAGTTGACCGACCCGGCCATGGCGATGAAATGGGCGGCCGCCGGGATTGATCCGAACTTTTACACCGCGTTGCTCGGACAGGGCCTAAACCCAGCCAATCTGCTGCCTTGGCTGACCGCCCCGGTGAGCCCGCAGGCGATGAACCTCGGCATGCAGATGCTCAACCCGGCGATGTATGGCAATTGGCTGACCGCGCCGGTCAGCCCGCAGGCAATGAACACCATGATGGCGCCGCTGAACCCCAACCTTTACATGAACTGGCTGGGCGCCGGCATGAATCCGAAGACTTACGGTTCGTGGGGCGCAATGGCATCGCCACTGACAGCGCCTCTGGCGGTCCCGGTCTTGACGCCATCGGCGGCGAGCAATCCGTTCGACCCGAATCTGTTGCTGAAAATGCTGCAAATGCCTGTTGCCATTCCTGGCGCGCAGCCGAACAAATAACACCCCACAAAAAGGAGCCAACCATGAAACGTGCTTTGCTGTTCTGCGCCGCTTTGAGCGCAGCCCCCCTGATTTACGCCGCCGAACCAGATGTCGCTGGTCTGGTGAAAAGTTGCAACAACTGTCACGGCGTCGATGGTGTCAGCGTCGGTCAATCGATGCCGTCCATCGGCGGCCTGTCGGAAACCTATCTGCTCAATATCATGACGCAGTGGAAAACCGGCGAACGCTTTTCCGCCGTCATGGGACGACTGCTGAAGGGTTACACCGATCTGGAAATCGCCGCGCTGGCGACGCATTTCTCCAAGCAACCCTGGCAACCTGTGTCGCAAACGCTGGATGCCAAGCTGGTGGCGCAAGGCAAGGACGCGATCGAACGCTGCTCCAGCTGCCATGGCGATACCGGCGTGCCAGACGAGGACGACACGCCGCGCCTGACCGGCCAATGGGCGCAGTACATGGAACTAGAGCTGCTCAAGTACCGAGACGAAGCGCTGAAGATGCCGCACAAGAAAATGCGCACCAACGGCAAGAAACTCGACGCTGCCGACGTGGCTGCTGTCGCCGCGCATTACGCCAGCCAGAAGAAATAAGGAGACCCAGCATGAGTATCAATCGTCGCAATTTCATCAAAAGCCTGGCCGCTGCCGGTTCCGCCTCGCTGCTCACTATCCCGACTACGGCGCGTGCTGCTGGCAAGGGTAAGGTCGTCGTCATCGGCGGTGGCTTTGGTGGTTCGACCGCCGCCAAGTACATCAAGATGATGGACCCGGCCATCGAGGTCACCCTGATCGAAGCCAACAAGACCTATACCTCGTGCCCACTGTCGAACGAAGTGTTGTCCGGCCACCGCGACATCGCCAGCCTGCAGACTGGCTATGCAGGGGCAGTCAAGCGCGGCATCAACGTCATCCACGATCATGTCGCCAGTGTCGATGCGGCGAAAAAGACTGTCACCACCAGCGGTGGCCAAACGCTGGGCTATGACGCGCTGGTGATGGCGCCCGGCATCGCCTTTGATTACGAAGCGGTGGCAGGCTATTCCAAGGAAGCCTCGAAGCTGATTCCGCACGCCTACAAGGCTGGCGAGCAGACGCTGTTGCTGAAGGCGCAACTGGAAGCCATGCCGGATGGCGGCCTGTTCATCATCTCGGTGCCGCCGAAACCGTTCCGCTGCCCGCCCGGCCCTTACGAGCGCGCTGCCCAGGTGGCGAGCTACATGAAGCATCACGGCAAGGCGAAATCGAAAGTGCTGATCCTCGACGCCAACGATTCCTTCTCCAAGAAGGGTTTGTTCGAGCAGGGCTGGAAAGCGCTGTATCCGGGCATGATCGAATGGGTGTCCGGTGCCAATGACGGCAAGGTGGAGCGGGTGGATGCCGCCGCGAAGATGTGTTTCACCGGCCTCAACGACCACAAGGCTGATGTCATCAACCTGATTCCGCCGCACCGCGCTGGCAAGATCGCGCAGCAAACCGGGTTGACCAACGCCCAGGGCTGGTGCGAGGTGGTGCCGATGACGATGGAATCGACCGTGCACAAGGACATCTATCCGATCGGTGACTGCTGCATTGCCGGCGAACTGCCGGTGTACGACATGCCGAAATCGGCGCACATGGCGATCACTCAGGCCAAGGTCGCGGCCGGTGCCATCGTCGCCAAGCTGAACGGCCTGGCCAACCCGCAACCGTGGTACGTCAACACCTGCTTCAGCACGCTGGCGCCGGATTACGGTATTTCCGTCGTGCATGTGTATCGGGTCACCAACAACCAGTTCGTCTACGTCAAGGAAGCCGGCGGTATTTCGCCGATCGACGCGCCGCCGTTGCAACGCAAGCTGGAAGCCGAGTACTGCGTTGGTTGGTTCAACAATGTGATGGCCGACGCCTTCGCCTGATCCAGCCGCACCGCGCCGGCATGGCTGGCGCGGTGCCTCAAACCCATAGAGGAGTTCAAACATGAAAACCACGCAACGCAACAGGATGATGCTGGTCATCGGCCTGTTTGGTGGCCTTGCCGCCAGCCTGATGTATTCCGCCGGCGCTGATGAGCCGACCAAGGTCGAGGGTGACAAACTGGTCGCCCCCAGCATGACTCAACCCTTCGCCCCCTCAATGCTGGCGGCCGCCAACAACCGCAAACTGTCGGTGGATGACTTTGAGGATCCACAGAAGTGCAAGACCTGCCACCCGCGCCAGTTCAAGGGCTGGATGGGTTCCATGCACTCCGTCGCCTTCAAGGACCCGGTCTTCCAGGCCGAATGGGCCTTGGCCGAAAAAGCGATGGGCGGGCAGTTGCTGAATCATTGCGGCAGCTGCCATACGCCGATCGGCATCGCCACCGGTACCGTCAAGTTCGATCCTTCTCTGGGCAAGCATGGCGGTTTCACCGCACCCAAGGTCGCGGCAGAGGGCGTCAGCTGCGATGTCTGCCACACCGCCGTGCGCACCACCCATGCCCAGTCCGCCAGTGGCGATCCGGGCAATGCCTCGTTGGCGCTGAATCCGGGTGAGACCAAGTACGGCCCGTTGCAAAACTCGGTCTCCGGCTACCACGAGACCCAGTACTCCGAACTACACACCAAGGCCGAGTTCTGCGGCAGTTGCCACAACATCTTCCACCCCTTCAACCAGTTCCCGATCGAACACACCTATGACGAATGGAAGGTGTCGCCCTATGCCCAGGCCGGCATCCCCTGCCAGGACTGCCATATGGTGCCGGTGGAAACCTCGATGCGGGTTGCGGATGAAATGAAGCGCGCCAAGGACCTGGAAGAGCATGGCCTGGGCGGCAAGGCTGCCACCAAGGCCAAGCGCGAGCAAAGCCTGGTACATGACCACGGTTTCGTCGGTGGCAACGCTGTGATTGCTCCTGCGCTGGGTGTGGAAAATGCCGAGGAACACAAGATCGAGGCCATCAAGCGTCTGCAAAATGTTGCCGAGCTGGACATGGACGTGCGCACCGGCAAGGGCGGCGCGCAGGAACTGCGAGTCAAGGTGATCAATGCCCGCGCTGGCCACCATCTGCCCACCAGTTTGACCTTCATCCGCCAGATCTGGGTCGACGTGACGGTGACGGATGACCAGGGCAAGGTGCTGTTGCGTTCCGGTGAATTGGGCGCCGACAACCGCATCGACGAAGAAGCGTTCGTGATCGGCAACAAGTCGGTCGACAAGTACGGCAAGGCCACGGTGAACCCATGGGAAATCGCTCGTTTCGAAGAAATGAACACGATTCCGCCCAAGGGCTACCGCACCGCCAAGTATGCGTTCAAGCTACCCGCCGACGCCAAGAGCTTCAAGGTGGACGTCAAGTTGAACTACATGAGCTATGACCAGGCGGTGGCAGACAAACTATTGGGCAAAGATGCCGTGAAAGTGCCCATGGTGGAAATGAAGGCCTTGAGCCGCACTTACGACGCCGCTTTGAAAGTGGTTGAACTCCGCAATCTGGCGCAGCGCTAAACCACGTTTCCAGCCTTATCCAGTTTATCCAGCCTTCTCAAGCTGGATAAACTGCAGGCTCAAATGTCTCCTCCCTTTGCCCGGCAAACCTTAAAGGAATGCCGGGATTTTTATTGAAGTGAGAAGCTGTGACGGATGTGTTCAGCAAGGCAAGTTCATCACATCCCACACAGACGGCGAATATCAGCGGCGTAGGATGTGGTGAGGCACGAACCGCATCAACCACACGCGAACGGCATCGCCAAGCCTGATGCGTTTCGCAAGCTCAGTTCATCCCACCACGTAGTAGTTGCTTGATGATCGCGCTGAAATGACGGCTTATCGGCGTGCTTATGCACTTGGCGCGACCTGGTTTTTCACTGTTGCATTGGCTGAACGACACAATAATCGCTTGCTGATAGAACGGGTGGATGCCCTGCGCGAGGCATTTCGGGATGTAAAAACGCGGCATTCCTTTCAGGTCGATGCCATTGTGATCCTGCTCGAGCATCTGCATTGCCTGTGGACGTTGCCCCCGGGCGATACCGATTTTTCGACCCGCTGGAGTCTGATCAAGGCGCGTTTTTCCCGGTTGATTCCCTCCGGTGAGCGGTTGTCCGCGAGCCGGGCAAAGCGGGGTGAACGGGGCATCTGGCAGCGGTGCTTTTGGGAGCATCTGATTCGGAACGAAGAAGATTTCGCCCGTCATGTTGATTACATCTACTGGAACCCGGTTAAGCGTGGACACTTTGCCCAGCCCTTGGATTGGCAGAATTCATCATTTCATCGATATATGCGACAAGGTATTTCGCCTGCAAATTGAGGGGGCGGCGAACCGGCTTCCGGGGCACCGGGGCGGGGCATTTGACGAGCCTGTATAGCCCGGTGAAGGGGATATCGAAGTTCTCCGGTAAGCCTCCGCTAGCAGTGAAGTGATTGAGACTTTGTCTTTGTCGGGTGTTTGAATGACTTCGCCGCGCCTGCACGAAATTCCCATTGCAAACAATCGCCAGCGTGATCGTCCCGCGAATTTATGAAATATTCGGGCTAGATTTTGGGCAGCGTGACGCCGGTCTGGCCCTGATATTTGCCGCCGCGATCGCGGTAGGATGTTTCACAAATTTCATCGGATTCGAAGAACAGCATCTGCGCAATGCCTTCGTTGGCGTAAATCTTCGCCGGCAACGGCGTGGTATTGGAAAACTCCAGCGTGACGTGGCCTTCCCACTCCGGTTCCAGCGGCGTCACGTTGACGATGATGCCGCAACGCGCATAAGTGCTTTTACCCAGACAGATGGTCAGCACGCTGCGCGGGATGCGAAAAAACTCGATGGTGCGCGCCAGCGCGAATGAGTTGGGTGGAATGATGCAAACATCCCCTTTTACATCGACGAATGAGTCGGGATCGAAATTTTTTGGATCAACAATGGTGTGGTTCAGGTTGGTGAACAGTTTGAATTCATTCGCGCAGCGCACGTCATAACCGTAGCTTGAGGTGCCGTATGAAACGATTTTTTCGCCATTCGCGGTCTTGATCTGGCCCGGTTCAAACGGCTCGATCATGCCGTTTTCAGCCGCCATGCGGCGTATCCATTTGTCGGATTTGATGCTCATGAGAGTGTCTTTCAGAGGGTTGAACAAGCTGCGCCGATCGAAAAAAACCACCATCGACATGAAGCACACATTCTCTTCGAGCTGTTCGTATTGCGATAGCCGAGAAATTCTCTAGAACTTCACGATGATGCGAAAAAACAGTGAAATGATCGAGTTTGCCCATTAACCCGGAGCTTTTATGATTCCTCACGCGCCCTCGCTTGTCCGTTGCTCGCCCAGGAAATTCTGTTTTTCCGCCAGAACAGGCCGTATTGAAGTTGTAAGCGCTAAAGCGCTATCAACTCCGCTTAGTCGGGCGGAGGAATAACTACACCACTCCTTCTCAGAATTCACTGTGCAAACAATGCCCTGCGCGATCATCGCGTGAATCCATGAAAAATCTGGGTTAAAAACCTTATGGATGCTTGATAAAAACAGTTTTTTCTGGGTTTTTGGCCTTTATACTATTACTTTAGATATAGATTTCCGCGATTATGTCGGGAATGTTTTTTTTCGCTCATACAAGGGACTACGGGTAATGACTATGGATGCAAATAGCGTGCAACTTTCACCAGATATGATCAAGGCGCTGGACTGGGTGCCTTCGATTACTTGGGTGTCCGATTCCTCTGGACAGTGCTTGCTGGTCAATCGCGCCTGGCGTGAATACACTGGCCGTTCGCTGGAAGAATCATACGGTGGAGGCTGGTTGGGTGTGATGCATCCTGAAGATGCTTCAACCTTGCCGGGCCAGATCAAGTCTGCCTATGCAGATAAATCCACCTTCACGATCGAGGCCCGTTTTCGCCGGCGCGATGGTCGTTATCGCTGGCTGCAAAATGTCGGACAACCACTGATTGATGAAAGTAGTGGTGCAACCCTGGGTTACATCGGTTGCTGCACAGATGTGACCAACCATCGTCAGGCTGAAGAGGGTCTGCGTCAGGCGAGCGCAAAATATCGTTCAGTGCTGGCTAGTCTGAAGGATGCGGTGGTGGTGATCGAAGATCATTTACGCAGCGATGATCCCAGTCAGAACTTGCGTCGTGATGATCGGCTGACGCCGCGTCAGCGCGAGATTCTGCATCTGATCGCACGTGGCTATTCGACTCGTGAAATCGGTGTTCAACTCCACGTCAGCGTGAAAACGGTGGAGAGTCACCGCGCACAATTGATGCAACGGCTCAATATTCATGATGTGGCCGGTTTGACCCGTTTTGCCATTCGCACCGGTCTGGTTCAATCGGACTAATCCGAGATTGGGGTAGCCCCCAGCGCAGTTAGCGAGTCTTACCAGGGCTTACTTGCGCTAACTGCCGGCGGCCAGCTTTTTCAAGCCGAGCGGATCGAGCAATTCGATCCGCTCGCGTCCCAGACGGACAAAATTCTGTTCCTCGAACTGTTTCAACAGTCGGGAGACGATTTCTCTGACGCTGCCCAATTCCTGTGCAATGACTTGGTGCGAGGCCAGAATTATGGGGCCGCGCGCCAATAGCCAGGCGGCAATGCGTTGATCGAGCTTGTGAAAAGCTACTTCCTCGACCAATGTCATCAAGCCAGTCAATCGATCGGCGAAGAGTCCGAAAACGACATCGCGGAATGGCGGGTGTTCGGCTATCAAGCGCATGAACAATGGGCGCGGCAGGGCCAACGCGGAAACTTCTGACTCGGCGATGCCAGTTGCTGGATAGGCGCTGGCACCGAGCAAACAACTCACCGTGACGATGCACAACTCGCCTGGATTGACGCTGTAGAGGCGAATTTCACGCCCGCTCTCGGCGCGTTTGCTGACACGAATACTGCCGCTCAACACCAGTGGAAGTGCCTGGCAAGCGATGCCGGCATCAAACAGGATTGCGCCGGCGGGCGCGTTTATCGGCAGCGCTTGCCGCAGGGCTTCGCTTGCCAGCGGCGCGGGGAGTGCAGTCAGAGCAGGAAACTGGCGGCTAAGCGTTTCTTCGAGGCTGGGTTTCATGGTTTGATCTTCAGTGCGGCAGATATTGCCTGCCGACGCGCGGCGCGGATTGCCTGCGGGATTTCGGCGGCGGTCGACTGTCGCGCTACCGCTCCGGAATCGACTTGTTGCGCCGCTTTCAAGGCCAAGCGCAAGCGTTCCGCAGGGTTGAAATCGCGTAACTCATAGCCTGGCCGACCGTGAAAATCTGCCGCGCAGGCATGCAGAAAACCATCGAAACGATCCGGCCGGCGAAAAGCGTCGGTTTGTTCGAGAAGGTCAAGCAAGCCGTCCGCGCCCATTTTGTCGGCGTTATGCGCCTGGCCATGCCAGCGGGTCACGATTTGCGCCAGGCTGGTGCAATCGGTTGGTGCACGCAGGCGAATGCCGACCTGTTTGACCAAGTCGACGCCGGCGGCTTCGTGGCCGCCATGATGCGGCCAGTTTTCCTTTGCCGTCAGGCCTTTGCCCAGATCGTGCAACAGCGCGGCATAGCGAACCGGCAGCGGTTGTGCGGCGGCAGCAGCCTGGTCGATGACGCGCATGACATGATCGCCGGTGTCGATTTCGGGATGGCTTTGGGGGTTCTGCGGCACGCCAAACAAGGTGTCGACTTCCGCTAACAACCGGGCCAGTGCGCCACACTCGCGCAGCAGCAAAATCATCCGCGAAGGTTGCGCTTCCATCAGTCCGCGCGCCAGTTCTTGCCAGACGCGCTCTGGTACCAACGCGTCAACCTCACCGTTGGCGGTCATTTCACGCATCAACGCCAACGTTTCCGGGGCGACCGTGAATTCGCCAAAGCGAGCGGCAAAACGGGCTACGCGCAGGATGCGCACCGGGTCTTCCGCGAATGCCTCGCTGATGTGACGGAACACCTGCGCGGCGAGATCAGCGCGGCCGCCATAGGGGTCGATCAACTCTCCAGTGGCAGTTTCAGCCATCGCGTTGATCGTCAGATCACGCCGGCGTAAATCCTCTTCCAGGGTTACTTCCGGTGTGGCGTAGACCTGAAAGCCCTTGTAACCGCGCGTTGTTTTGCGTTCGGTGCGTGCCAGCGCATATTCCTCATGCGTGCGCGGATGCAGGAAAACCGGAAAATCCTTGCCAACCGGCTGAAACCCCAGTGCGCTCATTTCCTCTGGCGTGGCGCCGACCACGACATGGTCACGGTCGTGCACCGGCAAACCGAGCAAGCGGTCACGCACCGCGCCGCCAACGACGTAAACCTGGATGTGGGCGGGGAGGTGCAAAGACGCTGGCAAGGTTGGAATGCTGGCCGAGTTTCAGCGGCCGGCGTGGGTGCGGTAATTCATGTAACCACGCCGCGGATCGGCTTCCTTGAGGTAACCGATGACACTTTCCAGCGCGGTCGGGACGCCGAACAGGGCGGGAAAACCCTCTGCGCAGACATTGTCGGCAAGCATGGCGTAATGATTGTCGCGGGTCATGATTTTGTCGCCGGGTTTGAGTTCCATCAGGCGCGCGAACCAGTAGGACGGTGTTTTGCTCAGCGGCACGACGACGCGGCACAAGTCCAGACTGGCGGCGGTCAAGCGTACCAGGTCGGCCAGGCTGTAGACCTTGGGGCCGCACAGGTTGTAGGTCTGTCCGAAACTTTCCTGTAGTTCCAGTGCATCGGCGAAAGCGCGCGCCACGTCGCCGACAAACACCGGCTGGAAACGCGCATTTCCGTCCGCGAGAGGAACCACCGGCGCTAGTTTGAGCAGGTCGGCGAACATGGTCAGAAAGCTGTCTCCCGGACCGAAAATGACCGAGGGACGGAACACGCTGACATCGAGTTCGCCACTCGCCTGCAACACCAGTGCTTCACCGGCGGCCTTGCTGCGCTGGTAAGCGCTGCGTGACTTGATGTCGGCGCCGAGCGCGCTCATATGCAGCAACCGGCGCACCCCCGTCTCTTTACAAGCCTGCACCACCTTGCGTGGCAATTCGACATGGGCGTACTGGAAACTGCCTCGACGTGCTTGCGTGCTGTCACTTTTTCCGGCGTCGGACTCATGCAACAAACCAACCAGATTGATGACGGCATCCATGCCGTTCAACACACTTTTCAAACTGGCCGGGTCGTGAATGTCGGTTTCTACAATTTCAACCGTGGGCAGCACGATCAGGTCTTTGACAGCTTCTCGGCGTCGAGCCGGCACGCGCACATGGATGCCGCGGGCGGTAAGCAAAGTCACCAGATGGTGGCCGACGAAACCGCCGCCGCCGAGGATGCAAACATTTTTTATGGTCATGATGGGCTGGGTTCGGTGAAGAAAGCGAAGCCGATTTTATCCCGGCAAGCGGGACGCCGGATTTGTAAACTTCAGTTGTGAACGGCTATCGGGGCGAATGCATTCGATCCCATAGTCCAAGCCGGTAAAAGCGGGGGTCAAACCGAAAAAGAAAAATCCTTGGCTTGCCTACCCTTCTTCAGGGGTTTGTTCTTGACCAATGGGGCCACTTTAGTTGTCCAGATTATTCATGGACAGCCTGCTAACGGTAGACCAGCACCGGAACCTTGCAATGGGTCAGTACCTTCTGCGTTTCCGAGCCCAGCAGCAGGGCGCTAGCGCCACGGCGACCGTGCGATGCCATGCAGATCAGGTCGCAGCCTTTGTTGGCAGCGGTAGCAATGATGCCGGCATGCGGTGTGTCGCAATGTTCACTCAGTGTTTCGCATGCAACATCGGCATTGGCTGCAACCTGCGCGGCATCGGCCAATATGGATTCAGCCTGCCTTTGCATTGCACCGGCGAGGGCTTCATCGACGGATATATCGCCCAGTAGCACTTCGCCTGAAAGATTGGCAGGGATGTAATCGGGCTTCGCGTAATAGAAAGTCAGCCTGGCGCCGATTTCCTTGGCAAATTCGCAGGCATGCTTGACTGCGGAATTGGACAGTTCATTGCCATCAACCGGTACCAAAATGTTTTTGTACATGTTTGGCCTCAATTTTTATTCACTTCTTTTCAAAGAATAGAATATTTCAAGCAGAACAGAGGAGTTCGGTTGTTGTCCCAACTTTGTCCTTCTCGAAGGTCGATTCTTTGACCATCACATCGAGCCGCAGGATGCCAAGGTTAAGTCCAAGGTTAAGTCGTCCAAGTCATCCTGGTTGCAGTTCTGGCCGATGGTGTTGGTGACAATCTGCGCTCCTATGACTTTGCTACTGATGCACATCAGTGCAATGAAGAAGCCTGGAGAAAAATAAGTATTTGTCGAAATTAGACAATTTCGCTATAAATTATATTTTCATAAATTACTACCGGATCTAGCCTGTTACATGACGCTCACCTCAACCAAACAAAAGTACTGTAGCACGACTGAAGCTTCGAAATTGCTTGGCGTGTCATTGGGCACCGTCCAGCAGATGGTTGAAGAGGGGGTGCTTGATGCCTGGAAAACATCGGGCGGGCATCGTCGTATCTTGCTGGAATCGTTGCAGACGCATCTGAGCCGACGCGGCGCCGCAGCATCTGGTGAGCAGTCCCGGTTGAGTGTGCTGATTGCAGAAGATGATCAGATCTTGCAAAAAATGTACATGCACACCATGGAAGGCTGGGATTTGCCATTGCAAATCCAGATTGTCGGCAACGGTATTGATGGTTTGTTGGCCGTTGGGCGCAGACCGCCGGATGTGCTGATTGCCGATCTCAACATGCCCGGGGTGGATGGGTTCGAGATGGTGCGAACCTTGCGCGCCAATCACGATCTTGCCGACATGGACATCATCGTGGTCAGCGGCATGGAGAAGTCGGATATCGCTGCGCGTGGCGGCCTGCCGGCGGATGTGGCGATTTACCCCAAACCCATCCCGTTCGTTGAACTACGTGGCTATTTTCAGGCGCTGGTTTGTCGAAGGATCAAAGCGTTGCATGGCGCCTGAGGCCGCATTTTGATGCCGCAAGGACAGGAGGGGTCAGACACTGAAATGTTTGACTGATTCCTCCAGCGATTGAGCCAAGTATTCGAGATGTTCGACGGCGGATGAAACTTCTCTCACCGAAGCGCTATTTTCTTCCGACATTTGCGCCACTTTCTCTACGTTGGCGGCGATCTCGCGTCCGGATTGGCTTTGTTCGCGGATCGCGTTGGAGATGTCTTCCACCCCATTCAATACACGTAATGCCCCATTGTTGATTTCCACGATTGCCGCGCCGGCTTGTTCGGCAAGCAGCGAACCGGTCTTGACCATGCCAACCGCAGCCTCGATCTCGGCGACAGCCGCGTTGGTGCTGCTGATGATCGTATCGGTCATGGCTGAAATATCCTGAGTCGCTACGCTGGTCTGCTCGGCCAGTTTTCTTACTTCATCCGCCACCACCGCGAAACCCCGACCCTGCTCGCCGGCGCGCGCCGCCTCGATCGCCGCATTCAGCGCCAGCAGATTGGTCTGTCCGGCAATGCCGTTGATCAACTTGACGATGTCATGAATCTGTTCTGATTTTTTCCCCAGTTCATCAATGATCCGTGCCGCGTTCAATACCGCCGTGTTGATCTTTGCCATGTCGTCGACGACATTCCGAACCACTTTTTCACCGTTGTTGGCCAGCGTTTTGGAATTGTCGGAAATCTGTCGAACCACACCGGCGTTGGTTTCCACTTGATTGATGTTCTCGGTCAATTCCTCAACCGCTGCCGCCATGCTGCCAGCTGATTCGGATTGCGACTGTGAACTCTGCGCGACCTTCGAAATGGTCGATGCCAACTGTTTGGCGCGCGCTTCGATATTCCCGGAAACCGAGCCGATCTGGTCGACCATCGACCCGAGCATGATTTTGGAAGTCTGCACCGCGCACAGAATCTCGCCCATTTCGTCACGTCCGGAGATATCGACCTTGCCGGTCATGTCGCCATTCACCAAATCCGCCAGATGGCGCTTGATTTCGATCACTCGACGGCTGACAAAATGTTTCACCACCCAGCCGATGAAGAAATACAGAACCGCCTGGAACAGCAATTGACCGATGTTGATCAGCATCACAAAGTTTTGCTGCTCCTGGAAATCGCGAGTCATGTCGATTTCGATATCCGATACGCCGGAGACGCTGCCATCCTTGGCGACATGGCAAGACAGGCAATCGGTGCCTTGGAAATCATGCGTGAACAGGTATGGGGTGACTACCCGATACACCGTTTTATCGTCACGACGCACGATTTCATAGTGTGGTTTTTTCGACGCCATGACCTGACGCTGGAGGTCGTCGCTGATGCGTCCTTCAGGCAGGCCGGGGCCGTATTGTTCGGCAACCGAATCACTCCGCGCCAGTTTCAGGCTGACGATGTTTTCCGCGCTGGCCAGTTTTTTGATCAGCAACTGGCGCGTTTCGGGTTGGCTGATCTGTCCGGTGAGCATCAACATGTTGGCGCTGACCATGACTTCGTTGGCTGCCGCGTCGGCTCTTTTTTGCACCGTATCGATCATGCGGGTTTCAACCTCGTTGGCGACATAGAGCGTCGCCAGACCGACCACCAACAACAGCACCGGCTGCAACAGGATTTGCAGTTTCTTCTGCAGGCTCAGCTTGCCGAACCAGTTGCTGATGGAGAAACGGGTGATGGGCTGCTTGCCGCTGCGGTAAAGCGCTTCAGCCTTGGCCACGTCTTCGCGTTCGGGTTTTTTTCGCAAGGCGAGGTAACCGACAACATTACCGTTGTTCATGATCGGCGAGACGGTTGCCGCTGCCCAATAATGATCACCGTTCTTGGCGCGATTCTTCATGCAACCACGCCACGGATGGCCGCCTTTGACCGTCCGCCAAAGATCCGCAAACACCCATTGCGGCATGTCGGGGTGGCGCACGATGCTGTGATTCTCGCCAATCAATTCATCACGCGTGTAGCCGCTGATCTCCACAAATGCATCGTTTGCATAGGTGATGACATCGGTAAGATCGGAGTGGCTCATTAAAACCATGGACTCCGGATAGTCGATTTCGCGTTGCGTTACTGGGAGTTTTTCACTCATGGCTTGCTTCCTCGAATGCTTTCTTTGTGATCAGCACAATATCCATCGTTAAAGCCTGGGGTATTCAACGGAATCGCATTTCCTTCAAGGCGGTAGCCAATTGCAGCGGAATAAAAGGATGGCAGAGAAAAAGCAATCGCGCCTTGCCGCATGCCTGACTAGATATTCTGCGCTTGGGCGTGCGCGCTGACCATGTTGTTGGCTGGGTAAATTTTCCAAAGATGTGACCGGTTCTTGTAAGCGACTGTCCGTGAAAATAAATCGCTGTGGGCGAATTTCATTTTTCGCTCCTCATAGTTGCGTGGTGCGACGTTCAACCCAGCGCTTGAGGACTGTTTGCAGTGTGAAATCGAGCGCTGCTTTGCTGAAGGTCTGAATGCGATTCGGCAAGCTGTCATGAGCTTCGCTCTTGGCGGTGTCGTCAGCCGACCAGGCGATGATTTCCATTCCTGGGTGGTAAGCAGACTCGGCCAGGCTTCTTAGCCATGGCAAGCCGTTCATTCCAGGCAACAATAGATCGATGATCATCAAGTCGGGTGTCTCTTTGCCGATACGAATAAGCGCATCGATGACGTTGTTCGCGGTGATGACTTCCAGTGGCAGATTCCAGCTGTCGATCTTGCGTTTTCGCAGGTTGAGCGAAATGGGAGCGGACTCGACCACCAATACACGGGTTGGTCGCTGCGTTGGCGCGAGCAATTCTTTCGATTGCCGAGTGAGGTGATGGTCATCGAGCAAGCGACGGACTGATGTGCGGCTGATTCGGCGATGTCCGCCTTTGGTTTTCCATGCTTCGAGCAAACCGCTTTCCACCCATAACTGTGCGGTGCGCTGTGATATGCCAAGCATCTCGGCGGCATCACGCGTGGTGCAGTAAGTGCGTAAATGTTCTGTCTGGTTCATGGTGAGGTGCTGAATTTGTGGAATGTGTTGAATATGATCATAGATCACAAAAACAACAAATTAAACAAAAATAGAAGAATATGTTAAAAAATTATCCAGTGTCGGCAGTGCTGTCTGGTCGAATCGCACCATCGTTCTTGTCATCCCCGATTTGGGGTTTGTTGGTCTGGCGCTGAAATCCGGGTAATCCCCAGTGCTGTGATGGATTTTTTCTGCCGCTCCAGTCGTGTGGTTTTTTCATCCGCCCTGAGCAGGCAAGGTTTGGCTGGTGGATTCCACCTCGTTTTCACCTGATTCCGGGCTGCTCCGGGCTGCGCCAGAACGAGGAAGCTGATATCAATCCGCGTTTTCTTGGCGTTGTCGGCAGAAGCGCGTGCGGCTCAGGACAGGTTGCGAGACTGGAAAAATCATGACTTGGCTGCAACAACTATGGATGAGCGTGATCTTGTAATAAATGCAAAAAACAACATAAACAACAAAATAGCTGTATATAATTATTTCGTAATATTTTTCGCTTTGATCATGCACACACAAACACAGCCCCCCCGGAACACGCCCAGGAACACGCCACTGCGCCTGCCTGCGCATCAACATGAGTTGAGCCAGTCCGAGACTCGCTCCGTGCTAGGGAATATTCTGATTCCACCGCAACCGGAAATCGTGCGCGCGCTGGGTGTCGAACGCGCCAAGGACGAGCCCGACATTCAGCGCATCGTTGATCTGATCTCGAATGATGTGGGGCTTTCAGCAGCGGTATTGAAAGCGGTCAACTCGCCTTTCTACGGTTTACGCAGCAAGATTCGTTCTATTGAACAAGCTATTTCGATGCTCGGCCTGAAGAATGTCGGCAGTCTGGTGATTAGTCTGGCCTTGCGCATCAGTGTGCCGCTACCGGGTATTGAGCGTTACTGGGAAAGCGCCAGCAGAAGCGCTCAGGTGGCCAGCATGCTGGCGCGCAAGCTGGGTCTCCGACATCTGGTCGAAGATACTCACCTCTTCACGTTGTTCCACGACAGCGCGATGCCCTTGTTGTTGCAACGTTTCCCAGACTATCGCCAAATTATGGACGATGTTAATCAAGGCAAACTTTCCTGGGTTGAAATCACCGCCATTGAAGATGCCCGGCATCAAACCAACCATGCAATTGTGGGCGGCTTGCTCGCTTCCAACTGGGGCCTGCCGGACCACATCCGCGAAGCTATCGTCCGGCACCATGACATCATGGTATTCAACAGTGAAAGCGTGCATCCGGATACGGTCACGCTGATTGCGTTGGGGCATGTTGCGGAACAAATAGAAAGTTCAATTTCGTTGCAGATGAATGACACCGACTGGTTTGAATTTGGACAAGTCTGTCGTGACCATTTGTCTATCGGTGAAGATGAGATGCTGGATGTCAGCGATGCAGCGAAAGAACTGTTCGGGATACCCGAGTATTGAAATTGACTTCCGAGCCGATTTCGAGTGCCATGGTCAAAGCCTTAAAATGACGGATTAATTCAATTAATCAATGACATACATGCGGAAACAATGCTGCGTGTAGTCGCCGGATTCGAGGTTCAGAGGCTGTTCATGAATAACATGGACAGTCGCCTATCTTGAATCTCGGGGCGCGGGTTTCAGCATTGGCAGCAATTCTTTCCAGACATTTTCCAGCAAGACCGGCTGCGCTTGTGCGGTGGGATGTATGACATCTGCCTGGAATTTGTCCAGCTGTGTGGCAATGCCCGCCAGCAGGAAGGGAACCAGGCGAACTTTTTTCTTTTTCGCGACCTCGCTGAAAATCGACTGGAACTTGCTGGTGTAGGCCATGCCATAGTTTGGCGGTAGTTGCATGCCCACCAGGAGCACCTTGCTGCGCTGTTTTTCCGCCAGACCGATCATGGCTTCCAGGTTGCTGGCGGTCTTCGCCAACGGCAGTCCGCGCAGTCCGTCATTGGTGCCCAAGGCAATAATGGTCAGTTGCGGTTTGTGCGCGGCGAGCAGCGCGGCTAGACGGGTCAGCCCGCCAGCGCTGGTCTCGCCGGAGACGCTGGCGTTGACGATCTGGTAATTCGATTTTTCATTTGGATTTAAACGCTGTGACAGCAGTGAAACCCAGCCCAACTCGCGTGGAATTCCGTAGGCGGCGGATAAACTGTCGCCAAAGACAAGAATAGTCGGGGTGGCGTGTGCCGCTCCACTTAACCCGATCAATAACAGCCAAACAACCACTCTCATGCGCATCGACATCGAAAACCTCGGCAAAACCGTTCAGTTGGGGGAAGACAAGCTCGACATCTTGGCCGACGTCTCGTTTTCGGTAAACAAAGGCGAGACCGTCGCAATTGTCGGCAGTTCCGGTTCTGGCAAATCGACGCTACTGGGCTTGATCGCTGGTCTGGATACGCCCAGCGCCGGCCAGGTTCGTCTGGATGGCGTTTCGCTGACTGATCTGGATGAAGACGGTCGCGCAGCATTGCGCGGACGCAACATGGGGTTTGTGTTTCAGTCATTTCAGTTGCTGCCTGGGCTCACCGCTCTGGAAAACGTCATGCTGCCGCTGGAGTTGGCTGGGCGAAAAGATGCCGCCGTGGTGGCGAATGAGCATCTCGGCCGGGTTGGCTTGTCCGCTCGCGCCAAGCATCGGCCAACCCAACTTTCCGGCGGCGAGCAACAACGCGTCGCTCTGGCTCGGGCATTCGCGGTGTCGCCGCGTATTCTGTTGGCCGATGAGCCGACTGGCAATCTCGATGCCCATACCGGCGCGCAAGTCATCGAATTGATGTTCGAGATGAACCGCGCCCAGGATGCCAGTCTGATCATCGTCACCCATGACGCTGCGCTGGCCAGCCGCTGTGGCCGCCAGTTGCGCCTTGATGGCGGTCGCCTGGTGACGGCGTTGGCAACCGCTTCGGTCGCGGCATGATGCTGAAACTTGCCTTGCGTCTGCTGGCCCGGGAATGGCGCGCCGGGGAAATGCGCGTAGTGCTGTTGGCGGTGGCATTGGCGGTGGCCAGCCTGACTGCGGTGCGTTTTTTCGCCGATCGCATCGAGCAGGCGCTTGGGCAAGAGGCGAATACGTTGTTGGCAGCTGATCTGGCGCTGGTTTCCGATCACCCGCTGGCACCCTCGTTTGCGCGAGAAGCGGTTGCGCGCGGTTTGCGCATCAATCAGACATCGACCTTTTTGAGCATGGTGGTGGCCGGCGAGCGAAATCTGCTTACCGGCATCAAGGCGGTTGCACCGGGGTACCCGCTGCGCGGCAATTTGCGGGTCGCGCCTGATCTGTTCGCCAGCGATGCCCCCACACGCGCAATTCCGTCGCCGGGCCAGGTCTGGGTTGATTCACGTTTGGCCAGCGGTCTTGGCGTAAAGTCGGGCGATCAGGTTGAAGTGGGCTCGACGCGTTTACTCATTGCGGCCATTCTGACTTTTGAAGGCGAACGTGGTGGCAACTTCATGGCGCTGGCGCCGCGATTGCTGCTCAACGCCGAGGATCTCCCGCGTAGCGGACTGATTCAGGTTGGCAGTCGGGTGGTCTACCGTCTTCTGGTGGCGGGCGAGCCAGCCAGCGTCAAGGCTTTTCAGGCTTGGGCCAAGCCGCTTCTGGCGCGCGGGGAACGGCTGGAAGATGTGCGCGATGCGCGGCCGGAACTGCGGCAGGTGCTTGATCGCGCGCAACGTTATCTCGGGCTTGCCGCCTTGTTGACCGTATTGCTCGCCGCCGTTGCGACGCAGATAGCGTTGCGCCGTTACGTGCAGCGGCATTTCGACCAGTTCGCTCTGCTGCGCTGCTTCGGCGCAACGCAGCGCCGGTTGTTCGGACTTTATTTGATGCAACTCGGCGGTCTCGGTCTGCTGGCCGGCGCGCTGGGCAGTTTGCTGGGCTGGCTGGCGCAAGCCGGGATGGTGCATTTGCTCGGCGATGCGCTTCGTCTTGGTCTGCCGCCGGCCAGTTTTTTGCCGCCGTTGCTCGGCTTGGTCGCCGGCGTGGTGCTGGTGCTTGCCTTCAGCTTGCCGGCTTTGTTACGGCTGGCGCGAGTACCGGCGCTGCGGGTGTTGCGGCGCGATCTCGGCGCTCCACCAGTCGGTGCGCTTTTGGCGCATGGCGTTGGTTTTTCGTTGGTCGCCGGGCTGCTGTTCTTGCAAGCCGGCGAAGTCCGGTTGGGACTGATTGTTGGTGGCGGCGTGCTGCTGCTGATGCTGGCCGCCGCGCTGGCTATCCAGTTACTGCTCTGGCCGCTGCCCTGGCTGGCGCGGCATTTGCCAACCAGCATGCGGCTGGGTTTGATGAATCTGCGTCGCCGCCGCTGGGAGACCACGCTACAGGCGATGGCCTTGAGTCTTGGCTTGTTGGCGCTGCTATTGTTGACGCTGGTGCGCGGCGATTTGTTCGACAGCTGGCGGAATCAGGCCGCGCCGGGTGCGCCAAACCGGTTTGTGATCAATATTCAGCCAGATCAGGTAGTGGCTATGCGAGATTATCTGACTCGCCAGGGGATCGCCGATGTCACCCTTTACCCGATGGCGCGCGCGCGCCTGGTGAAAATCAACGGGCGCGCCACTCGTCCGGATGATTACCCCGAAGCGCGTGCAAAACGCCTGATCGAGCGCGAATTCAATCTTTCTTCGCTGGCGGTGTTGCCGGCCGATAACCTGATTACCGCCGGACGCTGGTCAAGCCAGGAGGGTTTCTCGGTGGAGGAGGGGCTGGCAAAGACGCTGGGTATTCAGTTGGGCGATGAACTGATGTTTGATGCTGGCGGCTTGCCGTTGCGCGGCCGCGTCAACAGCCTGCGCAAGGTGGAGTGGGATTCCTTCCGGGTCAATTTCTTTGTCGTCGGGCCGCCGGGTTCTCTGGATGCACTGCCGACCAGCTTCATCACCAGTTTTTATTTGCCGCCAGGGCAGGGCGCGTTGCTTTCCGGGCTAGTGAACTCCTTTCCCAACGTTACTGTGATCGATGTCGAACAGGTAATGGCCGAATTGCGTGCTCTGCTGGATCGCGTCAGTGCGGCGGTGCAATTGATTTTCCTGTTCAGTCTTGCAGTCGGCTTGCTGGTATTGCTGGCGGCGTTGTACGCGCGCCGCGATGAGCGGGCGCGCGAGATCGGTCTTTGGCGCACCCTGGGTGCCTCGCGCAGCCGGGTCATGTTGGCGCTGGCAACCGAATTCACCGCCTTGGGTCTGCTCGCCGGCGGCTTGGCGGCGGGGGCCGCAAGCAGTGTGGCGTGGCTGCTGGCGGATCGCATTTTTGAGTTGCCGCATAGCGTAAATCCCCTCATCTGGCTGGCGGGCTTGGTGGGCGGCTGGCTGTTTGTCGCCGGCGCCGGGCTGCTGGTCACACGGCAACTTTTGCAAGCGCCGCCGATGCAGGCGCTGCGACGCGATTGAAGCTGCGACAAGGCCGCGCTTTTACTGGCATTATTGGTTCAAAGGTACAAGGAAACTGGCTGTAGATCGAAGTCATGAACCAGAAAAACACCATCAAGTTGATCACCATCGAGCAGTTGCGGCCTGGTATGTATATCCAGGATGTGAACTGCTCCTGGATGGATCATCCCTTCGCGGCTAATCATTTCATGCTCCATGATGTCAAACGCATCAATGAAATCAAAGCGTTGGGGGTGCGTCAACTCTATATCGACACCGCCAAGGGAATCGATGTCGAAGGCGTCGGGAAGAGCGAGGAGGATATCCGTCACGACGTCGATGTACGCATGGCGCAGATCGCCGAAGAAATCCAGTCCACGCCGCAACGCGTCAGTCTGGTTCGGGAGTTCGAGCGTGCGCGGGTGCTGCATAGCGAGGCCAATCGCATTGTTCGCAGTCTGATTCAAGATGTGCGGTTGGGTAAGCAGGTCGAACTGGAACAGGTTGAACCGGTGGTCGAAAACATGATCGACTCGGTTTTTCGCAATCAGGATGCGCTATTGCCGCTGGCGCGCTTGAAAGATCACGATAACTACACCTTTCAGCATTCCGTTTCGGTCTGCGCCTTGTTGGTGTCATTCGCCCGCGGGCTCAATCTGGAGCGGCAGATCATCAAGGAAGTTGCCATCGGCGGCTTGTTGCACGACGTGGGTAAAGCCAAGGTTCCAGATGAAATACTCAACAAACCGGCCAAGCTGACAGACGCCGAATTCGGCAAGATGAAATCGCATGTCGTGCAGAGTATCTTGATTCTGCAAAACACCCCGGGGATCAGCCAGATCGCGCTCGATGTTGCCGGTCAGCATCACGAACGTTTCGATGGCACCGGTTACCCGAATCAACTCAAGGGAGAACAGATTTCACTGTATGGCCGCATGGGCGCCATTGTCGATGTTTATGATGCGATCACTTCTGACCGTGTTTATCACAAGGGCATGGCGCCAACCGCCGCGCTCGGCCGTCTGCTGGAATGGAGCAAATATCACTTTGACCCCGAATTGGTGCGCATCTACATCAAATGTGTCGGCATCTACCCGACTGGCTCCCTGGTGCGTTTGGAGAATGGTCGGTTGGGCGTGGTAATCGAACAGCACGAAGAGAAAATGATGCAGCCCAAGGTTCGCGTCATCTACCACGCCGAAAACAAGCGCTATCTGGCACCGGAAGTCATTGATTTGTCCAAGCCGGGCTGTCCTGACAAAATCATCGGCCACGAGGATTTTGATGCCTGGAAAATCGATCCGAAGCGTTGGATCGGCTGAACAAACGGAGGTATCACATGCATGAATCCCCCTCACTGACGCCACCGGATGGCCTGGTCAAGATGTCGCATGTGATCTATGGTTTGCATGCGCTGACCGTGGTCACCGGCCTGATGACGCCGGCCTTCATCGTCACCGCCTTCATCACCGGTTGGCCTTCGCTGATCGCGGTGGTGCTGAGCTATATGAAACGCGGCGAAGCGCGCGGCACCTTCCTGGAATCGCATTTCCGCTGGCAGATACGTACCTTCTGGTTTGCGCTGCTGTGGCTGCTGATTGCGTTCCTGCTGGCGATCACGCTGATCGGCATTCCAATCGCTTTCGTCATGGCCGGCGTGGCAGGCATCTGGGTACTTTACAGAGTGGTGCGCGGCTGGCTGAATCTGAACGATCGCAAGGCGTTACCCGTTTGATCTGTTTGGCAGCGCGTGCCAGAAAATCGCCAGCAACCAGCCTGACAACAGCCCCCACTTGAGCAAGGCTGCGCTGCAGGCCAGGGTAGGAAGAATGGCGAGAGCGCCGCAGTTGCTGGCCGAGATCAGGCATAAATGGAGCAAGTTTTCCAACCAGTCTGCCAATGCTGCCCAGATCGGCAGCCAGGCTATGGTGCGTGCGGGCTGAAAACCGTGCTTGTTGCGATACGCGAAATAACGTTCCGTCAGCGCGGCCAGTGCGATGCCATAAGCCGGCGCAAAGCCCATGTCCCAATACAGACTCAAGCGCACGTGCAGCAGGGCAGTGCTATCCCAGGTGTTCAGAATGGCTTTGGCAGCGTCAGCGTTGCAGGCGAATTGCAGGGACAGAATACCGAACGGCGCGCTCGGGTTGACCAGCGCATCGGAGTGGGCCCGCATGGGATCGCCCAAAACCAACGTGAGCAGGCCCAGTACGATCAAACCGAGAGTGCTCTGTAATTGACTGGCGAAGGCGCTTGGCAGGTAGTTGGAAGGGTGACGCATGTTGTGATGAGAGTGATGTAAGCCCTTAGCTGTTCATTCGTAAATTGCTCTCCAGCACAATATGTGAACCAATGCCACCAGACACAGGTATCAACAAAAATGTGTAGCATTGAGCCACTATTTCAGTATTTTTTCTATCTTGTTAATGTCCGCAAATTGTACGTAGGCGCCAATTGCTTTATTAACCTCGTCGTTTGCCATTAATTCCTGCATTGCGACTTTACCAACAACCTCAAATGCTTTTTCTGCTGATGTAGGGTCAGATGCATATGCCATCTTTAGTTGATCTGAACAATCAACGGTTAGTAGCCGTGTTATCAATGCCCCGACGTGCTTGTCGCTCACTCGTACATCCCTTTGGGTTACGTTCAAATACGACTTGATTTCAGGGTGTGCCCCAATTGCAAAGAATATCCACTTTGCCAGACTTTTGCGCTCTTTCCCATTGAGATTATCCGCCATGCAAGTAGAAAGCGCATCAGTCGATGACTGGGAGAGAGCAGAGCTGCTAATTAACATTGAAATAAATAGGGCAATAATTTTGTAAGTACTTTTCATGACTACCTCGGGATGTGATTGATAGGTCTCACGTAGAGCTAAGGGGCGCCCGTGCAAGCGCTAGCAAAGAACAAAAATATAGTTTTCAAATTCGGACGACAACCTTCTCATATCCTGTCGTCATCCCCGGCCGGTACATCCGGCACCGCACCAAGATAGCG
>JFJP01037359.1_pt1 | contig 38274 bp, 28 predicted proteins | sample 431651 | NCBI WGS metagenome assembly JFJP01 (sample SAMN02602958, study PRJNA72255) | Microbial mat metagenome, whole genome shotgun sequencing project. | biome: fresh water; feature: sink hole; material: water; isolation source: purple microbial (photo- and chemosynthetic) mats found in... | reverse complement strand
TGTGTTTTACAACCTTATATATGATCTTTTCGGTCATCGACCTTCCTGCCAGTCTTTTTATTCCACTGAAAATCAGAGGATGATGCGATACAACAAGATTGCACTTTAAAGCTATGGCCTCATCAATCACTTCTTCAGTAACATCCAGGGCAATAAGGGCTGCTGTAAGCTCCGTTTCTGGATCTCCAACCTGCAGACCTGAATTGTCATAACTTTCCTGTAATGAAAGTGGTACGACTTTATCGAGATATGAGCAAAATTCTTTTAGTTTCATAGGTTTTTCTCTGTGACACTCTGTGTCTTCTCTGTGTCTCTCTGTGTAAGTTCTTTTTGCTACACAGAGTTAATTAAATACCATCTTTAATATCGAGTAGCAAGGCCTTGATCTTTTGAAGCGATTCGTTAATTTCAAACTTATAATCAGTCTCATCCCACTTTTCGGACAGACGCTTCTTAACTCCTGAAAGTGTCATTCCCTCTTCTTTTACAAGATGATGTATAATTTTCAGATTCTTAATATCTGCCGGAGTAAAAAGCCTGTTCCCCTTCTTGTTTTTCATCGGCTTCAGCACATCGAATTCATTCTCCCAAAACCTTACTGTCGAAACCGGAACTTCAAGCATTTCAGCTACTTCTCCGATGGAATAATAGAGCTTTTCGATCTTTCTTTCCTTGTATGGCATAGCAACTATTTATAAGTTATTTCTCCTGTGTCAGAAATTTCAACTACTGCATCCGGAAAATCAACTGCCATCAGCTCACGGATCTTAATAATCACCCTTCTGCTCTCATCAATTTTCACCCCCCCTGGCCATGGCTGATATACCGGTATAATTCTGCCTGAAAGGAATCTTCCTGCAGAATCAACTTTGATCTTTATAATAGGAGCAATTCCGTTCGGACCGGCGAGGTTAAACCTTCCATATGTACAAAAGTTACCGAGGCTGTATCCTATAAAACGATCATTGTAAACTTCGATAGCTCTAGTAATATGAGGTCCATGACCAAAGATAACATCTGCTCCGTTATCGATCATTGTATGAGCAAATTTATGAACATCTCCCCGATCTTCGCCATGATAGAGCTCATTTTTTTTCGGAACATTCTGAAAATCCGCCCCTTCTGCTCCTCCATGAAAAGAAACAATTACTATATCGCAGGAGTCTGCAAGCATCCTGACAATCTCTGCAGCTTTATCCAGCTCATTTATATTTACGGTTCCTGCGTTTGGAGCAAAGGCACAAAATCCATATATAACTGAGTCTTTACTGAAAATTGACCATGGATGTTCTATCAGACCAGCATAATGAATCCCCACAGAATCAAGAATTTGTTTGGTTCTCGTCCTGGAAGGTAATCCAAAATCGCCAAAATGGTTATTTGCCAGGCTTAGTATATCAAAACCAGTAGCAGTCAGAGCTGAAATATATCTCTCCGGCATCCTGAACAGATAACAAAGTGTGGAATCCCGGCATTTCTTTACGGGATCGCCATAATTCAGAAAAGACCCTTCAAGATTGCCGAAAGTAATGTCTGAGGAATTAAGTGTATCTGATACACTTTTCAAAAGGAGATACGGGTTATCCTGAGGAGGGAGCCTGTCTGCCAACGGGTAAGATGAACCAAGCATAATATCTCCAACCCCGGTAATAGTAATTGATTTTCTGATCTTTAATGAATCTTCAGCTATCGGTCTGACAGAAGTATAAGTTGAATAAGTACCGGCACCTGAAAGACATAATAAAACAAGAAGGGATACTATTATAATAAAAGCCGGTTTCTTCATAAAAATATTTTAGTCAAATGACTGCCCGGTTTTTGATGCTATCTCAATCATCCTTTCATATTCGGCTGGTGTAAGATCTTCAAAATAATAGTTCACAGGATCAACATTTGTTCCGTTCAGCTTAATTTCATAATGGAGATGGTTTGCGACTGAAGTACCTGTGCTTCCGACATAGCCTATTATATCACCGCGCTGCACCTTCTGTCCTACCCTTACATTAAAATCCCTCAGGTGCCCGTAGATGCTTGTATATCCAAAGCCATGATTAATAATAATATGCTTCCCCAGTCCCCTTTGCGCAGTCATAACTGCAGCAACTGTTCCATTACCTGATGCATATACATCGGTACCTGCAGGAGCTGTAAAATCCATTCCGTAATGAAATTTAATAATTTTATAAATAGGATGAATGCGCAATCCAAAACCTGAGGCAGTTCTCGTGAGGTCCTTATTTGAAATAGGAAGAATCGCAGGAACAGACCTCAGCATTTCTTCTTTTCTTGAAGCAAGAGAGATTAGGTCATCAAAAGATTTTGACTGAACATATACTTTCTTCCTTAGCTTTTCAAGCCTTTCAGCTGTTTCAATAACCAGTCTGGAATTTGTATATCCTTCCAGTGATTCAAAGCGGTTAACTCCTCCAGTCCCTCCATTTCGTAAAGTGGCAGGTATGGGTTCTGCCTCGAAAATAGTCCTGTAAAGGTTATCGTCGGTTTTCTGAAGTCCCTCCAGAACATTTTCAAGATCGGCCATCTCTCTGTGAATAAGATCATACTGGAGGGTCATCTGATCCACTTCACGCTTAAGAGCTTTCTCTTTTGGAGAATCGAATAAAGAAGCAAAAATAACCCAGTAAAGAAGTGCAACCAGAACTGAGCCTACAAAATAAGCCAGAAACCTGAATACCAATGCCCTAAGACCAAGTCTGACCCTGTCGAAACTTAGTGATTCCGGATTAAATTTATATTTTGTTCGTGGCATAACACCGCAAAGATAATCAAATAAGAAAAAAAATGAAACCTTATGCCTGATTAGAAAAAATGGGAGAAGTAAGCCTGAAGGGAAAAATTCTATCTGAGATTAGATTTGGAGCTGAATTCCTGGATCATTTCCTGATACTCCTGATCAGTTACGTCGTTGTTGAAGAAATTTATAGGATTCACATGTGCGCCGAATTTTTCAATCTGATAATGAAGGTGTGGTCCGGTTGATGTTCCTGTACTCCCGCTTAATCCGAGAACGTCACCCCTTTTTACATTAAGCCCTTTGGGCACTCTTATTTCACTCAGGTGGCCATAGGTTGTCTGAATACCATAACCATGATCAACTACCACAACATTACCGAAGCCGCCGGTACTATAGCCGGATTCAATAACAGTACCATCGCCTGTAACATAAACATTTGTTCCATATGGCACTAGAAAATCCTGACCGAAGTGCCACCGTGCTATGCCAAGCACCGGATGAACCTGACGAAACTGAAATTTGTCCCCTAACCGGTAAACAACACTTACAGGGCTTATTCCGGGAAAATGATCAATCTCTCTCTTCCATTCAATTGTCTGTTCAGCAATAGTCTTAAAAGACTCATTCTGAACCTTCGCCATGTTCTTTAATTCTTCACTCCTGGTTCTGTAACTAATAAGAAGGCCTGAATTTGAATATCCTGTCAGATCACGAAATCTGTCAACACCTCCGTAACCTGCGTTCCTGTAAGATTCCGGTACAGTGTCCATACCCAGTATCGGACGGTAGCGAATGTCATCGGATAGCCTTAAACTACCGAGTAAGTTAAGCGAATTATCCATCTCCATCCCCATCAGTGAGTACTGGAGCTTCATATTATCAATCTGTTGTGTAAGCAGTTTTTCTTTTGGTGAGCCAAATGTCCTTTCAAAAACAGTAGCATATATAATAGCTATACCAACAGAAACAGAAAACCATAGAAAAATGCGCAGAAGCTTAGTTTTCCATGGCAATCGTATCTGCTTATATTGCAGATCAGACAAATCAAGTATGTATTTACGGTTACGTAACAACTGATTGCTGAATAAATATTTTTTATTACGGTAATCGACAAATCTAAATCAAATAAATTAATTTTACAAGCCAAAATACAGATAAATTTACTTAACGCTATGATTATTAATATGAAGGCACAGGAACTGAGACAATTGTTTTTCGAATTTTTCAGGTTGAAGGGTCATGAGATAGTGCCTTCTGCACCAATGGTTGTAAAAAATGACCCCACTCTCATGTTCACAAATGCAGGAATGAATCAGTTCAAAGATATCTTTCTTGGAAATCAGCAACCGGTTAGCAAAAGAGTCGCAAACTCCCAGAAATGTCTAAGGGTGTCTGGCAAGCATAATGATCTTGAGGAAGTTGGTCATGACACCTACCACCACACAATGTTCGAGATGCTTGGAAACTGGTCATTTGGAGATTATTTCAAAAAAGATGCAATCGAATGGGCGTGGGAGCTACTTGTAAAAAAACTTGGAATACCAGAAGACAGACTATATGCAACAATATTCGAAGGGAGTAAGGAAGATAATGTTCCCCGCGATAACGAAGCTTACGGGTACTGGGAAAAATGCTTTGCCAACCCTGACGGCAAAATAATTGAAGGTTCAAAAAAAGATAATTTCTGGGAGATGGGCGAAAGTGGTCCCTGCGGCCCCTGCTCGGAAATTCATGTTGACATCCGCGATGATGAGGAGAGGAAAAAAATTCCGGGCAAAGATCTTGTTAATAAAGGACATCCTCATGTAATTGAAATATGGAACCTTGTATTTATCCAGTATAACAGAAAAGCCGATGGGGTTCTGGAACAGCTTCCCTCTAAACATGTCGATACCGGTATGGGATTTGAAAGGTTATGCATGGTTGTTCAGGGGAAGAAATCAAACTATGAGACTGATATCTTTCAGTCGGTTATAAAAGAAATTTCATCTATTACAGGAAAGCCATACGGGGAAAATGAAAAATGGGATATTGCTTTACGTGTTGTAGCTGATCATCTGAGGGCAGTTTCCTTCTCGATTGCAGATGGCCAGCTCCCATCGAATAATAAGGCCGGATATGTGATAAGAAGAATTCTCCGGCGTGCCGTAAGGTACGGTTATAATAACCTTGGAATTGAAGAACCTTTTATCTATAAGCTGGTTCCTGTGCTGGCAGAAACAATGGGTAAACAATATCCTGAGTTAATATCTGGAAAAGAGCATATTGCCAAAATAATTTTCGAGGAAGAAACCGCCTTCCTTAAAACTCTAGGCAAAGGTCTGAAAATGATTGAAAAAATGATCTCTGAACTAAAGAAGGAAAAAAAGAATATACTTCCGGGGAAAGTGGCTTTTGAAATGTACGATACCTTCGGCTTCCCTGTTGATCTTACCCAGCTCATTCTGAAAGAAAATGAGATGGAACTCGATATAAAGGGTTTTGAGAATGAGATGAAGAGTCAGAAAGACCGTTCACGCGATGATGCTTCTGTTGAAACAGCCGACTGGACAATTGTTAAGGATATTGAGGGCACTCAGTTCACAGGATATGAAAAAACTGAGGACTTGGTTCAGATAACCAGATACAGGACAGTGAAAGTAAAAGGAAAAGAGAGCTATCAGCTTGTATTTGATAAAACACCTTTCTATGCTGAGTCGGGCGGACAAACTGGCGATTCAGGAATCATAACATCAGATTCTGAAAAAATTAATATCACCGACACTGTTAAGGAGAATAACCTTATAATTCATCTTGCAAAGAGTATTCCTTCAAAACCGGCAGTTGTCTTTAAAGCCAAAGTTGATGAGTCCAAACGGCTCATGACAGCTAACAACCATTCTGCCACTCACCTGATTCACCACGCATTACGGAAAGTACTTGGAACCCACGTAGAGCAAAAAGGTTCGCTTGTAACTCCCGACCGACTTCGTTTTGACTTCAGCCATTTCAGCAAAATGAGCAAAGAGGAAATACTTAAAGTAGAGCAGATTGCAAACGCAATGATAAGGGAAAACCATGCCGGTATAATTACTGCCGACGTATCGATGGATAAAGCCAAAGCTATGGGCGCAATGGCTCTTTTCGGAGAGAAATACGGTGATAAAGTAAGAGTTGTTGAATTTGGAGAATCAGTTGAATTGTGCGGAGGAACTCATGTAAGATCAACAGGATCAATTGGTATAGTAAAAATTGTGTCGGAAGGAGCAATAGCTTCCGGCGTAAGAAGACTTGAAGCTGTAACAGCCGAAAAAGCCGAGGAATATATAAATGAGAAGTTAAACACTGTTGACGAAATAGCTGTCCTGTTAAAAAGCACGGGGAGTTTAACCGAAAGTGTAGAGAAGCTTTTAACGGAGAATAGTACACTCAGGAAAAATTCTGAAAAATTACTTCTGAGGGCAGCCCAGGTTATGATAAATGAACTTGTCGAGAAAGCAGTGCCTGTTGGCAAAATCAGGTTTGTCTCCGGAAAAGTTGAAACTGATTCATTTGATGTACTTAAAAATATTGCTTATCAGATAAGAACGACAGCAAATGATACCGTTCTTGTTATTGGTGCAGATTGCGCAGGAAAAGCAAACCTTCTTGTTATGGTAAGCGATAACCTGGTTAAGGAAATGAATATCAATGCAGTAAATATTATTAAGGAGATTTCTGCTGAGATAAACGGCGGCGGCGGCGGTCAGCCATTTCTTGCAACTGCTGGCGGTAAAAATCCTGCAGGGATTGAAAAAGCTATTGCCAAAGCAACAGAGTATCTTAGAAAAGAACAATAACTCGCATTTTCAACTTTTACTGAAATTTTATTGTCATTTGTCGCTTGTTTCAGTTTAAATTGGTTTACTATTGAGTGAATTTTAACTCCTGTGAGATCTATTTTATAATCGAAAATATTTAACACGCAATAATCATGGAAGTAAAAAGGACATTCGACATAATTCAGTGGAGCCATGAAAAATATCCCAGGGAGGATATGTATTGCGGCAAAAAGGATAATGAATGGATAAAGTATTCATCTGAAGATTCACTGAGAATAATTAACCAGGTCAGTTACGGGCTTCTTTCTCTGGGCTTTAAGAAAGGTGATAAAATAGCAACAATCACTGCCAATAAACCGGAATGGAATTTTGCTGATATGGGACTTGCACAGGCGGGGATGATTCATGTACCTATTTATCCTACAATAGGTTCTGATGAATACTCTTACATTCTAAACCATTCCGATATTAAAGCAATTATTGTAGGCAATAAATCAATATACAGCAAAATCAGTCCAATATCCGATAAACTGAAAGGTTTAATGGGTATTTTTTCTTTCGACCCGGTTGAGGGATTAAGACCATTCGATGATATTATTGAGGAAGGCAAGAAAAACGAAGAAAAATATAAAACTGAACTTGAGACAATTAAGGCATCTATAAAACCCGGGGACCTTGTTACAATAATATATACCTCAGGTACAACCGGCGATTCAAAGGGTGTAATGCTTTCGCATAACAACCTTATTTCAAATGTTATGGAAACAGTTACAGCGCATCATCTTGGCTATGGGCACAGAGCAGTGAGCTTTCTTCCATTGTGTCATGTTCTGGAAAGAATGCTAAACTATCACTATCAGTATAAGGGGATAAGCATTTACTATATCGAAAATATGGGAACAGTAGGAGAAGTTGTAAAAGATATAAAACCACATATCTTCACTACTGTTCCAAGACTACTTGAAAAGATTTACGACAATATTATAAGTAAAGGCAAGAGTCTGTCGTGGGTAAAAAGAAAGATCTTCTTCTGGGCGGTAAAACTTGGTTTGAAATTCAGGCTTAAAGGAAATTCTGATTTTTATAAAATCAGGCTGAAGGTTGCAAGAAAACTTATCTTCAGCAAATGGAGAGAAGCTTTGGGAAATGAAGTTGTTGTAATTATTTCAGGAGGGGCTGCACTTCAGTCAAGGCTTGAAAGAATATTCTGGGCTGCCGGAATCCCGGTAATCCAGGGATACGGACTAACTGAAACATCGCCGGTAATTGCTGTTAACCCTTTCAGAATTGATGAAATTAAATTTGAAACAGTTGGGCCGGTACTGCAAAACGTAGAGGTAAAGATTGCAGATGATGGAGAAATACTCTCGAAAGGTCCGAATTTAATGATGGGCTATTATAAAGCTCCTGAACTTACTGCTGAAGTAATTGATAAGGATGGTTATTTTCATACAGGGGATATCGGAATAATTGAGGATGGGAAATTTCTTAGAATAACCGACAGAAAAAAAGAGATGTTCAAGCTATCAGCCGGTAAATATATTGCACCCCAGCCAATTGAAAACCGGCTTAAAGAATCCTTTTTTATTGAGCAGGCAATGGTTATCGGAGAAAATGAGAAGTTTGCAAGTGCAATTATTTCACCGAATTTTCCATATCTGCACGACTGGTGCTCACTGCACAAAATTCAGTTCAGGGATAACAATGAACTTATTGAAATTCCTGAGGTAATTGAAAGAGTTTCAAGAGAGATAAGGGAAATAAACAAATCTCTGGGAGAGCATGAGAATATTAAACGGTTCAGAATGGTTACAGAGGAATGGTCACCTCAGAGCGGAGAGCTATCACCTACTCTGAAACTTAAAAGAAATCTGCTTGCCAAACACTACAGTGATATTATAGCTGAGATCTACAGCCGTAATGATACCAGTGTAAATGTTTTAGGCAAAATAAAAACAGGAATAAACAATATTTTAAAGAACCTGCCAAAATTTTAAGCTGGAAAGGCATTTGAGTGCAATAATCTATTCTATACTCCTAAGTCTTACATGACTTAAAAAACAACTTCTTTATTGGTGTAAATGTCGGCTGCAAGAGTTTTTTTGTAATTTTGGGGCTTTCGAAATCATAATGAAAAAATCTGATTCAGCTATTCTGTTAGTATACCTCTTCCTGCTTTTACCGGGATTTATCTCCTGCACTTCACTCTCTTGTCAGGATGAGACTGAAGCATTTCTCAAAATTTCATTTGCTAAAATAAATCCGGACGGAACTGACAAACTTCAGCCTCCTGACAGTATAACTGTTTACGGGCTGAATATGTCCTCTTCAAAAATATACAATAAAGCTGCTGCAGTTCAGCCGGCTCTGATACCTTTAAATAAATCAGCGCCATATTCTGAATTTATTATCAGGATAAACGGCATTACTGATACAGTGAAGTTCGTATACAGCACTTTCCCGCATCTTGTTTCGAAAGAATGCGGATATACTTTTTATCATACCCTTGATACAACCCGCTCATTTACTGACAACGGGATAAAGGACTTGACAGTTTGGAACGGGAATATTACAACAAAAAATGAGGAGAATATCCGCATATACTATTAGTCTTATTCTTTTCATTTTCTGCAGAAGCCTGCAGATGAATGGGCAGGATACTATCAGTTACCCTTTGAAGATTAAAATCGGGCTGGAAGTATCAGGTCCTGTTATATACTTTATTGATAATAATATTCTTAGTACAGAAGGATTTCTATCAGTAGATCTGAACGAAGTAAAATCAGTAATTCTTGCTGCCGGTTATGCTAAAAATACCCTGTCAGAAACCAATTACACCTACTCCAGCGATGGAATCTTTGTCCGTGCAGGTATTGACTTCAACCTTATGAAACCCAAAAAGACCCGTGGCCTTTACTGGGGGGGAATTGGCTTCAGATACGGAGTCAGCCATTTTACATTCGAGACTCCGTTCTTTGAACATGTAAATTACTGGGGCTCTCTCTCCTCTTCCATCACATCAGAAACATCATGGGCGCATTATCTTGAAGCTTCTCCCGGGATCAGAGCAGATGTTTTTAAAAATGTAAGTATGGGCTGGTCGGTAAATATGAGAATGATGCTTTATAAAGGAACCGGAAATGACCTTAAGCCTTTGTATATTCCGGGATTCGGGCAGGGAGAAAAAAACTTCAATATTGGTATGAGCTATTATATTTCATGGAACATACCTTACAAGACGAAAAGGGTAATTATTATGCCACCGCCACCGGAGGAAACCGAAGAAGGAACTGAGGGACAATAATCTGGACTTAGTGACTTAGAGACTTAGAGACTTAGAGACTTTCAGACATTCAGACATTCAGACATTCAGACATTCAGACATTTATGGGTTTCCTGCTAAAAATATATAATCCTGTAAATGTAAGCAATCCGTTAAGCAGAAGCAATTCAAAGCCAAACTTATAGCCGTTAAACAATTCAACTGAATAACTGCTGAGGAGATAACATATTACAGGAGAAAGAACTGCAATTACAGGTGTCATTTTATCCTTTACAAGCCTCTTTGTAAAGAGTCCGAATGAATATAAACCAAGCAGCGGACCATAGGTATAACCGGCAATTGTAAAAAGCTTATCAATTACGGCCCTGTCGTTGAGCTTGCTGAAAATAAGAACACTTATAAAGAAAACAAATGCAATTGACAGATGAACTGTATATCTGATTCTCGTTTTTTGTTTCTCTGATAATTCTTTCCTCGCTTCAAGATTCAGGAAATCGATGCTCACAGAAGTTGTAAGCGAGGTAAGGGCTCCATCGGCACTTGGAAATGCAGCTGAAATTAGTCCTATAAGAAATACAATGCCGGCAACCGGTCCAAGAAATCTTATTGCAACAGTAGGGAAAACATCATCACTGGAGGCAATCTGGATCCCGTTTTTCTGAACAAATATAATCAGAATAGCCCCTAAAAAAAGAAAAAGAAGATTTACAAAGACAAGGATCCCGCTAAAAGTAAACATGTTTTTTTGTGCTTCACGTATATTCTTACAGCTCAGGTTTTTCTGCATCATTTCCTGATCCAGACCGGTCATCACAATTGTAATAAACATTCCGCTTAAGAACTGTTTCAGGAAGAATCTCGGATGGTGCCAGTCGGTAATAAACATTGTCGAAACAGAACTCTTTTTAACGGTCGCAACAAGGTCGGAGACAGAAATATTCATATTTTGACTTATGTAGACAACTGACAATATTACTGCAAGCAGCATAAAAGTTGTCTGAAGGGTATCTGTCCAGATTATTGTTTTAATTCCTCCTTTAAGTGTATATAGAATAATAAGCAGTATAAATACAAATACATTAACCCAGAAAGGAACATTCCAGGCATCAAAAACAAAGATCTGAAGAACATTTATTACAAGAAACATTCTCAGTGACGCACCTAAAGTTCTGGATAAAATAAAGAAGCCTGCTCCGGTTTTATAAGTCCAGAAACCAAATCGCTGGTCAAGATACGAGTAAATAGATGTAAGCTTAAGCCTGTAATACAATGGCAGCAGAACTGTTGCAATAACAAAATAACCAAACAGATAGCCGAGTACCACTACCATGTAACTGAACTGAGTATCCTTTACCCACCCGGGAACCGACATAAAAGTTACACCCGACAAGGAGGCGCCAATCATACCATAGGCAACAACAAACCATGGAGAGACTTTATTACCTATAAAAAACGACTGATTGTCAGCCTTTCGTGCTGTAAACCATGTTACTGCAAACAAAAGCACAGTATAGATAATGAAAATTCCGAGAATCAGAATTGGTGGCATGTCATGATAAATTAGGGTACAAGAATAATAAAAAGAAAGGAAGACAAAAAATTCTCCTGCTCATTAATAACACCGGAAAATTGAACTAATTTTGTCCGAAAGAATTAAAGCATGAGTTTTTCTGAATTTCCTTCCAGACTTCTGGAAAATGCTGTAAATGAGTTTGCTTCGCTTCCCGGCGTAGGCAGAAAAACGGCTTTCAGACTGGTAATGAACCTTTTAAGAAGAGATTCCGAAGAGGTACGTAAGTTTGGTGAGAGCATAATAAAGCTTCATAGTGAGATCCATTACTGCAAAATCTGTAATAATATTTCCGATACAGAAATCTGCAATATATGTAATGATGAGGCCAGAGACAAGCAGGTAATTTGTGTGGTCGAGAATATCCAGGATGTAATGGCAATTGAAAATACCAGGCAATTTAAGGGATTGTATCATGTATTGGGAGGGATAATCTCTCCAATAGACGGGATAGGTCCGTCGGATCTTAAAATTGACAGCCTGGAGGAAAAGGTAAAATCAGGTAATATACATGAGATAATTTTTGCCCTTAGTACAACAATGGAAGGCGATACCACCAACTTTTATCTTTATAAAAGGCTTAATAAATACAACACCAACCTGACAACACTTGCAAGAGGTGTAGCGATCGGTGATGAACTTGAATATACAGATGAGATTACGCTCGGACGAGCCATAAATAACAGAAATCCATACCAGCAATGATGCATTCAATCAACAGGTTCCTTTCCCTTTCAGGAAAAAGCTTAAAACGCTCAGCTATAAGGGAAATGCTTAAGCTCCTTAACAGGCCGGGGATGATTTCATTTGCAGGCGGCCTGCCTGCTCCTGAAACTTTCCCGGTAGAAGAACTTAAGGAAATTTCACTTGAAGTCCTTGAAAAGAATGGACCTGAGGCACTTCAATATGGTACCACCGAAGGAGATCCGCTACTTAGAAAGATGCTTGTAGAAAGACATAACAGGCTAGGTTTAAACATCTCAATAGAGAATCTCATAATTACCACAGGATCGCAACAGGCGCTCGATCTGATTGCAAAAATTTTTCTCGATCCCGGGGATTATGTAATATGCGGTCTTCCCTCCTATCTTGGCGGATTAAATGCTTTTACCACATACGGAGCAAAGCTTAAGGGCATAACACTCGATGAAAACGGGATAATAACTGAAGAACTTGAGGAGACAATAGTAAAACTAAAACAGTTTGGAAGAAAGATTAAGTTTATCTACCTGATACCTGATTTTCAGAATCCTGCCGGGATTACTCTGCCCGATTCGAGAAGAAAAAAGATAATTGAAATAGCAAATAAGTATGACCTTCTGATTGTTGAAGACAGCCCTTACCGTGAGATCCGCTTCGAAGGAGAAACACAGAAAATGATGCAGGAGCTTGATCAGACCGGCAGAGTTATTACTTTATGCACATTCTCCAAAATTTTTGCACCAGGCTTCAGGGTAGGATGGGTTATTGGCCATTCTGAAATTCTGGACAGGATATCAATGGCAAAACAGACAGCAGATCTCTGCACATCTCCATTTGTTCAGAAAATTATTGCGAGATACATGGAAAAAGGCCTGCTTGAAAAGAACCTTAAAAAAACTATTGAGCTTTACCGCGAGAGAAGAACTTTAATGATCAGCTGCTTCAAAAAATATATGCCGGAGGGGGTTACTTGGACAGAACCCCACGGAGGTTTATTTCTCTTCGTAACGCTCCCGGAGCAAATACACTCTGAGAAAATATTCAAAAAAGCAATAGATAAAAATGTTGCTTTTGTAGCCGGATCTACCTTCTTCTGTAATAACTCAGGTCATAATACAATGCGCATTAATTTTTCTTTTTCAAATAATACTGAAATTGAAACCGGAGTTAAACGTCTTGCAGAAGTAATCGCAGAGGAACTGAAAAACAATCAATAGCTTAATGGATCTTTCTGTAATTATTGTTAGCTATAATGTAAAGGATTATCTGAGAGAATGCCTTGCCTCTATAATAAGAGCTTCCGAAGGCATTGATATTGAAGTATTTATTGTCGATAACAATTCTCAGGACGGGTCGCAGCAAATGCTCATAAAGGAATTTAAGGAATTTAAGTGTATTTTCAACACTTATAATTCGGGATTCTCAGTTGCAAATAATCAGGCAATCAGGGAATCAAAGGGAGATTTTGTTCTTCTTCTGAATCCCGATACATTGATAGAGAAAGGCACATTAATATCATGCCTGAAATTCATGAGAAATCATCCTGAGGCCGGAGCCCTCGGTGTCAGAATGGTAAACGGAGAGGGAGCATTCCTCCCGGAATCAAAAAGATCCCTGCCAACACCGCTTACCTCCTTTTTTAAAATAACAGGTATAAACCGCCTTTTCCCTAAATCATCTCTATTCAACAGATATTATCTTCCACAGATCAACAAAAACTTTACTGCTGAGGCTGAGGCTATTTCGGGGGCTTTTATGTTCCTGAGAAGAGAAGCTCTATTTAAAGCAGGGTTACCGGATGAAGATTTTTTCATGTATGGCGAAGATATGGATCTGAGCTACAGAATATTAAAAGCAGGCTATAAAAATTTCTACTTCGCCGAAACTCAGATTATACATTTCAAGGGAAAGAGTACTCCTGTAAATAGTTATTCTGATCTGCATCATTTCTACAGGGCCATGAGGATCTATGCGGGGAAACGCAATAAGGAAAAATTCAGTCCTATTTATTTTGTAATCATACCTGCAATCTTTTTTACAGAGTTTATCTCAATTATAATTCGCTTCATCAGGATATGTATCTCACGATCATAATTTGAGATTTAGAAAATATCAATAATACAATCTCCTACACATTCCCCGAAACATTTCTATATTAACTTTGTTTAGTAAATACGGACAATAATTCGTAAATTTAGTGACCTCAACACTTTTTTCCCACGGATTAAAAATAATCACGGTAATAGTGTAGGGAATTTTTAATAAAAAAAGTACTTATGGCAAGAGTGAATATTTTATTACCAGCGATGGGAGAAGGAGTAATTGAAGCTACCGTAAACAAATGGCTGGTTACAGAAGGTTCAAAGGTTTTGGAAGACGATCCTCTTGTTGAGGTTGCCACGGATAAGGTTGACTCTGAAGTGCCCTCTCCTTTTACAGGCACGATTATTTCAATTGTTGCCAGGGAAGGATCGGCTGTTAAGGTTGGGGAGGTTCTGGCAATAATTGAGAATGAAGCCGTTCAGACACCTGTAAATGAAATTAAGGTTAAAAAAGAGGTTGAAAGAATACGCGAAACAATTGAAGAAGTAAAACAGGAAAAGAAAATTATTGAAGAAGTATCGAATAATCTTAAAAGCAGGACTCCTTCAGGCAAATTTATTTCACCACTTGTAAGGAGTATTGCAGCAAGTGAACAAATAAGCTATTCTGATCTTGACAATATTCAGGGTACCGGAATGGATGGAAGAATTACCAGAGATGATATTTTAAAAATAATTGAGAACAGAAAAAAAGCAGATGCTGCATTGAAATCAGCTCAGGATTCAACATCGTCAAAGAAAACGACAAGCTCAGAAATCCGCTCGGGAGGAGATGAAGTAATTCCAATGGACAGGATCAGAAAACTGATTGCTGATCACATGGTTATGTCAAAAAAAACCTCTCCGCATGTCACTTCTTTTATTGATGCTGATGTAACAAGACTTGTCAACTGGAGAAATGCCAACAAAGATAAATTTCTTGCTGCTGAAGGTCAGAAATTAACACTTACACCTATTTTCATCGATGCTGTAGCCAGAGCCCTCTACGATTTTCCAATGGTAAATATTTCTGTCGAAGGGAGTAATATTATAAGAAAGAAGAATATTAATATTGGTATGGCCACAGCTCTCCCCGATGGTAATCTGATAGTTCCGGTAATTAAAAATGCCAACGAGAAAAATCTTACCGGCCTTGCCAAAGCCGTAAATGACCTTGCTGAAAGAGCAAGAAATAATAAATTAAAGCCCGATGAGATTACAGGAGGTACATTTACAATAACCAATTTTGGAAGTTATAACAATCTGGCAGGGACTCCTATAATTAATCAGCCCCAGGCAGCCATACTTGGAACCGGGGTTGTAAGGAAAACCCCGTGGGTAGTGGAAACACCTGATGGCGATATGATTGCAATACGTCAGATAATTATTCTCTCCCTGAGTTACGATCACAGAGTTATAGACGGAGCTTTGGCAGGGAAGTTCCTTAAACGGATTAAAGAGATCCTTGAGAACTATTTGCCGGAAATAGCCTGATTCATATTCCTCAAAACAATTTTACAATTGTTTTCATCCAATGAAAGGGTGATTTGAAATAATTATATTGCCATTTAGTAAAAAGTGCTGATACAAATAACCTTTTTTTCTAATTTTTCTCCTATATTAGTAGCTTTGAGTTGAGAAATTTTACCTATCAGAGACTCAATTATTGTACAAGGATAAAAGGTAGCTAAAGTTTTTGAAATGATTTTGCTATCATTCCAATTAGATTTTTTGCATTATGATTAAAAGGTTTATTCTGGCTGCATGGCTGCTTGCTGTTGTTTTTAATTCAGATTTATTATCACAATCTAAAGGTGAGCTCCGGACTAACTTCTATGAAGGCGAAAGCAACATTCTTTTCGAAGATTACGAGGAAGCATTGCCCTTCTATCAGATTTTAACCAAGATATATCCGACAAATGCCAATTTTAAATACAGGATTGGCCAGTGTTATATAAACATTCCCGGGGACAAAGATAAAGCAGCCAGCTTTCTTGAAGAAGCGGTTAAAAAAATCAATCCAAAATATAAAGAGGGTAAATTTAACGAAACCGGTGCTCCGTATGATGCACTATATTACCTTGCAAATGCCTATAGAATTAACAATCAGCTCGATAAGGCTATAGAAACATATTATCTTTTCAAAAAGAATCTCGATTCGGAAGTTTACGATTCAAACATTGTAAATTTCCAAATACAATCGTGCCTTAATGCAAAAGAGCTTATGAATATACCTCTTTTCGTAAAAGAGAAGAACCTTGGCAATAATATTAATGAAGCACGAACAGATTTCTACCCTGTAATATCCGACAATGAGGATTTACTTGTTTTTTCGAAAATTCAGGCACTTTATAAAGGTATTTTCTACTCCAGAAAAGTTAACGGAGAGTGGAGCGGTCCTATAAACATGAATGAATTGTTCGGGTTAGGTTTCGACTCAGAAATCTACCCGACATCTTTCTCAAGCGATGGAAAAACTCTTTACCTCTACAGTTCTGCAGATTTTGACGGCACAATTTATACTTCAACTTTTGAAAATAATATCTGGTCGCGACCAGTCAAACTCAACGAGAACATAAATACAAAGTTTTGGGAATCACATGCCACTATCACACACGATAATAAAAAACTATACTTTACAAGCAACAGGAAAGGAACAACCGGTGGACTTGACATATATGTTTCCAAAAGAGACAGCATAGGCAATTGGGGGCCTGCAGAGAATTTAGGCCCTGTAATAAATACACCTTACAACGAAGAATCTCCTTTTCTGAGTAACGATGACAAAACTTTATTTTTCAGTTCAAGAGGCCATTTCAACATGGGCGGATATGACATATTTTATAGTACACTACTTGGGAATAATGAATGGTCTGTACCCCTCAATGTAGGGTATCCGCTTAATTCAACTGATGATGATGTATTTTTCAAACCTGTTAATGACGGATACCAGGGATATTATGCAAAAGAGAGTGCGGGTGGCTTTGGCAAACAGGATATTTACCGAATCGAGATTTTTTCAAATGACCATCCCAGAAAATTTTCTATAAGGGGTATGGTAAAAGTTGCTGATCTTATGAGCAATGTCAAGGATAGCGTAAAGATCAGCGCTATGAATATCAAAGATCCTAATCAGACAGTTATTGTATACTCTAATCCAACAACAGGAGAATTTGAATTTGAATTGCCTCAGGGAGATTATAAGATAACATATGAGGGCGAAGGAGGAGAAAAGGTCGTGAGAGATCTTGCCCTTCCTCTTACTATGTCGGCCGACAGCTTCGTTCTTCCCGGAACAGTACTTCCAAAAACAGATTTCATTGCTGACCTTTCAGTTGAGAGTAATAAAACGATCTCCGTTAATAAAGGAGATTCGATCCTCTTCCCTATAAAAACAGAACCAAATTCAATACTGACAATCGAAAGATGGATTGGAGATTCGCTTGTATCTGTTGAACAGTTTTTTGTAAAAGATACTGTTTTTAACTACAAAATGGTACCTTCTGAGGGAGACAATAAAATCGTGTTTAAACTCACTGACAAATTTAGCAATACTTCTTCAACTGATGTTTTCATAACCCGCGAGAAAGATGTCACAACTCAGCCGCTGATTCGACCTGAATACAGCCGTGTAATAGCAAAAAAACAGATTGCCGCACTTACCCTGATGCTTGTGAGCAGGGCTGACGATAAGATGAAAAATATTATTGGTGATGCAGACATAAGCCATCAGCAGTTTGGAAAACCCGATGACCTTATAAATTACCTGAAAGAAGAAGCCTCTAAAAAAAGTATCAGTCCCGAAGAAGTTGACAAACTTGCTCTGAAAGTAGCAGTTATGGACAACGTACTGACTCAGGCTGCCGTTGATTATATGGCGAAATATAGTGATGGCGAGCTTAAGGCAATCCTCTCCGAACTGGATATCTATGAGGCTAAACTTAAAACATGGACAGATCTTCAGGAATATATAAATCTGAAGACTGAAGGAAGAATTACCCCTGAGGAGCTCAATAAAATTGCGGCTGCCATTTTATCTGATACTGACCCTTCAATAGATATTTTGAGAGAAAAAATACTGGAATACAGTAATACATCAACTGAAGGGACTATTATACGCGAGTCTGTTTCTGCAGTTGATTATAAGCACATTAAGTTAAGAGAAAAATGGATACAGGCTTTCTCAAATGAATCGCTGAAACTGGGCCTTTCCCATAATCAATTATCAGAAATGCTGCTTGCTATAGGATTAATGCCTGGTACCGATACTCAGCAATTCCTGGAGGAACTTATTGCAAATGCTGATGAACCACTTCTTTCAGCGCTTAAATCTATTGATCTCAAAAAGGAGAAAATTAAATCACCGCTTGATCTGTTATTGTTCCTTATTAATAATAAAGACAAACTGAATTTCCCTGAAGAGCAGATATATAAAGCCATTGCAGATATAATTATTTCAAAGGATATGCCTGCTGACCTGATTAATAAAAACATAAAGACAGGCCAGAGAAATATCGCATGGATACTATGGGTTCTTCTTGCAGGAGGATTAGGTTTATTCTTCTTTTTATTCTGGAGGAAGAGAAAAGAAAAGAAAAAAGAAATTTAGAAATAAAAAATGACCGGCTCAAACCGGTCATTTTCATAAAATAAGTATCATAATAATAAAACTTATACCATTATTTTTATAAATTTGTTTATCAAAAACTCATGTCTATGAGAAAAACTGCTGTCTGTCTGATTTTTACGACTATATTATCACTCACATCGTTTTCACAGGAAAACAAAGTTCTTCAGGATTCATTTCTTGAAGCTGAATATTTCCTGATGAATGAGGATTACAGTGATGCTTTAACCTTTTATCTCCAGATCTATGAAAAGTTGCCGGATAATGCAAATATAGCTTTCAGTATTGGTGTATGCTATCTGAATATACCCGGGAAAAAGAACCTGTCGCTAAAATACCTTGAATCTGCAACAAAGAATATGTCGGCTAAACATAAGCAAGGGACTATTTCTCAGGTTTCTGCTCCCTATGATGCTTTATACGAACTGGCCAAAGCATACAGAATAAATTACAAGTTCGATCTGGCAAAAGAGACATATACTAAGTATTCGGGGATACTCCTTCCCGATGACAGGGAAAATCTTGATTTCATAAAACATGAAATTGAGGTTTGTGATATGGCAAAGAAGCTTATATCCAGCCCTGTTGAATTCACCGAAGAAAATATCGGTGAATTATTCAATGAGGAAAAGGCAGAATTCAATCCGCTGATTTCAGCCGACGGGAATTCTTTTGCATATATGGTAAAATTAAAGTTCTACGATGCGGTGATGTTTTCGCGTAAGGTAAATGGCAAATGGACCGGACCGGTTAATATAACAGCCGATTTGCAGACCGACGGTGATTTCTACATATCATGCTTATCCTCCGATGGGAAACAGCTTTTCCTGTCAAAAGATGATAACTATAACAGCGATATTTATTTTAGTTCTTTCAATGGAACAGCCTGGTCAAAAATTGTTAAACTTGATAAAAACATAGATACTAAATACTGGGAATCACATGGTTTCGTTTCTGATAACGGGAATCAGATCATTTTTGCTTCCGACAGACCAGGAGGATTCGGCGGAATGGATCTTTACATCTCGAATAAGATCAAGGGGGGATGGAGCCCTGCCAAAAACCTTGGTCCTGAGATTAATACACAATTTAATGAAGACCGGCCTTTTCTTATTAACAATGGCAAAATATTATTTTTCAGTTCTCAGGGTCACGAAAATATTGGAGGCTACGATCTTTTCAGGTCTGAGATTCAATCAAACGGATTATGGAGTAATCCTAAAAACGTTGGTTACCCTGTAAATACGCCTGATGACGATGTCTTTTTCATGCCTGTGGGCGATGGAAAATCAGGATACAGATCAATTTTTAAAGAATCAGAAGGCTTCGGGAAAGAGGATATCTACAAAATTACCTTTAAATAAATAATAGCTGATTATTAAGTTGATAGTACAGATTAATTACTATATTTGTTTTGATGAATAACTTCAGAGTAAAAATATTAAGTTTAATCTTCCTGCTTCTGACTCTGATAGTCTTGCCTCTTAGAACTTCCGGGCAGTCTTCTGAAGAGATGAAAAAAATATTTGCAAAAGCGGAATCATATTATTTATATGAGGAATATGAGTTAGCTAATCAGCTATATATCATTCTTGATTCTCCTGATAATTTAAATATTAAATACAAAATTGGCACCTGCTATCTGAATATTCCGGGTGAAAAAGACAAATCAGTTTCCTACCTTGAGGAGGCAGTCAAAAATGCTATCTATGATGCAAAAACGGAACAGTTTAAGGAAACAAAAGCTCCTCTAGATGCATATTTTAGCCTCGGGAAGGCATACATGATAAATAATGAATTAGAAAAGGGGCTTAATACTCTTGAAACTTTTAACAAACTTGCCAGAGAAACAAAATCTCAGGGAGGGATGAGTAATCTCGAGTTTATCGATCAGCAGATCCAGGCTTGTAAAAATGCAATCCTGTTCGAAGCTAATCCTATCCCATTCAGCAAAAAGTCGCTGGGTGCCGATTTCAACCTTGGCTCAATGAATGAAAACCCTGCAGTCAGTTTTGACGGAAATACAATTGTTTATACCGAACGCAGAGGTATTGTCAATGTAATATTTTTCTCAAAAAAAGAGAGAGGCGTCTGGCAGTCACCTATTGAAATAACAGCTGAACTTAATGCAGGAGAAGACTGCTCTTCCTGTTCCCTTAATAGTGATGGCACAGAGCTATTCCTCTATAAAACTGACAACTATGATGGTGTAATTTACTCCTCGAACTATGAAAATGGTGCTTGGACACCGATAAAAAAACTTAATAAGAATATTAATACAAAATTTTACGAATCGCATGCATCTGTTTCTGCTGATGGCAAAAGACTTTATTTCACAAGCAACCGCGACGGCGGGCAGGGAAATCTGGATATCTATGTCTCTGAAAAAGATGGCACGAATGACTGGGGGCCGGCAGTAAATGTTGGAGCTGCAATTAATACTCCGTTTAACGAGGATACTCCTTTTATGACCCAGAATGATTCTGTTTTATACTTTAGTTCAGAAGGGCATAACTCAATGGGCGGATTTGACAACTTCAAGAGTCAGAAAATGGGTACAGTATGGAAAACCCCAACAAACCTTGGCACTCCTGTAAATTCCCCGGACGATGACAAATTTTTTCAGCCTGCAAATAATGGGCTGAATGCATATTATTCAATTACAACTGACTATAAAACCAAAGAGATATTCTACATTGGCATTGGCATCAGTGACGTAAAACAGCTGTTCGAAATCAGAGGCAAATTAAGTCTGAATGACACAACTATTACATTCAACGAAGATTATGCAATCCACCTCATCAACAAAGCAACAGGAGATACTCTTGATGTCGGCTATCCCAATAAATATACCGGATCTTACAGTTTCTTTGTCAATTCCGGTTCTTTGAATCTTGTTTATACCGGCAAGAATTATTACACACAGAGTGTTGATACAACAATATTCGAAGACAATCCGTCTGTAGTAATAAATATTGATATTTCACTTCAAAGAGATACCACGATAAAAATTGTCGTTCCTGATCCTGTTGTTTATGAAAAAATAAACCTGTCATTAGCACCTTCAGTTGAATCAATTGATTCAAGCATACTCATAACAAATATGAATGTTAATGATGTAGGCGATAAAAACATAAATGACTCAGATATTTTATACTATACAGTTCAGGTAATTGCACTTCATAATCCTGTTGATGTAAGCTATTTTAAGCAGATCAACGACATGAAAGTATTGTATAATGATACCGATAAGTTTTACAGATATACTACAGGAAGATACTCTACGCGCGAAGAAGCATATGCAGGTAGACTTGAATTAATTCGTAAAGGATATCCTGAGGAGATATTTATAAAGAAAGTATCAAAGTAATGAATTCAGGATTAAGAATCAACCTCATACTTTTAATCCTTCTTTTCAGTTCAACTGCACTCTTTTCACAGCAACTATCAAAAAAGCAATTTATTAAAGCAGTTCAGGATGCTGATAACCTATTCTATTATGATGAAGATTATGATAAAGCAGCTTTGCAGTATGAAAACCTTCTGAACATTTACCCCGAAAACTCTAATTTTTCAGCTAAGCTCGGAATATGCTATTTAAATATTGACGGGAAGAAAGCTGAAGCTCTAAAACTTCTCGAAAAGGCCTCCCTGAACGTAGTTACAAATGATAAGGATTATATTGAATATGGAGAAAAAGCTCCTCTCGACACTTATATGTATCGGGCAATTGCTTATCACAGAAACGACAGTTTACTAAAAGCCATTACACTTTATACTGAAGTAAAGAAAAAACTTGGAAGAACAGAGATCTTTCGCGAGGATTACATTGATAATCAGATCCGGGATTGCAGGTATGCAATCGAAATGAAAAAGAAACCACTGCCAATTATTTCAAATCTTTTTGCACCCTGGCTGAGTGAATATCCGGGTGCCGGTAACCCGGTTCTTTCAAAAAACGATTCAGTTTTTATTTTTACTCAAAAAGAGGCTGGAAAAACCCGGATTTTATGTTCGTTTAAAACAGAAAAATGGCAAAATCCTGTTGACATAACCAAACAACTTGGAGGATACGACGCGTTATATTCAAACTCAATAACGGGCGATGGTAAAATGCTGATTATTTATATGGACGATGGTGGCGACGGGAATCTGTATTTCAGCCAGAGAAAAGGGGCACTATGGTCTAAAATCAAAAGTATAGGCAAACCAATTAATACAATTTACTGGCAGTCTCACGGATTTATAACACCAGACGGACAAACTATGTATTATGCAAGCAACAGGCCGGGAGGTATGGGTGAACTTGATATATGGGTTTCAAAGAAGGATAATAAAGGGGCATGGGGAGAACCGGTAAACTGCGGAAATGTTATTAATACTCCATATAATGAAGACACCCCTTACTTTGACCCTGAATCAGGAGCTTTGATATTCAGCTCTGTAGGTCATATCAGCATGGGAGGTTACGATGTTTTGAGATCAGTAAACCGAAACGGGGCATGGACCACTCCAACCGGCTTGCCATTTGCATTCAACGACACTGACGATAACACTTTCTACATACTAAATAATAAGGCTCCGGGCTACACTGCCAGTATATATAATAACAAAACCGGCGAAAGAAATATATATTCACTCGTTGCAGAGGATCCTTCAGATAAGATTACTCTTGCCAAAGGGACTATCTCTATGAAAGATGGTCTGAATGTAGACCCGGATAAAATCAAAATAGGATTAGTGGACCTCAGGATAGGGACACTGGTACAAAATGTTCTTCTGACAGATTCAGTATCATTCAACTTTAAGATCAAACCGGGAGATTATCAGGTCATTGTAAGTCATGAGGGATATAAAACAGATACAATTAATCTTAATCTGCCGCTGTATTTTGCCGGGAACTACATCTCGGTCAGCTCTTTCCTTACTCCGGACAAAGTTAATGATGGCGATTTTCTGTCAATCAAAAATATACTCTTTGATTTTGACAGTTATAAATTAAATGAGGAGGCAATTAAAAACCTGGAGGCCCTTAAATCTGTTCTGATAAACTATCCTGACCTGAAGATCGAAGTTGCAGGTTATACTGATGCCAAGGGAAGTTCATCTTATAACAATAAACTTGCAGATCACAGAGCACAGACAGTAATCAAGTATTTTACCGGGGCTGGGCTATCTAAGATGAGATTCACTAAAAAGGCTTACGGTGAATCCAACTTCGCAGCAGTTAACACTAACCGTGACGGATCTGACAATGCTGAAGGAAGGAAATATAACAGGCGTGTAACATTTGGAATTATCGATCCGCAAACAGGAATAACTCTTAATCAGGAAACTTATACTCCCCGTCATTTAAGACAACCATCATCACTTAAATTCAGTATTATCCTGATTAAGACCAATGAGAAACTTCCTCCCGGATATTTCAAAAGCCTGAAAATGGATGAAATGCATTTCATAAAACAAATTAAGCTCGATTCATTAACTCTTTATTCAATAGGCATTTTTTATACAAAAAATGATGCCTCAGATTACCTAACATATGCAAGGGAAAAAGGGTTCACTAGTGCTTATATTGTAAATCAGTATGAAATAAATAACGATTCAAAAACTCTGATAAACAGTAATCCTTCCTCAAGAAATATAACCGGAAAAATTGTTTATACAATCCAGCTTTTAGCAACCAGCCGGCCAATTAATATGAAAGAATTTGAAGGAGTTGCAGGGATAAGGGAAATATACTGCGAGGATGGCTATTACAGGTATGTTACAGGCGAATTCAGCTCGTTTAAGAAAGCTAAAACAGCTCTTGCACCATATCTGGAATCTAAGTACAAAGATGCCTTTATCAGAGAGTTGAACTTTCTCTTGGAAAAACAGTCTCCACAGGAAAAACTGCAATGAAATACAAAGACATAAGCCTTCGTGCACTCGAACCTGAAGATCTTGAACTGCTTTATGAGTGGGAGAATAACTACATTAACTGGACCATCAGCAATACAATTGCCCCATTTTCAAAATATATACTTAAAAGATACCTCGAAGATTCTCATAAGTCAATATTTGAAACAGGTCAGCTAAGGCTTATGATAGAAAATAACATTGACAATACAGCTATTGGTACAGTTGACATTTTTGATTTTGATCCATTGAATAAGCGAGCAGGACTTGGGATTCTGATTGCAAACGAAGCCTACAGGAGAAAAGGACTTGCCTCAATGGCACTTTCATGTGTTATTGGCTATAGCTTCAAAACATTACAATTGCATCAGTTATATTGTAATATACTTGAGAATAATACTGAAAGCATTGAACTCTTTAAAAAACATGGATTCGTTCAGTCAGGAATTAAGAAAGACTGGATAAAAACAGCAGATGAATTCTCAGACGAGTATCTGTTCCAGCTCATTAATACTGTGAGTTAAATCAAGCCAGTTGCAAGAAGTCCGCAAGCCGCCGAGATATCTGCCCCCCGGGATTTACGAATAGAAGCTGAGATGCCAGCAGTTACAAGGCTATGCTTGAAGTAATCCATTCTTTCATTTCCCGACGAAAAAATATTATCTCCAGAGACCTGATGATAAGGTAGCAGATTAATTCTGATTTTTGAGTCTTTCAAAAGATCTATAAGAGCATCAAGATGAGAAATAGTATCATTGATGTTTTCAATCATTACATATGAAATTGAGAATCTTCGTTTTCTACCTGCAGGATAATTCCTCATAATTTTTATAATTTCTTTCACAGGATATTTATTTTCAGCAGGAGTTATTAAAGCCCTCTCGTTACTGAATGGTGAATGAAGACTTAGAGTAAGATTGCATTCCGAGCTTTCCAGGAATTTTCTGACACCGGAAGTTAAGCCGACAGTTGAAACAGTTATATTGCGTCTGCTTATTGCAACACCCCATTCAGCCGTAAGTATTTCGCAGGCCTTAAGCACATTATCAAGATTATCCATGGGTTCTCCCATCCCCATAAAAACTACATGTGTTATTCTCCTGTCAGAATTAAGGGTAATAACCTGACTAACGATCTCACCCGCTGTAAGGTTTCCATGAAAGCCATACCTGGCTGTGGCACAATAAACACAACCTATCCTGCACCCCGACTGGGTGGATACACATACTGTGGTTCTTTTACTTTCAGGAATATATACAGTCTCAAATAACTTACCTGAATCAGTCCGGAATAAATATTTGACGCTTTTATCTGATGAAATATCTGATTGTAATGGAGACAAAATTCCCATAGCAGATTCAGATTCAAGCAGTCTCTTTAATTTCTTCGGAATCCCTTTGAAACCTGAAAAATCCCTAGTTCCGCTTTTATAAATTCCATTTGCGATCGCCAGAGCATTCTTCCCTGAATAACCATAAGGTTCAATAAGATCAAAAATCTCATCTGAAGTTAAACCGCACAAACATTTCATAACCATTATTTCAGGATATTTGCAAAAATAGAACGATAATCAATATCTTAGTAAAAACTATTGCCAATAAGGCCATTATTATATCAATTTCTGGATAAAGATGGAAAGATGGAGTTCTCTGTATATTTATTATATATCCGGGACCGGCAATGCGAAAGCTTCTTCTGAGTGGATTGCGGATGAAGCATCAAAAAAAGGGCTAAAAACTTATGTGCAGCAAATCGACCGGTTGGAGGGTATAAATCTGCCATCACCGGACGAGAAGCCTCTGATAGGCTTTGCATTCCCTACCCACGGGTTTAATGCCGCACCAATTATGCTCAGATTTATCGCCGGATTCCCATCAGGTCTTTGCAAGGACGTTTTTCTTGTAAATACAAGAGCAGGAATGAAGCTTTCGAAGATATTTCTGCAGGGACTAAGTGGAGTCGCACTCATCCTGCCTGCATTTATTTTATTTCTTAAAGGATATAAATGTATTGGATTCAGACCAGTAGATCTGCCCTCAAACTGGATTCCCCTTCATCCCGGAATTAAGACAAAGGTTATCGAATCTATTTTTGCACGGTGTGAAGGCATTGTAAGAAAATTTGCTGTAAAAATTCTGGATGGAGAAAAAATATACCGTGGCTTATTCAGTCTGCCTGTTGACCTTCTGATTAGTCCGATAGCATTGGGGTATTATGTTGGTGGAAGGTTTTTCCTTTCCAAAACATTTATTGCAAATTATAAGTGCGACAACTGCGGACTATGTATAAAGGAGTGCCCTACCAGATCTATCAGGCTTATTGAAAACCGCCCATACTGGAAATTGTCGTGCGAAAGCTGCATGAGATGCCTCAACAGATGTCCAAAAAATGCAATAGAGGCTGCTCATGGCATGGCAGTGGTTTTCTGGCTGACCTATACGGCAGTAAATGCACAGATCATACTCCTTATTATTAATGCCTTAAAAATTCAGCCTGAACACTTGTGGTGGAAGGTAACAGCCAGCATAATTTCAGTTGCCGGAATGGTTATAATAGCCACTCTGCTCTACAGAATTATGCATTTTGCGATGGGAATGAAGCCTGTAAAATACCTTGTCAGATTCACTTCACTTACAGCATTTTCTTTCTGGCGAAGGTATAAATACAGGTATCAAGCCTCAAAAAAATAACAGATGTATACTATTTATATTCGGTGATTTTCAAAACTTTAACCATGAAAACAATAGGATTTATAATTTCAATTACATTGATCCTCGCTTCCTGCACAGGTTCAGACAAGACAGGCAAAAACAATATAACAGACGAAACTATGGCATCAGACAGCATCAAACAGTATGGATATAACAGAGATTTTCTTAAAAAACATACCGGTACTATTGAACTTAAGTCCGGCCGGTCAGCAATAACAATAGTACCTCAGTGGCAGGGCAGAGTAATGACCAGCTCAGCAGACGGAGAATCGGGATACAGCTTCGGCTGGATAAATCACGCACTTATTTCAGCCGGGAAAATACAACCGCACATAAACGCTTTCGGAGGGGAGGAAAGATTATGGCTTGGGCCCGAAGGAGGTCAGTATTCAATATTCTTCAAAAAAGGTAAATCATTCGTTTTTGAAGATTGGCAAACACCTGATTTTCTTGATACAACACCTTTCGATATTATCTCAAAAACAGATACTTCAGCTGCATTCGGAAAGGATATAGTAACTGAGAATTACAGCGGAACGATCTTTAGCCTTCGAATTGAGCGGGTTTTAACAATTCTGAACAATAGGGAGATTAATAATTTGCTTGACACAAATATTGAGGAGTTAAAATGTGTTGCATATAAGTCTGAGAATAAGATTATTAATATCGGAGAAAATCCATGGGAAAAAGGTACAGGATTACTTTCTATCTGGATGCTTGGCATGTTTAACCCATCTCCCTCTGTTATAGTTGTTGTACCTGTAAAACCTGGTGATGACAAATTATTTGGGCCAAGAGTTAACGATAACTATTTCGGAAAGATCTCTGCTGACAGGCTAAAAGTAAAAGGTGATCATATTTTCTTCAGGGCAGACGGTAAGAGCAGGGGAAAAATTGGAATTTCGCCATTGAGAGCAACCGGAATTATGGGAAGCTATGATTCAGAAAACAAGGCACTTACACTTCTGATCTGCAGATTGCCTGTAGGAAAAACAGATTACGTTAATTCCGCATGGAATATACAGGAAAAACCTTATTCAGGAGATGCTCTTAATTCTTATAATGACGGACCTCTTGAAGACGGCACTCAGATGGGTCCATTTTATGAACTTGAAACATCCTCTCCGGGAGCAGAACTAAAACCGGGAGAAAGTCTCAGTCATATTCAATTTACCCTTCATCTTACGGGAGACATTATTTCTCTAGATAAAGTATCCCGTAAGATTCTGGGTATTGGTCTTGAAGATATAAGTAAATCCTTCTAGTTTTTGGTAGCAGGCTGCTGTAAAAGTCCACGGTTTTTCAACAGCGGTTCTATTGCTGCATCGTGACCTCTGAAATTAAGGTACATCTGCATTGCATCCATTGTGCCGTTCTTTTCCAGAATGTTTTTCCTATAGGATGAAGCAACAGTCTGATCAAAAATGCCTTTCTCCTTAAATGCTTCGAATGCATCATTATCGTATACTGCAGCCCAGATATAACTGTAATAGCCCGAATCATAACCTCCTGCAATATGGAGAAAGTAAGTACTCCTGTAACGGGGAAGTATTTCAGGAATTAATCCGATTGATGTCAGGTACTCCTTTTCAAAACTCTGAATATCAACATTTGCAGGGGTTTCAATTGTGTGGTATTTCATATCAAGAAGTGAGGAAGCCAGGTATTCAACTGTTTCAAATCCCTGGTTAAAATATCCGCTGTTTTTAATCTTCTGAACCAGAGATGCCGGTATTGGTTCATTTGTTTTGTAGTGTTTTGCATACATATTCAGCACTTCGGGTTCCATTGCCCAATGTTCCATCAGCTGCGAAGGAAGTTCGACAAAATCCCATGCTATACTTGTCTGATTAAAAGTTGATTTATTAAAAAGAGCATCGAGAGCATGTCCGAACTCGTGATACAGGGTACTTGCCTCTTCAACACTCAGAAGCGCAGGAGTATCACCGCTCGGGCTTGTAAAGTTATATGCTGTTGTAACAATCGGTGTAACACCCTTATTGTTTTCAACATGATAACTGCGGTAACCACCGCACCATGCCCCCTGTTGCTTACTTTGCCTTGGATAAAAATCCAAATATAAAACTCCCAGGTGCGAACCGTCTGAATCTTTCACTTCGAATGGTTGGGCATCAGGATGTGGAAGGGGTATATTAGTAATTGGCGAGAATGAGATCCCAAACAGTTTATTTGCCACTGCAAAAACTCCGTCACGAACATTCTCCAGTTTGAAGTAAGGTCTTAGCTCATTATCGTCAAGATCATATTTTGCTTTCCTGAGCTTTTCAGCATAATACCACCAGTCGTAAGGTTCAAGTTTGAATTTACCACCCTCCTTATTAATTATTTTCTGCATTTCTGCCACGTCGCTGCTAGCAACAGGAATTGCTTTTTCCCAGAGGTTATTTAAAAGCTTAAAAACATTTTCAGGAACTTTTGCCATCCTTGGCTCCAGAACAATATCTGAATGAGTTTTATATCCAAGAAGTTTTGCTCTGGAAGCACGAAGACTGACTATCTCAGCCAGTACTTTATTATTGTCATATTCATTTCCGTTGTTACCGCGGTTCGTGTAGGCATCGTAGATCTTTTTGCGAAGGTCTCTCCTGTCGGAATAGGTTAGAAAAGGAAAAATGCTTGGACGCTGGGTTGTGAATGCCCATTTACCTTCCTGTCCTGCATCCTTTGCTGTTTCGGCAGCAGCAGAAATAATCGATTCAGGAAGTCCGGTAAGATCCCCCTTTTCAACATACATCAGGTACCCATTGGTTTCTGCCAGAATGTTCTGACTGAATTTAACTGTAAGAACTGATAGTTTCTGGTTAAGAACCTTAAGAGTATCCTGGTCCTGTTTATTGAGATTGGCCCCGTTCCTGACAAATCCCTTATAAACATTCTCGAGAAGGAATGTTTGTTCGGGGTTAAGATTGAATTGGCCCTGATTATCATAAACAGATTTTACTTTCAGAAATAATTCAGGGTTTAATGAAATTTCATCACGGTACCCTGAAAGTACAGGTGAAATATCCATTTCGATCTTTTGAAGAGAATCGTTTGTATTTGCTGATGACTGGGCGAAGAAAACTAATGATACATTTGTTAATAGTTTACCGGAATTATCCATTGCCAGAATTGTATTCTCGAAAGTTGGTTTTTCCTTATTCTTAACAATTTTTTCAATATCAGCTCTTCCTTCTGTCATCCCCTTTTCAAAAGCCGGAACATAATGTTTAGCCATTATCTTCTCAAAAGGAGGAACCCCGAACGGAGTATTGTAAACTGAGAAGAAAGGATTGCTTGTATCAACTGGCTGTTGTGTTTTGCATCCTGTCATAAATAAGCAAATTAATGTGCTGAATAACAAAAACTTAATAGACTTTTTCATAGTGAGGTGGGATTTGTTTCTGGTTGTGGTGACACTTTTTTACAAAATAAGGATATTCGGAAGAGGATTCAAAACTTTCTCAGGTAATTTTAGTCGGCCACCTGCGCTACCAACTGCGCTAAAATAAACAACCCCGCTCACACGGGGTTTGTTAAGGTGTTGCGGAGAGAGGGGGATTCGAACCCCCGGTTCGCCGGAAGGCGAACAACGGTTTTCGAGACCTCCAAAATTAAAAGCCGCTTTTGTCACGGCGTCTATCCCGCATCGCGGTATCATCTCTCATTATCCCATTCCAAAGGGTTGACAAAAGTAATAAATATTTGATTCCAAATTGCCTTTAATAGATTTTGCCAAACTTGTTTTTTTTATGTCACCTAAACAGTAAAATCAAAACTGAGAATTGGTTGGTAGATTCTTCGCTCAGGATGACATTTTTTTGTTGGGTCAGGTTTGAGGGAGGGAAGCGAAGGATCTCATCGTGCTGAAGCATATGTAAAGTCATACTAAAGTTTTCCACGGATGAAACCACAAATGCTCCTGTTTCTTATTCGATGCATTTCAAATGATTAACTTATATTTGTATTCCACTGGTTATAAACTCTAAATCTCTGAAAATGAAAACTATTATCAGCCTGCTTATGATTGTAATAATGATCAATCTTTCATGCGGAAGAGCAGGTATCGTTGAAAACGGCAGATCAGTATCTGATTCAACTAAGGTAAGAATCACAGATGATTCCCTGTTAACACTTACAGAATACCGTACTTTTCAATATTTCTGGGATGGAGCTGAGCCAAACTCAGGAATGGCGCGTGAAAGAATTCATATCGATGGCATTTATCCCGAAAATGACAGAAATATTGTAACAACCGGAGGTACAGGATTTGGTGTGATGGCCATTGTGGCAGGAATAGAGCGTGGATTTATTACAAGAGATGAAGGATCAAGACATCTGTCACGAATAGTTGAATTTCTGAAAAAATCCGACAGATATCATGGTGCCTGGTCTCACTGGATTGATGGTGAAACCGGAAAAACCAAGCCGTTTGGAGTAAAAGACAATGGAGCGGATCTTGTTGAAACAGCATACCTGATGCAGGGATTATTAACTGTAAGACAGTATTTCATAAACGGATCGGAAAAAGAAAAAATTCTTGCGTCAGAAATTGATAAACTCTGGAAAGAGGTTGAATGGAGCTGGTTTACCAAAGGCGGGGAAGATGTTCTGTACTGGCACTGGTCGCCTGATTATGGATGGGAAATAAACTTCCCGGTGCAGGGATACAATGAATGTCTTATACTATATGTAATGGCTGCATCGTCACCAACTTATCCTATTGAGGCAAAAGCATATCATAAAGGCTGGGCCAGAAGCGGTGGAATAAATGCAACCAATGGGAAATACGGTTATGTTCTTAATTTAAAACACAATGGGGCGGAAGAATACGGAGGACCATTATTCTGGGCACATTATTCCTATCTTGGATTAGACCCAAGGCATCTGAATGACAAGTATGCTGATTACTGGCAGGAAAACAGAAACCAGACACTGATCAATTGGAAATGGTGCTCCTTAAATCCCAATCTCTATAAAGGATACAGTAAAGAATGCTGGGGATTAACAGCAAGCTATTCCATTGATGGCTATGCAGCTCATTGTCCGGGTGAAAAAAATGATTTGGGCGTTATATCCCCGACAGCGGCCCTTTCTTCGTTCCCTTACACTCCGGAACAGTCGATGGACGCTCTGCAATATTTCTACTATAATCTTGGCAATAAGATCTGGGGAGAATATGGATTTTATGATGCTTTCAGTGAGCAATATAACTATTATCCACAGAGATACCTGGCAATAGATCAGGGACCTGTTGTGATTATGATCGAAAATCACAGGACGGGATTGCTTTGGAACCTGTTTATGTCAGCCAGGGAAATTCAGACAGGACTTTCCAAGCTTGGTTTTACAACTGATTGATAATTCCGGAATATGCTGAATAACAATTTTAAATCAAGATATTTAAAAGAATAAAGTTGCAGGAATGGTTTTAAAAAAATATTTCAATAAAAATCATTTATTTATTGCTATGTTCCATATTTTTAATACATTTGCACCGTAAATTTTTTACAGACTAAACGATTAAAAAATAAATCGGTAGTTAACAAATAAACAAAGTATTAAAAAGGTTAAAAAAATGAAGAACAAAGTTTTAATGGGTTTAGCAGCTATCGTAATGGTTGCTTTCCTTTCTAGCTGTGGAAAAGTTCCACAGGAAAAAGTAGATGCTACTAATGCAGCTATTGCAGCTGCACAGACTGCTGAAGCAGCTGTTTACGTACCTGCTGAATTTGCAGCTGTACAGGATTCAATGAAAGCTATTACTGCTGCAATTGAAGTACAGAATTCAAAGTTATTCAAGAAATTTGGCCCTATCGCAATTAAACTGGATGAAACATTAGCTGCTGCAAACAAAGTTGCTGCTGACGCTGCTGTTAAGAAAGAAGAAGTTAAAAAAGAAGTTGAGACTTTAATGACAGCTGTTAAAAGTGTTGTTGAAGAGAACACAACTCTTATGAAGAAAGCTCCAAGAGGAAAAGAAGGTGCTGCCGTTCTCGAAGCTATGAAAGCTGACATGGCCACAATCGAAACTTCTATCGCAGAAGCTCAGGCTGCATTTGACAAAGCTGCTTACATGGATGCTCTTAATAAAGTAAAAGCTGCCAATGCTAAAGCAACTGAAATCAATACAGTGCTTAAAGATGCTATCGCAAAAAAATCAGGAAAGAAATAATAATTAGTATTCTCTTTCTTAATGATATAAAATCCCCGGGAATTCCCCGGGGTTTTTTTTAAACAGTTGCAGAGATAAATGAGAAAGAACTGGAGAGATTTATTGATTTTTGGTGTTATAGCATTGTGCGTACCTTTAACAATAGTCTTACTTATCCGACTTACCCCAAAACCTCCTGCCGATGAGATAACAATAGCCAGAGAAGCTATTTCCAGGGCAGTTAAGGACCGGGCAGATATTTATTCCAAAAAACTATTTACCGAAGCCAGAATTAATTATGATTCCGCATTGGTAAACTGGAAGAGACAGAATAAAAGATTTATCTATTTCAGAGATTATGACAGAGTTTTAATGTTTGCCGAACTCTCTTTAAGAAAGGCAGAACAAGCTTCGGACAATTCCATTTCAAGCACATCCAACCTTAAAACAAAAGTCAGGACCAAGATCAATTCCATGAAGGATCTTGTAATAAATATTAATGCATTATTTACAACGTATCCCTTATCATCTGAAGTCCGAAACAGGATCTCGAAGGGCAAGATGCTCCTCGAAGAAGCAGAAATAATCTATAAAAAAGGGCAGTACCTTCAAGCCGACAGGAAGATAACCGATGCCGAATACCTTCTTACATCATCTTATGAACATGCCAACTCAAACCTGAAAGACTATTTTAATTTATTCTCAGTATGGGAAGGATGGGTAAAAAAAACTATAAGTGATTCAAAGAAAAATCGTGATTATTCAATAATTATTGATAAATTTTCACGCAAATGCTATATCTACCTGAATGGTGTCAAAAAGTGGGAATTTGAAGCAGAACTTGGAAAAAACTGGGTAGGAGATAAAAGGGTAAAAGGGGACAATGCAACACCCGAGGGTATGTATAAGGTCACTAAGAAATTAGACGGAAGAAAGACAAAGTATTATAAAGCATTATTAATCGACTATCCCAACGCTGAAGATATTCAACGATTTAATTCAGAAATAGCGAAAGGTACTTTGCCACGAAACGCTAAAATCGGAGGATTAATTGAAATACACGGAAACGGAGGAAAGGGCATCGACTGGACAGAAGGATGTATTGCCCTTACCGATAAAGAGATGGATGCAGTATATAAAATAACCAGAGTTGGTACTCCGGTTACAATTGTTGGTTCAATTGTCAACCTTGAAAAAATTGTGAACAGATAAAATATCTGATATGGAAAATGACCAGATAACCAATGAAATGTCACAGCCTGAGGACGGGAAAAATCCCCCGAATGATCGTATTATTCTGAATACTGATGATATTCAACCTGAAAAAACTGTGCTACAAAGACTCCGGGAAAATGAAAAGGCATTTCGCATTTTCAGAATTACCCTGTATGCACTGATATCAATTCTATCTGCATTGTTTCTGTTCTATTTCGTTTTTTACTTAGTCCCGGGACTAAGAGAGATGAATTCAGGCCACAGAACTGAAATAACAAATAATCAGGAGTTAAAAAAGGATGCTGCTTATAAGAAACAAGTGACATTAATGTCAAAGAATATTCAGCTACTTACAAGAAAGTATAATGCATATACATCAGGACAATCCTATATAGTTATCAATACTACCGATAATAAATTTGAGCTTTATAAAAACAAGAAGCTTATAAGGGAAGGCATATGCAGTTCAGGAGCAAATAAAATACTTAAGTCGGAGAAAAAAACATATATATTTAAAACACCTAAAGGAAAATTTACAATAAATGGCAAAAGAAAAAATCCCTACTGGCACCGGTCAGACTGGGACTTTATTGAACAGGGTTTGCCTGTACCTCCAAAAGATCATCCATCAAGATGGGAAGCTAATGTTCTTGGCGATTATGCTCTGGATCTGGTTGATGGATACATGATTCATGGAACAATTTATAATTACCTTATGGGTATGCCTGTTACACATGGATGCATAAGACTAGGTGATGATGACCTTGAAATAGTATTTAATACTCTCAATATCGGCTCTAAAGTTTATATTTTCTGACCCGGAGGTAATAATTATGGAACCTGAAACACACAAAAAAACCAGTAAGTCAATAATAGCCCTTTCTATTTTCATCATTGCTGTTTTGGCATTTGTTGTATATTATAGCGTAATGGAGATGAGAGGTCCATCGATGAAGATGAAGGAACTATCGGAAAAATATGGTTTCGAGAAATATGAAAAGCGCAAACTGACGAAGGAAATTACTTCTGACTCAGCTTTCCTCTCATTATTAAAAGAAGAAGCATATTTGCAGTCAAGAGTCGCAATGGCTGAAACCGATTCTGTCTATCTTACTATAAACCTTGCAGATAGTATAATTAATATTGAAATAAGCGGTGTAACAGTTCATTCAACATCAATAAATGAAATTGAGGCAAGCAGGATAATAACACATGGCGATGATTTTGTTATAAGTTCCTTACTTTCCGCACCGTTTACAATAGTTAGCGACACGTCGTCCATAGCGAAAATACCAATAATAATAAAAATTGCTCCAAAAGACACTTCAGAATATAAACCCGATGCAGTACCCGACACAGCATTTTATGAACCTGTTAATTATATCTTTGAGACAGACAGAGACATAAAAATTATGGTCTACCAAAGTGAGGAAGTCAAAGAAGGGGACAGTAAAGACCGGTTTATGTTCGACCTTCAGCATAAATTAATTAACACTAAGGCTGCACTGAAAGACGTCATCAGGTTTAAGGTTCCTGAATATCAGCCTTACATTAAAATAAAAATACCAAGTGCTGACGCCAAGATAATATACAGAGCAATTCCCAAACACGGGCAAATAGCAATTTACAGATAAAAGTTTATTTCTTTTTATTCAAATAATGCTGCCGTATTAAAAAAAAATGTAGGTTTGGTGAAGACTCTTTTACCTAACCTATACTTACATGGGAAGATTTACCGGCGTTATTGGAATATTAATAATCCTTGGACTTGCATTTCTCTGGTCCAATAACCGAAAAAAAATAAATTACCGGCTCGTAATTACAGGCCTTCTTCTTCAGATAGCATTGGCAATTTTCATACTAAAAGTACCGATCGGACAGGATATCTTTTTCTGGCTCGGCAAGGCAATCAATAAGCTCCTGGATTTCTCAAAGGAAGGTGGTCTTTTTGTTTTCGGCGATCTTACCAAAGTAACACAAATTCTGCCTGAAGGCATTGTAAAAAGCGGAGTATTCCTATTCATTCTTCTTCCTACAATAATTTTCGTTTGTGTACTTGTTGCAATGGCATATCACGTAGGTCTTATGCAAAGGGTAATAGCAGTTATTGCCAGATTCGTCCATTGGGCAATGAGAGTGAGCGGCAGTGAAGCACTTTCTAATGTTGCAAGTGCATTTGTCGGACAGGTTGAAGCACAAATTATGATACGCCCTTATCTTTCAGGCATGACAAAATCGGAACTGCTTGCATCAATGACCGGCAGTATGGCCTGCATTGCAGGAGGTGTAATGGCTGTATATATTTCGATGGGTGTTCCGGCCTCTTACCTGCTGGCAGCAAGCCTGATGGCAGCTCCGGGAGCACTTGTAATATCTAAAATTGTCTTTCCTGAGACTGAAGAATCTGAAACAAAAGGAGTTATAAAGCTTGAAGTTAAAAAAGAGCACTCCAACCTGATGGATGCAATTTCTCATGGAGCCAGCGACGGGATGAAGATATCAATAAACGTAATTGCAATGCTTATAGGTGTAATTGCACTCATTGCTCTTGTAGATGCTCTGCTCGGCTATTTCGGTCATTTGCTGGCATGGATTGGGGTATCTCTGGATGCATTGGGACTGAATGTTGAAAACCTTCGCCTAAAGGATGTAGTCGGAGCATTCTTCAGTCTGTTTGCAATTATTATGGGTGTCCCGCCATCCGAATCACTTCATGTCGGATCGCTTATGGGTACTAAAATGGTTATTAATGAATTTGTTGCATATTCAGATCTTACCCCGATGATACAACAAGGCTTCCTTAGCGCAAAATCGGTTGTAATTGCCAGCTTTGCACTTTGCGGCTTTGCAAACTTCAGCTCAATCGCTATTCAACTGGGAGGCATCGGAGTACTGGTTCCGAACCGAAAAGCAGACCTGGCAAATCTAGGTTTCAAAGCAATGATTTGCGGAACTATGGCATCGTATATTTCCGCTTCGCTTGCGGGGATACTGTTGTAAAACCAGCCTGGAGGGCTGGAATTCCAATAGCCACGGTTGCATCCGTGGTTAATTAAATGATTGTCTTTCAACCCCGGAGGGTGTTGAAAGGGGATACCTTGCAACAACAAAGCAAACCCCGGGAACCGGGGTATTGATTTAACGGGGATTACTTTCAGTGATCCCTTTGGGGGAGTCCTGCAACAACAAAGCAAACCCCGGTTCCCGGGGTATTGATTTAACGGGGATTACTTTCAGTGATCCCTTTGGGGGAGTCCTGCAACGACAAAGCAAACCCCGGTTCCCGGGGTATTTTTGTTTTCAGTATGACCTTACAAAAGCGAGCTTTTGACGGTCATACTGAAAACAAAAACCCTCCCGACAATGTCGGGAGGGTTTGCTTTGTTGTTGCGGAGAGAGGGGGATTCGAACCCCCGGTAAAGTTACCCCTACGGCAGTTTAGCAAACTGCTGGTTTAAGCCACTCACCCATCTCTCCA
>JFJP01038301.1_pt1 | contig 38301 bp, 42 predicted proteins | sample 431651 | NCBI WGS metagenome assembly JFJP01 (sample SAMN02602958, study PRJNA72255) | Microbial mat metagenome, whole genome shotgun sequencing project. | biome: fresh water; feature: sink hole; material: water; isolation source: purple microbial (photo- and chemosynthetic) mats found in... | reverse complement strand
AATACCACGGAAATCTTGTAACGTTTAATACTAGGCAGTTTGCTAAAAAAACATGTTCATTAGTAATATTAAAGTAATTTAGATTGAATTTGCTTCACAAAAATAAGTTTGTCGCACTTTACTTTAGAATTTCAAGAGATGAACTATAACCTTCAGCTGTAAACAATTGATGTTTAAATAAAAAAAGCCATAAATATTATTTCGCGGCTGTTTTTATTTAAACATTTATTTTGACTGTTCAACTAGAGTTTTTTAGAAAAATATGGAGCATAATCGTCAACAAAATTATACGTTTCCTGTCTCTGATCTAGCCTCATACCACCCTAGAGTTTGTTTTAGATCTTACCAATTACTATTCCTACAGAAATCCAATAGCTATTTGGCTTATTTCCATTTTATTTTGGAAAAATTTGATTAATTTAAATTTCTATCTATCATTACTGGTAAATAGTTAATTTAATTATCTGTAATCCTTTTCTTGAAGCACAACTTCAGTTAATGTTATACCTATCTTATCATCTACTATAACTATTTCTCCCTTAGCAACTATTTTATTATTAACATACACATCTATAGGTTCACCAACTGTGCGTTCGAGTTCAATAACAGCACCTTTGCCAAGTTTCAAGATATTACTTAATAACATAGTCGTGCTACCGAGAACAACAGAAACTTGTACAGGAACGTCATAAAGAGCTTCTAAAGTTAGCTCAACCCTACTATTAGTATTTTCTTCTTTTATTGCCATTTTTTTTCACCTAAACTTATTAACTAGCAGTCTTTAACTGCTCAATTATTTTATCAATTTCTTGCGATAACTGTTCTTTATTATACTCAAGTCTTGTATTTTGCCACTCTAAACTACAATCATCCAAACCAATTCTACTATCCTTGATTATATGAAAATTATCCTTAAATTTATCTGGAATCGAATTAGATTGTAAAATTTCTTGGCAAAAATCATATCTATCAGGATGTACCGTAATAGTAATTTCCCCTTCCTTATAAAACTTTTTAAGCTTAGCAATTAACCCTCCAATAACAATTTCTTCAAAATTTGCTGGTAAAACCAAATGTAATTTCCTTGCAATAGAAGATATTGATTCAGCTGATACTTTAGCAATTTGCGTGTCAACATTTTGCTGCGGAACAATTAAAGATAGCTTATTCTGTAACAAAGTTCCAAAGCGCATTTCTGATGAAGCATCATCCAGCAAAGGTTGATACTTAGACACTGTATCTGCAACCCCCCTTTCATACTCTTCCTTTTTTGTTACTTCAATATTAACCAAATAATTATCTACTGAACTATTAGGGGATATGTTATACTTTTCCGAAGATTCGTCAATTACTTTCTCAGATAAATCGGTAACTTTACTTTCTTTATTCGAGTTTAACAAAGACATCCCTGAGTCCTCGACAATAGAGTTTAGATGTTTAGAAACCACGACATTTATAAACTCATCTACATCCGTGTTTCTATCATAGACAGTAGAGTTAACAACAGATGTTCTAGGGAAGTCATCTAAAATAAATTTTTTATATTTAACCATATTAACCCAAAAATTACGTTACTAATTCTTCATCATCTGCATTTAAAGATACATCAATTTCACCGTTCTCTATTAACGCTTTAGCTACCATGACAACATCAGCTCTTGCAGAATCTACATCTCTAACTCTTACAGAACCAAGAGACATAAGATCTTCTTCTATAATTTTAGCAGCCCTTTGAGACATACTTGCAAATAATATTTTTTTCAAATCTTCTGAAGCTCCTTTTAAAGCCAACGTCAAACGAGATTTTTCAACATCACGCAGTAATCTTTGTATACCTTTGGAATCAATTTTAACTAAATCTTCAAACGTAAACATCATATCCTTAATTTTAGCAGCTGCCTCAGGAATGTTGCTTTCTAACATGTTCATAAATTTACTTTCATTGTTCCTGTCAAGATTATTAAAAATCTCAGCAAGCATTTCAAAACTATTGCTTTTCTGCGTTTTGCCCGCACTACTAATAAACTCAACACGTAGAATTCTTTCAACTCTCTCAAGCACTTCTTTCTTTACATTGCCAAGACTCAGTATTCTAGAAATAATCTCAAATGCAAAACTATCCGGTAAATTACTTAAAACTTTAGCTGCATGATCAGGTGAGATTTTTGATAATACTAAAGCCGCAGTTTGAGGGTGCTCATTTCTAAAATACAAGGCCAAAAGCTCTTCATTTACGTTTGCTAATTTTTCCCATGTATTCTTGCCCTGCGGACCTTTTATTTCGTCCATTAAAGCATTAACACGATCCTTATCTAACACCTTTTCAAGCAATCTCTCTGTTGTATGTAAATTACCTAAAAACATCGAATCTCCGATAAGATCACTATTAAGCTGAGACATTATAGAATCTATTACTTCAGGACTCACAGAACCTAAATGAGACATAGCATGAGACACTTCAGTAATCTCCTCTTCATTCATCAAAGAAAAAATCTTTGTAGCATCAGTATCTGAAAGAGAAAGTAAAACTATAGCTACCTTCTGTGCCCCATTTAATTTTGCAATATCTTTAGCTGAAACACTCATTAATTCCCCTCGTTAAGCCATTTTCTTAGTATGTTTACTAAATCTTGTGGATTTGAATCCACTACTTTACTAACCTTATTAAGCATTATATCCGCAACCACTTTCTTAGAATCAGCAACATTTTCAGTGAATACTAAATCAGGATCAAAAACTCCATTTTCATCAAGAGGTGAATTTATATTATTAAACCCTTCTCCCCCCACTCCCAATTGATTCCTTTCACCAATTTTTCTCACTTCAAACGCCTTAAGCGCTATAGGTCTTATCACCGTTATTAAAACAAGCAACACAACAATAGCAAATACCAACGTCTGGAATACACTTGATAGATTTTCCCTTAACCACCCATTATCATCGTCTTCAGAATCAAGCTCTGAAGAAAATTTCATATTAATCACTTCTAATTTATCACTCCTGTCATCATCAAAACCAACAGCAACTTTTACTAAATTAGCAATTTTATCTAAATCCTCTTTGGATCTCGGTGTGTAATCCATTTCTTTTGTATCTAGGTTTTTTGTATATTGACCATCAACTAAAATACCAATCGACATTTTTTTTATTAATCCAGATTCAGAAATATGATTTTTTACCGTTTTTGAAATTTCATAATTAGTTATTTGATCACTTTCTTCTATAAGCGCAAATTTTGACCTAGGATCCTCACCATTTGCCCCACCAGGAATATTATTAGCCACTGACACATCAGATTCATCAGCGCTAGCAACTGGCGTTTGCTCCTTTTTATCAATTGAATGAACAGATCTAGCAACAGAACTATCGGGGTCATATAGCTCTGAATTAGTTACTATTCTGTCAAAATTCATCTCAAGAGCAACACGCGCCCTTACTTTTCCCGCCCCTAAAGTGCTTTCAAGCAAATTTTCAATTATCTGCCTTAATCTTTCTTCAGAAGCAACACGTACTTCTTCATTTTTTCCCCCTCCAAAATCAGAAGATTCTTCAGAAGAGCCAATTTTAAGAGCTACACCTTTTGTATCAACAATCGTTACTCCTTTCATCTCAAGGCCAGGTACAGAAGTAACTACAAGATGACTTATTGCATCTATTTCAGACTTCCCTAATCTTTTTGATCCTTTAAATTTCAATACTACAGAAGCTCTTGGCTCCATTTTTTCTTTGGAAAAAATCTCCCTCTGCGGCATAACTAAGTGAACACGAGCTTTTTCCACTTGTTCAAAAGCTGTTATAGTTCTGCTAAGCTCACCTTCAAGAGCTCTTATTAATTTTATATTTTGTGAAAAATTCGTTGCTCCGATACTATCTTCTTTGTCAAAAATTTCATATCCAACAATAGATCCTGCATTCGGCAAACCTTCTTGAGCAAGAGCAAGTCTTATATTAACTACTTCTGATTTATGAACCTTAATTACAGAACCGTCATGAATGGCTTGGTAAGGCAAATTGCGGCGCTCAAGCTCTTGGACTATTTTAGCACTGTCCTGCATTTCAAGATCTGAATATAACACAGCGAATTCAGTAGCTCCTATTTTGGCTACATACACTCCAAATATCACAAGGAAAGCAAAAATCGCTAAGCTACTACCAATAAGCTTCTGCGGACTCATGTCTTTAAAAAATTGAACTATGTTTTGAAACATCTTTAAAAATAATAATTATATCAAAAATTAAACACCATTAATACTCATTTAATCCAAAAAGTCAATGGATTTGGATGAGGTAAATTACGAAATAAAAACTGCAGTGCAACAATACCTCTCAGAACAAACCACACCAATACCATTACGTAGAGTAATGGAAATATAAATATTAAATTTATCATTGATGACAGTATGAAAGCTATTACACAAATAAAAAAGTTTGTATACGCAAATAAATAATGACTCCTCAACACTTCATTTGCATCTGATTTATTGGCATAAGCAAAAGCCCCACCTAAAAAGCACACTATCGGAAACACCAGACTGCCTAAAAAAAGAACATAAATCAAAATTATATTCTTTTTTCCTGGTTCTAAGTACTCCTTAATTTGTTCGTTCATCAATATTTTAATACAAATCTTTTAACTACTCACCACTCGCCAAATTCTTTAACACCGCGCCAAGAATGCTACCGTGCTTTATATACTCTATTTCATTATCAGTGTATACCTGCATAACAACATCTACAATCTCATTCTTAGCATTACTACGTTTTATCAAGCACTTCAAGGGTTGATAAGGTTTAATATTATTACCCATCCCTAGAATACTAATTTCTTCATCACCATTCAAGTTTAAATCCATCCATTTTTTGCCATCTTTGAATGAAATTGGCAAAACTCCCATTCCCACCAAATTTGATCGATGAATTCTTTCAAAACTTTCAGCTATCACAGCTTTAACACCAAGTAAACTTGTTCCCTTTGCTGCCCAATCTCTAGACGAGCCAGTGCCATACTCTTTACCAGCAAAAATTACCAAAGGAATTGATTCATTTTTATACTCCATAGCTGCATCATAAATACTCATTTGCTGTCCATTGAGATGGTTAATAGTAACCCCTCCCTCTACTCCATTACATAAATGATTCTTAATACGAATGTTAGCAAAAGTTCCCCTCATCATAATTTCATGATTACCTCTTCTCGCTCCATAGGAATTAAAACCAGCTGGAGAAACTCCTTTATCCATAAGAAATTTTGCCGCAGGACTAGTTTTACTTATTGAACCAGCAGGAGAAATGTGATCTGTAGTAATCGAATCACCAAACAAAGCAAGTATCTTGGCATTATTAATGTCATTCAACTGTTTCACTGGTTTGTTAATATTTTCGAAATATGGTGGATTCTTAATATAGGTACTGCTGGCACTCCAATTATATGTATCACTTTCCTTCACAAGAATATTTTGCCAATTCTTATCACCTGAAAATACATCTTTATATTTGCTCTTAAACATAGATGGCGTTATACAAGAATCAATACACGATTTAATCTCTGAATTACTTGGCCAAATATCTTTCAAATATACTGGATTACCATTTTTATCATTACCCAGTGAATCTTTATCTAGATCAATATTTACTGTTCCTGCAATAGCGTATGCCACAACAAGTGGAGGTGACGCAAGGTAATTAGCTCGCACAAGAGGATGTATTCTACCCTCAAAATTTCTGTTTCCAGATAAGACTGACGCAACAGTAAGGTGGTTGTCCGTGATTACTTTCTCAATTTCTGGCTTTAGTGGACCAGAATTACCTATACAAGTAGTACACCCATAACCCACAAGATTAAATCCCATAGAATCTAAATACTTATCTAATCCACTTTCTTGTAAATATTCAGTAACTACCTGAGAGCCAGGCGCAAGTGACGTCTTAACCCAAGGCTGTGATTTTAAACCTAATTTAAAAGCCTTTTGCGCAACTAACCCAGCAGCAACCATAACAGAGGGGTTAGAAGTGTTTGTACAGCTCGTAATAGCAGCAATTACAACACTACCATGCCCTAGTGTATAATGAGAACCAACATTAAATTTATTATCAATAGAAGCACCCTCACCCGCAAGAGCTGGCAAGTTTTCTTTGAAATTAGCCTTCATTTTACCTAAAGCCACCCTGTCTTGCGGCCTTTTTGGTCCAGCAAGAGAAGGTTCAAGTTTTGATAAATCTAATTCAAGCACTTCGGTATATACTGGATCATTAGAATTTCTCCAAAACCCCTGATCTTTTGCATATTCCTTAACTATTTTAACTCTATGAGAATCTCTACCACTAAATTCCAAGTAACGAATTGTTTCATCATCTATTGGAAAAAAGCCACAAGTTGCTCCATATTCTGGCGCCATATTAGAGACTGTAGCTCTATCAGCCAAAGATAGACTATCAAGGCCAGAGCCAAAAAATTCAACAAACTTGCCAACCACTCCTTTTTTTCTTAGCATCTCTGTAACTGTTAGAACAAGATCTGTAGCGGTGATACGCTCTTTTAAAACACCCGTGATCTTAAAGCCCACGACTTCAGGTAGTATCATTGGCAATGGTTGACCGAGCATCGCAGCCTCAGCTTCAATACCCCCTACCCCCCAACCAAGAACAGACAAAGCATTGATCATAGTAGTATGACTATCAGTACCAACTAGTGTATCTGGATACAACAAATCTCCATTTTTATCACTACTCATCCAGATAGTTTGAGCTAAATATTCTAAATTCACCTGATGACAAATACCAGTTCCCAGTGGCACAACCCTAAAATTACTAAAGCTTTTTTGCCCCCACTTTAAAAAAGTATATCTTTCCAAATTTCTCTCCACTTCTTTTGCCACATTTTCAGCAAAAGAAGTTCCAGATCCATAAGAATCAACTTGGACAGAATGGTCAATAACTAAATCTACTGGAATTAATGGATTAATCTTATGAGGAGTAGAGCCAAGGAATTTTATTGCATCTCTCATAGATGCAAGATCTACTATAGCTGGAACACCAGTAAAATCTTGCATTAAAACTCTAGCAGGATAAAAATCAATTTCCGATGATGAAGTCTTTTTATCTAGCCATTTTTTAAAAGCAAGAAGATCTTCTGTACTTGCACCGTTTCTTAAAGAATTTTCAAAAAGCACTCTAAGAGAAAAAGGTAATTTTTCAATATCAAAATTAAGATCTTTTGCAGCCTGTTTTATATCAAAAATCCAATAATTTTTTTTATTAAACTCTACTGATTTTCTATATTGCTGATTCTTGTCTTTAGACATAAAACACTCCTATTTATATTACACAACAAGTTTGTATATTATTTGCTTGGCATCAAGATAATATATATGGTAATAAAACTATATATTAAGTACAAGTTATTTAATGTCACTAATTACAATAAATTTATTATCAGTAGTTTCTTAAAATGCTATCTTTAAATTCTGTTTGTATAAATACCAATAATCTTAACTTAATAACAAATTTTTCTGTTACCTTTTTACCTAGTGCAATAGTTTATTTAAAAGGAGAAAACGGCTCAGGAAAAACATCATTACTTCGTAGCATAGCTGGTATACAACATTTATCGCTAGGTAATATTACTTTTGGTAAAAATAATACACCTATAGAACATATTGCAAAACCTTATTGCACATATATTGGTCATAAAACTGGTATTAAACCAGAATTAAGTGTAATTGAAAACATAGAGTTTTGGGCCAAAATATATAATTCTTATGAATCAGTTTCTGCATCAATCTTTTATTTTAAGCTTGAAAAAATTACCAACACAAAGTGCTACGAACTGTCTGCTGGTCAAAGACAAAAAGTTGCTCTTACCCGCCTTCTTGCATGCTCTTCACGACTTTGGTTATTAGACGAGGTTGAAAATAACCTTGATTCAGAAGGCAAAGAGTTGCTAAATAGATTAATCATTTCAAAAGCAGATAGTGGCGGAATAATAATAGCAACTTCCCATAACGAACCTTCAATTAAATCAGCTTTGATAATAAATATAGGAGATTATCAATGATAAACCTCTTAAAACATGAATTATTACTCCAAAACAAAATCCAACATTTAACCAAATATTTTTTCATATTTTTTGTTTTTTGCAGTGGAAGTATAACAATAATAAGCACTCATGATAAAATTGCCAATTTCGGCGTGATTTTTTCACTAATTTCTATACCTCTTGCATTAATTGGCATTAGCACAAATTTTCTAAGGTCAGAAATAGAAGACGGTTCATTAGAGTTGTTACTAGCATCATTTAACCCTATTCAAATAACATTAGCGAAATATATTAATTTATTTATTTGTGGAAGTATAGCTTTCATTGCTAATCTACCAATCTCGTATTTGTTGTTCGATATGGGCATAACTCGCTTAAGTCTGTTACTTACTTCTGGACTACTTCTATTGTCAACAAGCTGCGGAGTAATAATTCTGATATCATCGGTACAATGTTATTTCCGGTCCAACACTAATTTTCTTTCAAGTTTACTTATGCCATTAATAATTCCAAGTATTATACTTTCCGGTATGATTATAGAAAGTAATGGCACTAGCTATTCTATTACCTTTATTTTAATAGGAGTAAACTGCATAATTATTCCAACATCTATTTATTTATCAAGCTACCTAATTGAAAATATTTACAACATATAAACATATAATATTTAGCAATTGTAGAAAATATCTTTTCTTACACTAAGAATTCAGTTTAAACTTAAAAAGAATCAATTAATTATTAACCTTAAAGATTTAAGGTATAACCATAATGAGATAGATGATGTTTGAATCATTTTTAGGAAAATTTAAGTTTCTTGCAAAAAGCCCAATGACTCTTTTTGTCTATGGTATTTTAAGCAAGTGGTTTATTACTATCTTTGTTACAGCACTTGTTGTTGTATACTGGGTATTTAAGGGTCTAAGTGATGCAGGAATATTACAAGCTGCTGAACAAGTGGTGTTTGATGCATTCACCCAAACAAAATCAGTTGCTCAATATTGCATTCCCAAAATTGCTCATTTTGGGAATTTTTGGGACTGTTTACAGGACCCACCAGCTTATACACCAAGCTCCGAAGAAGCTACTTTACATGAAGGCATGAAAAAATTTATTGACCCTACAAATTCTTTTACACCAAAAGATCCTTACACCCCCGATAATTAACAAAATTTTGTTTAATTTGTTGCCATAAGGACTTATATTTGTATAATATCAGGGAATTATTAATAACGATTGGAGACAAAAAAACTATGTCAGATGATACTTTCTCAGAAAATCCAAATAAAACTACAAGAAGAGATTTCGTTACTCTAACTGCAAGCAGTGTAGCAGTAGTTGGGGCTGCTTGTAGTGCATGGCCTCTTATTGACTCCTTGAATCCATCGGCGGATGTATTGGCACTTTCCTCAATTGAGGTTGACATTTCATCGATAGAACCTGGTCAGACAATGACTGTTAAATGGCGTGGTAAACCAGTCTTTATTAGAAACAGAACAGCTGAAGAAATTAAGGAAGCACTAGAAACCCCTATGTCAGCATTAGTTGACCCACAGGAAGATGCAGCTCGCGTTAAACCGGGGCATGATAAATGGCTTATAACCATTGGGATCTGCACTCATCTTGGTTGCGTACCTCTTCCAAACAAGGGTGATTACCATGGTTGGTTTTGTCCTTGCCATGGGTCCCATTATGATACATCAGGTAGAATTAGAAAAGGTCCTGCACCCTTAAATCTTGCTATTCCTCCTTATGAATTTATTTCAGACACCAAAGTTAAAATTGGATAATTATGAAGAAAGACAACATTGACGATCAAAAAAAACTTACTGGCATAATTGGTTGGATAGATTACAGACTACCTATTTTTTCCTTTATAGCTCACTTTGGTGTTTATAAAACTCCTAAAAACTTAAGCTACATGTGGAATTTAGGTTCAATTGCTGGAATTGCACTTGTTATTCAAATAATAACAGGTTTGATTTTATCAATGCACTATACTCCTCATGTTGATTATGCATTCGATAGCGTAGAAAAAATAATGCGTAATGTTAATTATGGATGGCTTATTAGATATATGCATGCTGTTGGTGCTTCAATGTTTTTTGTTGCAGTTTATTTACACATATTCCGCGGTTTATATTATGGTTCTTACAAAACTCCGAGAGAACTATTGTGGCAAATAGGTTTAATCATCTTCTTAACTATGATGGCAACAGCTTTCATGGGGTACGTTCTGCCGTGGGGACAAATGAGTTACTGGGGAGCAACTGTTATCACAAATTTATTTTCCGCCATTCCGTTTGTTGGCGAAAGCATCGTTACATGGTTGTGGGGAGGTTTTTCTGTTGCGAACCCAACTTTGAATCGATTCTATTCACTGCATTTTCTTCTACCATTTGTTATTGTTGCTTTGGTAGTGCTTCATGTATGGTCACTTCATACTCATGGATCTAACAATCCAACTGGGGTGAAATTAAAGGAAAAAGATATGATTCCTTTTCATCCTTACTAACCCAGATAACTATATACCAGCTAATCCACTAGTTACACCGTCTCACATTGTGCCTGAGTGGTATTTTTTGCCATTTTATGCAATATTAAGAGCTGTGCCATCAAAACTTGGTGGAGTGTTGTTAATGTTTGGTAGTATTTTAATTTTATTCATACTTCCATGGCTAGACAGATCACCTGTTAGAAGCTCTACTTATAGACCACTTTACAAATGGGCTTTTTGGGCATTTGTAGTTGATTGCATCGTCCTTGGTTATGTTGGCGGTAAACCAGCAGAAGAACCATATTTAACAGTTAGTAGAGTGGCAGCTAGTTATTATTTTTTCCATTTTCTTGTTTTAGTACCTATGATTGCTAAGGTTGAAAAACCCTTACCATTACCAATGGCTGAAGAAGAATAGGAAAATGGTATTATTTAGATAAAGATTTTAAAAAACAACAGATTTATGTATAAAAAAATTATTATTGCTGTCTTGATAATATTTAACAGCTTTATTTCGCTTGCAAATACTGATACTAAAAAGCCATTACAATTAGTTTGGCCCTTTGAAGGTGTTTTTGGAACGTTCGATAGACAAGCCGCTCAACGCGGAGCACAAGTTTATCTTGAAGTATGTTCAGTTTGTCATGGTAATCATAATTTATACTATAGAAATTTAAAAGATATAGGTTTTTCAGAAGCGGAAATAAAACAAATTGCTCAAAAATATACCGTTAAGGATGGTCCAAACCCAGAAGGAGAAATGTTTGATAGACCGGCATTGCCATCAGACAGATTTGTCTCACCATACGCAAACGAAGAAGCCGCAAGAGCTGCAAATAACGGAGCTTATCCAGTTGATTTATCGCTTATCATCAAAGCAAGGAATGACGGCGCAAATTATGTTTATTCATTACTATCTGGCTACAAAGAAGCACCAGAAGATGTTAAGTTAATGCCGAATCTACACTACAACCCTTATTTTGAAGGTAGTCAAATAGCAATGCCAGCACCTTTGGCTGAAGGCCAAGTAACATTTTCTGATGGCACGCCTGCTACTGTTGAGCAAATGGCTAAAGATGTGGTAGTTTTTCTACAATGGGCATCAGAACCAGAAATGGAACACAGAAAGTCGATGGGATTAAAAGTTATGATATTCCTAGTATTTTTTACTGTGTTTTTCTATATTGCCAAAAAGAGAATCTGGAAAAAAATACAGAAATAATTGATAAAAACTATTTTTTGATATATAAAACCTCAATAAGTCAGCTTATATACATTTTATCTAGATTTAACTATGTTAACTAGTTATCATAGCACTCATTATTAATGGAGTGTTGAATGTTCAAAAAAAGATCATCTTGTAATACTCCTATTAACTAAACTTAAAGAGAATCATTGTGGAACTAACTAAAAAAGAAAGCCTAAAATCTGAAATAACATCATTATTACTTATTATTCTACTAGCATTATCAATTAGAACTTTTGTTATAGAGTTATTTTTTGTACCAACTACATCTATGCAAGCAACTATTTTAAAAAATGATTATATTTTCTCAACGAAATATAGTTATGGTTTTAGCAAACATTCTCTTCCTTTTAGTCCAGATCTATTTAACGGAAGATTCTTCTCATCACTCCCAAAAAGAGGAGACATAATAATTATGCGTCCACCACATGATATGAACACGCGCTATATAAAAAGATTGATTGGCTTTCCTGGAGAAAAAATAGAAATAAAAAAAGATGTAACATACATCAATGATATTCCAATAAAACGAATTAAAATTGGCAAATATTTTGATGAAGATAATCAAGAATATGTAAGATACAAAGAAAATATGCAAAACGGTTTAAGCTTTTATACTTACAAACTCAAAAAACTAGATGAAACAGCTGACACTAGCCATAGTAATTTTGGGCCATACATTATACCAACTGGTCATTTTTTCTTTATAGGAGATAATCGTGATCAATCAGGTGATAGCAGATATCAACTTGGGCCAGTACCTTTTGAAAACTTAATAGCGAAGGCACAATTCATTTTCCTATCAACAAAAGAAGTTTTTTGGGATGAAAAAATCGGAGCTCTAGATCAACTATCTCGTTTTTGGACTTGGGTATCTTCTATTAGGTTTAACAGGTTATTTACGAGTATGTATGCACAGACTGAGGTAGAGCGGTAATTAATGATAGATAAATTTTCAAAAGATTCTATTTCTAAACTTGAACAATCGATAAATTATCAATTTAGAAATCCCGATCTCGTTCATGAAGCTTTAAGTCATCCATCTCTAAAACAGCATGGATCAGAATGGCTTAAAGATTACGAGCGATTTGAAATACTTGGCGACGCCATCTTAGGCTTCCTTGTTACTGAAATATTGTTTAACACTTACGACAAATCAGACGAAGGCATTATTGCTAAAATAAAATCTCATTTAGTAAGCAAAGAAACTATTTGCCACGTTGCTGAAAAAATCAATCTGGCAAATTTTATAATCATGACTAAAGGAGAAGAAGACTCAGGGGGGCGAGAAAATCTAAACAACGTTGAAAATGCGATGGAAGCATTAATCGCAGCTATTTATCTTGATGGTGGTATAGAGAATGTAAAAACAATCGTTACAAAATTATGGTCGGAGTTTTTACATGGTTTTGACTTAAATCAAATAGACCCTAAAACATCTCTACAGGAATGGTCGCAAGGTAATAAATATGGAATGCCCCATTATGAAATCGTAAGCAAAAAGGGCCTTGATCATATGCCATATTTTACAGTTCGCGTGCATGCTGGACCGCACAAAGAAACTGGTCATGGAAGTTCCATAAAAACTGCTGAAAAAGAAGCTGCAAAAAAACTCTTACTCCACTTAAACACTACAATAAATCTTGTATGAAGAATTTAACAGAAAATCAAAAATTGCTTTCTGTATGCATTATCGGCAAACCAAACGCTGGTAAATCGACACTTTTAAATAAAATTATTGGTCAAAAAATCTCAATCGTCACCCCAAAAGTACAAACAACTAGATCTATAATAACTGGTATCATTACAATCGAGGATACACAACTAATATTATTTGATACTCCTGGAATTTTTGAACCAAAAAAAAGGTTAGAAAAAGCCATGGTTAAATGTGCTTGGTCAAGCCTAAATGGAGCAGACATTGTTGTGCTTATTTTAGACAGTGGAACAAAAATTGATGAAATGATGAATATTATAATATCTAGACTTAAGGAACTGGGAAAAAAAGTTGTTTTTCTATTAAACAAAATTGATCTAAATTCAAAATATTACCTTGATAATTTAAATTATTTGATCGAAAAATTTCCAGATGCAACCAAATTTAATATATCAGCCTTAACAGGCCAAGGTCTTGATAGTTTTATTGAATTCCTAAAAAACAATGCTAAGAAAACAAGTTGGTTGTATGAAAGTGATGATATGACTAATCTACCAATGAGATTTTTAGCATCAGAAATTACTAGAGAGCAGTTGTTTTTGAACCTTCATCAAGAGTTACCATATAATTTAACAGTTGAAAATGAAAGCTGGCAAACTCAAAAAAATGGATCGGTAAAAATAAACCAAGTCATAATAGTTTCCAGAGATGGTTACAAGAATATGATAATTGGTAAAAAAGGAGAAAAAATCAAAGAAATTGGAACAAAAGCTAGACTGAACATTGAAGAATTACTGGGTATAAAAATTCACCTTTTTCTTTTTGTTAAAGTTAGAAAATCGTGGGAAGATAATCCTGAACTTTATCATTCTATGGGACTGAAGTTTTGATAAAAAAATGAATATATAATATTTTTTTAAACGACTTTTTACCGCCTTTATTGAGTCAATCATAAACTTTGTTTTCATGATTTTTATATAATCGTGACCGTTCATGGGTTTTAAAAAAGCATCACGTCAAATATAATGCACCCCGTCATGGCGAGGAGCGTAAGCGACGCGGCCATCTATTATTAGAAGACGAAAAACCAGTCATTGCGAGCGAAGCGTGGCAATCTAGCTTTAAAGCCATATGAAAGTGTGGATCACTTCGCATTCGCTCGTGATAACGATAATGGCCGGCAATTAGGCATTTTTAAACCAACGAACGCTTGCATATAATCAATTTTCAACTCGGTTTCTGCATGGACAATATCTCAGCAAGTTTTTTGTAACTTTCTTCCATCGATCCACGTTCATTAGGAAGTTGTTTAAGAAATTCTTCGATTTTATTAAAGTACCCGATTGATAAATCTACGTCTGGATCCGTTCCTTTTTTATAAGCCCCAAGTCTTATCATTTCGGACATATCTTGATAGATAGAAAGCATTCTTCTTGCATAAGTAATTAATTTATTTTCGAAATCACTGTTACATTTGGGCATGGCCCTTGATATACTTCTTAGCACATCAACAGCTGGAAATCTACCACGCTCAGCGATAGAACGATCCAAAACTATATGACCATCTAAAATACCGCGCACTGCATCACTTATTGGTTCATTTTGGTCATCGCCTTCTACTAAAACAGTAAACAATCCTGTAATATTTGCTCCATCTACTCCAGGCCCAGCTCTCTCTAATATCTTTGGTAACTCACTGAAAACGGAAGGTGTATAGCCTTTGGTTGTAGGTGGTTCACCAACTGCAAGACCTATCTCTCTTTGCGCCATAGCAAATCTAGTAATTGAATCCATGATACACAGTACTTCCTTCCCTTCATCACGGAAATACTCAGCAATTGCCATAGTTACATACGCCGCTCTTTTTCGGAGTAATGCTGATTCATCACCTGTTGCTAAAACTATTACTGCAGTTTTCAACCCCTCTGGTCCTAAATATTCTTCAATAAATTCCTTAGCTTCTCGGCCTCTTTCACCTATTAGACCTATTACTTTCACATCAGTACTGGCATATTTTGTAAGCATAGATATCAGAACTGATTTACCTACACCACTACCTGCAAATATTCCCATTCTTTGACCAAAACAGCAGCTAACAAAAGTATCAATAACTTTAACACCAAGATCTATCTTACCACCAATTCTCTTCCTTTTTTGTGCTGGTGGTGGGCTAGTTTTCAAAGGATAAGCTCTTTCCCCTGCTTTAATAGGACCAAGGTCATCAATCGGATTACCAAAAGCATCTATTATTCTCCCCAATAACTGGTGACTTGGACGAACAACATTTTGATGCTGATATACTTCGACCTCAGCACCAGAACCCACACCCTCCGTATCTTCAAAAGGCATTAGCAAGACTAATTCATTACTAAATCCGACAACTTCGCAAATTATACTAGTTGATTTCAATGGATTATTAATTTTGCATCTAGAACCTATAGAAACAAATTCACTAATTCCCTTACATTCAATAACAATACCTCTTACAGAAACAACTATACCAGAAATTTTGATTGGTTTGATATCTTCTATTTCTGCACTCAGCGATTCAAGATAAGATTTAAAACTCATAAACTTTAGCTCTTTACTTTTTTGTACTTAAAGTAATTTTAAGTGATTCTATCATTTGATGCGGGTAAAAAGAAATTACCTTGCATTCCGCCTATTTTTATATCAATCAAAAATCTAGCGATCTCACCATTTTCAACAAACTCGGCAACAGTCTTGATTCCAAGATCTGCGGCAAGTTTTATTAAGGCTTCAACAAAAAATCTACTATGATCATTTTTTAATATATCTCGTATATAACTACCATCTATTTTTATAATATCAATAGGTAAATTTAAAAGTTGCTGAAAAGAAGTGAAACCAGAACCAAAATCATCTAGGGCAAATCTACATCCAGCTTTGTGCAAAGTGTCAATAAAAATTTTAGTACTTTGAAAATCATCGTTTAAAGAAGTTTCTGTAATTTCAATAATCAATCTTTTTGCCACATCGTGTTTTTTAAGTAAACTTTCTATTCTTCTTAGCAATCTCTTATTTAACACACCTATGTTGGAAATATTTACTGAAAGACTAATATTTTTATCTCTGTGTAGTTCTAATATAGCCATTTCTACTACTGTAAAATCAACTATACTGATAAGTCCCTTGCTTTCTGCATCACTTACCATATTCCCAACTGATACCCATTTATTTTCATGATCCTTAACACGAAGCAAACATTCATAATAACTTATATCTCCTGTTTCTCGATCTACTATAGGCTGGTAAACAAACTTAGCGCTCCTTTGAAACAAAGATACCCTTAAAAGATTAAGCTTTGTGTTTTTAGCTCTTAAACTCTCAATATCAACTGGATTTTCATCGTAATTGAAATAATAGGATTTATCAGTGGAAATAAAATTTCCATAATTTAATAACGAAAGAAGCTTCTCTGCATCATGATATCTATTTTGAGGAAATCGAATACTCTGTACCAAACATTTTAAATAACTCTCTGGTAATTCTCTATCAACATCAAGTTGCACCTGAGAATAAATAGAATAAGCCAATTTTTCAGCTACTTTTAAATTATTTGGTATAAAAATATATAATTTTGTTGGTTCAAAATCCTTAATAATGCTGTATTCTATTGATTCTTGACAGGCAATATCTACAATAGTATAAAATCTCTCTATCACCTTAGCGGGGTCATCTAGCAAGATATTAAGCTCATCTTTATTCACCAAGCAAACTACCATCATAATGCCTTGCTTTCTTAGCTCAATTTCTTGCTGTAAATTTTTTATCACTAGAGTTCTATCGACCACCATACTAAATTATACCAAACTATTATATAATTTACTAATTTAAGAAATTTTATTGCTCTTAGTCATTAAGCATTGGTATAATAACAAAACAATTATCCATTCACAAATTTTTAAGAACTATGAACAGAATGAAAAGAATTGAGAAAAAATTAAGTGTATTAAAACCACAATATTTACATGTTGCAAATGATAGTTCCCTGCATAATGGTCATAATGATAGCCCTAATAATGGAGAATCCCACTTTACTATAAAAATCAAAGCTGACTCCATCGCTTCTGAAGGGTTAATTAAGCAACATAGAATTATTAACAACCTTTTAAAAGAAGAATTTACTACTGGTCTCCACGCCTTATCAATTATAATTGACAAAAAGTAAATTAAATTATCTCTTACAAAAATTATGGATCAAGAAAGTATAATAAAAATTCTTGCTGGCGGTGCAATGGTTGCAAAAAAAACTTCAGAGAATTTACAAGGAAAAACCTCAGAATATATAAAAGAAAAAGTTTTATCCAATGAATTCGTCACTCGAGATGAATTCATACAACTAAGAAACCTTGTACTAAAACTCTCTGAAGAAATTAAATCTCTAGAAAAAAATTCTTTAAACAGTAAGTAGTGATCAGTTTACCTCAACTGCTAATTTATTTTTTTGTAATAAATAAAATTTCTGATATAATAGAATTCAAATTATGTTAACCTACATTCGTTTTAATAAACACGTTACTATTAATATTATGGAGTAAAGACAATGAATAACAATAAACCGTTTGAATTTTTTCAATCATTCATGAATCAAGAAAATTTGACAAATTCAATGAAATGGATGCCAAATATGGATTTATCCGCCTTAGGCAATATGGTTAAAGAAACAGCTGAAACTATTACTTCAGCTAATCAATTAATTTCAGACACTGTTCAATCTATAACAAAAAGAGGTAGCGATTCATTTCAAAAAAACACCTCTGAAATGTTTAACACTATGAAAGAATCAGCTTCAGCTGGAGATATTGAACAAATTACAAATTGTCAGCAGAACTATTTAAAATCGACTGTAGAAAATAACATTAATAGTGCAAAAGAAATTTTAGATATAACATCTAAGTCTTCAATGGAAGTTTTAGATACTATAGGAAAGAATTTTACTGAAAAAATGAGCAAACCTTTAGGCAAACACAAAAACTAACTAAACAACTTGACTTAAGTTAAAGATAAACTGATCATTTTATTTCTTAAACAATGAATTATTTCTTGTCAGGAATTTTGCAGCGTGTTAAAGTTGCGATACAAAAAATTCTATTAACTTAAACTTTTTATGTATTATTATGAATAAACTATATAAAATATCAGCTCTTTTTTCAGTATTAGTATTGGTCTCTGCTTGCAAAACTGGATCGGCTATAGACAAACAAAATGTTAGCTCAGTTGACAAAACAGTTACAAACAACATTACAAGAAACGTTGGAAACGTAACTTCTAGTGCTGCAGCAACATCTAATGCTACCACAAAAGCTACTAAATTACCTTAAGGCTTTATAAGCTAGATAGCACTTAAACCCTATCAAGGACTGATTCAAGTTCGTTGATAGGGTTAGGAATATCTAAGCAGTTTCACACACGATCACCCCAATTAATGCATAAGCTAATATGAAAAAAATAATATGTCATTTTATTTTGATATTATTTTTACAGTCATGCAGCATAGTTCAAACAAAACAAGTACTTTTGCCAAACACAGAAATAAGGTTCTTCTCTGCAAAATCAAATGGCATTAACTACAAATTGTTCATTAGCACTCCTCCAGGATATTACCAAAACAATGAAAATTACCCTGTTTTATATTTACTCGACCCAGACATAGAATTTACTTTAGCACATCATTTATTGCACAGTTTAGCAAATTTTACCACTATTGAACCATTTATAATTGTTGGTATTGGTTATCAGAATCAGAACTTATCCAAAATGCCTGAAAAAGTTTTTTGGAAACAATGGGCTTTAAATAGAGCAAGGGATTATGTGCCGCTTAGAATCAAAGATGGTACACATGATTTTGAAAGCGGAGATGGAGAATATAAAGGACTATCTCAATATACTGGTGGCAGCGAGAATTTCAAAAATTTTATAGAAAAAGAACTGATTCCTTATATTGATCATTCATTTAGAACTTCTCGTGAAAAAGCTCTGTGTGGACATTCTTTGGGAGGCGAATTTACTACGTGGATAATGCTAAACTATCCACAAAACCATTCCTATTAAAGCTTACTTTGCAGTCGGGTCACTAGAAAAAGACAAGCATGTTAATATGATTAATGATTTAAATTTATTCTACTCTGCATTACCAAAAAATGATAATTTCAAATCAAAATTAGAAATTATAGAATCTGAAAATCACGTAAGTATGGTTGCTACTGCTATGAATAGAGGATTTAAATTTTTATTCGAGAAAAAATAAGCTAACTATAAAGGTACCTGTTCAAGATATTAGTTTAAAAACCGTCATGGCGAGGAGCGTAAGCGACGTGGCCATTACAAGAAGGACTAGATCACTTCGCATTCGCTCGTAATGACGTAGGTGAAGAGCTAGTGATAACGGGAAACAACCCACTCAAGATAAAAGGTTTTTTAATCAATTAGCCATTTTAAAGCCATGGGCACAAGCGGATACCTATAAAGTTTAATTCGTCTTATAAGTAATCTTCTTCCACTCTCCTTACCAATATCTCCTTTTCTTTATTAATTCTATCCTTGGTTTTCTAAACCAAAATCCCTTTGGCCAACAAACCCCAGCATTATGCGCTATTAGAATTATGGGAACATTTGTGTTCATTGCGAGTTTTGCCGCACTAGGTTTAAATTTAACATTTTTATCTATCTTTACTCTAGTAGCTTCTGGGAACATTATTATAGATAAACCTTCTTCTATTTTTTTTTGCCCCTCATTTAAAATCTGCACCACTGAGCGGCTATTACTTCTATCTACAGCAATAGGCTTAACTGTCCTTAAACACCAGCCAAATATAGGAATATCAAATAATTCCTCTTTTATAACCCAGGAATGCTTTGGGATAATCAACTGCATAAAAAGATTTTCCCAAAATGACTGATGATTAGCAAGAACAATATGAGGCTTTCCATTTTTTGGTAGTTTTTCTATACCTATTACTTCATACCTTATACCGCATAAAAATTTGGCTAAAAATACAAAAATATAGGAGAAACTTTCCGCAACTTTATATCGAACGTTATAACCCGCATTAAGATAATGCATAGGAACACAACAAAATACAAAAAACGTTAGTACAAAAAAGCCTAATATAGCATAGAAAGTAAGAATTCTCAGTCGCCAAAACATAATATACTATTAAGATTATTAGTCTGGAGAGTATAGATTTTATTGGCGAATTGCAATCCAATATTGCTCATTATTGATAAAATTTCAAAACTAAATCAACTATTACCAACTTTAGAGGGTCGGTAGTTGATTTAGAATTATCTACAAATTATTCCACAAGGGAGGTTATTAATATTTCTTTACATTTATAAACTAAAATTAACTAAGCGCAAAGAAATATTAAGCGGCTAAAAGTTATTTAACCCAAATTATATTGCTGCTTAGCAATGCCAACTTTTATAAGTTATACTTTAGTATCGACTTTACTATCATATTTTTCGATATAATATTTGCTTGAGTCTTTTAAGTTAATTACCTTATAGTTCTGGTTAAATAACTTGCCTTTTTTATCAAGCGCATGCAAGTAATCATAAGCTTCACTAAAACCTTTGTCTGGCATTTTGACATTAATTTTTTGTTCTAAATTTAAATCCCATCTTCTCTGGCCATAGCGTACAGCTGAAATAACTTTCTTACTCAAAGATGGATGTCTCTCTAGCTCTTCAATAAGTCCTCGAGCATATACATTTGCATCTTGACCAACAACATGAATTAAATCAGCAAATTTTTCTATATCTTTTGAAGTTATTCGATTACCTTCCTCGTCAATTATATATATTTTTTGCTTAAATTGCCAAATAGCAATTGGTGTTCTCTCCATAACAGCTACATGTAGCGTGTTTGGTAATCTCCTCTCAACTAAAGCTATCTTTACCCACGGATTCTCTTCAATTCTTTTTCGAATATCATTTATATTTAACGAGTAAATTGGTATTCCTCGATCAGCTCCTATTGACTCTATAATATCATTTTCTGTAACATTTCTTTGCCCTTCAATTATTACATGTTCAAGAACAAAACCTGCGTCAGCTGTAATATCGACAAAAATGTTAAATATTTTTTGTTTTTGAAGTTGAAAAAAATTGGTAAATAAAAAAAGAGTAGTTAAAAACAACAGCAAGATTTTAACTACCAACATAAAACGCGCATAATACAAACTTAAACGCCTTCTAACACCTAATTTTACTTTGTTATTTTTTGTTACTTTATTTTGTTTGGACATTATTCGAATCTTGCTTCTTCAAGTATTTCTTTTACAAGATCTTTATAGGACATATTTTCCAAAGTAGCAATTTCTGGACAAATAGATAGCGGCGTCATGCCAGGGTGAGTATTAACCTCTAACATGTATAGCTCATTTTCCTTAGGAGAATAAATCATCTCAACTCTTACCATACCCATACAATCAAATATACTACAAGCTTTTTCAGCTAATTTTTTTATATTATCATATACTTCGACTGGCACTGGTGCTGGCAAAAGGTGCTCGGCAAAACCTTCAGTATATTTTGTTTCATAATCGTAAAAACGCTTACCTTTTAGTAGTTTTATTTCAAGAACTCCAATTGCTCTACCATTTAGTACAGCTACTTGCATCTCCCTGCCTTTTATATATTGTTCAACTAAAACTTCATCTCCATATGGAAAATCATATTCGGCAAAAGAGAATTTATCTTCAGCAAAAATAATTTCAACACCAACACTAGACCCCTGAGAAAGAGGCTTAATAACATAAGGTCGTTCCATAGGATCAACCAAGCAATGATCTGTTCTTTTGATAACTTTACTTTCTGGAATCTCTATTCCAGTAGCTTTAAAAATTTCACAAGATTTTTTCTTATTAAGAGCAATAGCCGAAGCTAGGACACCAGGTCCAGTGTAAGGTATATGCATTATATTAAGCAAACCGGGCAAGCACCCATCTTCACCATAAGTACCATGTAGTGCATTGTAAACGACATCAGGTTTTACCTTTGCTAGCACTAAAGCAATATCTACTCCCATATCAACAAAAGTTACATTATGGCCAAGCTCCATTATTGATCGAACAATACCATTTGATGACATGTAAGAAACCTCTCTCTCAGCAGACATTCCACCACCGATTACCACTACATGTTTTTTTTCTATATGTTGATTCACATCAAATTGATCAATATATTGACCTTTTAACTTCACAAACTCAGCTAGAGTAATGTTGGACAATTGACTAATTGAATTAAGTTCAACAACGATCGACTTTTCTTTATATATAGTTTTAAAATTATTCATAATCTACAATCGACCTATTCTTTTAATTTCCCATTCTAATTCTATTCCACTATCTTCTTTGACAGCCTTTCTAACTAATTCACCTAAATTTTCCATGTCACTAGCAGTTGCATTGTTATAGTTAATCATAAAGTTACAATGCATTTCAGACATACGAGCCCCTCCCACTCTTTTTCCACGCATACCAGACTTGTCTATCAACTCCCAAGCCTTTAAACCCTCTGGATTAGCAAAAGTACTTCCGCCTGTTTTTTCAACAACTGGCTGAGAAGAGTTTCTCATAGAAGTTATCTCCTTCATTTTTTGTTCTATTTTTTCCTTATCACTTCTGTTTTTAGCATTAAAAAAAACTCTAGTAAATATTAAATCTTTTGGTAAGGAATTAGCACGATAAGAAAACCCTATCTCCTTTGCAGATAGTGTAGTGAAATTACCTTGATTATCTACAGCCTCAACAAAAGCAACTATATCTTTAAACTCAGAGCCGTAAGAACCAGCATTCATTGCCACTCCACCACCTACAGTACCAGGAATTCCAACCAAAAACTCAAACCCTGTAATTGAATTAGCCAGACAAAATTTTGCCAAATTAAAATTTAAACATCCCGCGCCTACTGCAATTAAACTATCACCTATAAACTCTGTATCCGTAAACCCTCTACCAAGCTTTATAACAACACCTTCGATACCTTTGTCTCTTATAATCAAGTTAGAACCAGCTCCAATGACCGTAACAGGAAAGCTACTTTTATTTTCTTTCAAAAATACTAAAAGATCATCAGTGTTTTCTGGTTTAAAAAACACATCTGCATTACCCCCAACTTTAAGCCAAGTTAGATGTTTTAAGTTATAATCTCTCTTACATATCCCTTTAATTAACTGAAAATCCATAGAAACTATATGATATTTGAAAATTTATTTGGCAATTGATAAGCCCAAGAAGAAATACTACCAGCTCCCATCATTACTATAAGATCACCTTTATTTGCATTAGACATAATAATACTGCTAATATCTTCGTAGTTTGCTATGAACTCTGGTTTCGATCCTGATTTACGCATCTCTTCTATCAAAGCAGCTGTACTTATACCATCAATTGGAGCTTCTCCAGCACCGTAAATATCAAGCATGTATACCTTGTCACTATCTGAAAAACATTTGGTAAAATCATAAAACAATTCCTTAACTCTCGAATATCTATGAGGTTGAAAAATAGCGATAACTTTACTTTTTCTTTTCTCTGCTATAGATCTTGCAGTTAGCAGAGTTGCTTTAATTTCTACTGGATGATGGGCATAATCATCAATGATTTCCGCCCCATTATATTCACACACTTTGGTAAAACGTCTCTTGACACCTTCAAAATTCTTAAATCCATTTTTAATAGCTTTAATTCCAAAATCAAGCTCCACACCAATGGCAATAGCCGCTAGTGAATTAAGTACATTATGTTGCCCAGGAGTTGGTATTGAAATTTGTTCTATTATTGTTGTACCTTGCAAATTTGGCAAGTTTATTTCTATATCAAAAGTAGAAGAGGAAATATCAGATTTAATATTGTAAGCTCTGATATTAGCATCATCAGACTCTATACCATAAGTAATTATTCGACGTTCAGTTACTGCGACAGATATATCTCTGACAACAGGATGATCAACACATAATACCGCAAAACCGTAAAACGGTAAGTTCGTAATAAAACTCTTAAAAGCATCCACTAAACTAGAAAAATCTTTATAAAAATCCATATGCTCTGGATCTATGTTTGTTATAACTGCAATAGTAGAAGGGATCTTGATAAAAGTTGCATCAGACTCATCAGCTTCAGCTATTAAGTAATCACCCTCTCCTATATAAGCATTTGTCATTCTCTGGTTAATAATACCACCATTGATAACAGTAGGAGTAAGTCCAGCAGATTCAAAAATACAAGCTATAAGCGAAGTAGTAGTAGTTTTACCATGTGAACCAGAAACAGCTATAGAACATTTCAGCCTCATAAGCTCAGCAAGCATTTCAGCTCTTTTGATTACAGGAATCTTTTTTACTATTGCCTCTTTTATCTCAGGATTATCCTCATTTATAGCAGAAGATATAACTACATATGATACATTGGTGATATTCATTTCGTTGTGTCCAATAAACACCCGAACTCCCATATCAATTAATCTTTTGGTATTATTATTTGCAGATATATCAGACCCTTGAACTTTATATCCAAGATTATGCATAACTTCGGCTATGCCACTCATTCCTATTCCACCAATACCTATAAAATGAATAGTATCTAGTGTACCTTTGTTTTTTTTATTCTCTAATAATATCATTTTTACTATTTATACTTAATATATTCTAAGAAAAGACCCTCCTTCATTGTTGAAAGATACGCTTTTACAGAAATTTCATCCATACGCTTAAAATCTAAAAAACAAGGTCATTCTACTTAGTTACTAAAGCAAAAGCAATAGCAATTGGATAATCATCTGAAAGAGAAATATGAATAGAATAACCACTTAAATCTTCAGCTAAATGATTAAAAACTTTTGCAACTGGCGCTCCTAAGGCATCATTAACTATTGCGATATCTTTGAAGTTTATATTATTACCAATACCAATACCAAAAGCCTTGGAAACAGCTTCTTTAGCCGCAAATCTTTTTGCTAAAAAAGAACATCTTTTTTCTATATTAAGTTTAAAAAATTCTTTTATTTCAAGTTCATGATAATTTTTATATAAAAACTTATCTCCAAATTTTTCATATAGTTTCTCTATTCTAGGTATTTGCACTACGTCAGTACCAATTCCCAAAATCGATGCATTCAGGTTTTGTGCACTGCTTCCCATTTCCATTTGCGCTTCTTCTTAATTACCAAGGCCAGTCACAGAAACTAACACTGCATTTTTAGTGTTTATATTAGTAACAAAAGATCTTCTAAAATCAAGATTATTTAATTTTGTTGAACTTAAATCTGTTTCACTCAAAGTAGCGTTTTTTAAATTAACATCAGTTATTTCCGATCCAGACAAATCAGCTTTAGACAAATCAGCTTTACTAAAGTCTACATCCTTGAACAGACAACTAATGAACTTAGATTCTACCATTTTAACTCCTTGGAGAATAGACCCACTAAATATCACTTGTTTTACTTCTAGTTTTGAAAAATCCATATAAGCCATATTTAAATTTGATAAATCACGACTAGCAACCAGATCTTCCATTGAGTTATAAGCATCTCCGATAGTCATATTTACTAAGCCTTTATTATTAATTAAAATATTATGCAAAAAAGGTGAATTAATAACCACTGTTGCAACATTAGATACATCCCTAATTTGAGAATTATTAACTGGGGAATTGTTAAATACTACTTCTTCTAAATTAGAATTTATTAAAGCTATTTTATCAAGTCGACTTGTTGTAAAATCAGTTCTTTTAATATTTGCTCCTATAAAAATCACTTTACTTAAGTCCGAATTTTTAAACGAAGAATCTTCTATATTATAATTTTCAAAAAAAGCCTGAATCAAACTCACCTTAATAAACTCTGTTTTATTTATAGTGTTATTTGAAAAACGAACATTATTAAAATTAGAATTTAAAACTTTAAAGTCTTTTAGAGATACTTTATCAAAATCTCCGTTTGGAATCGATACATTATCCATGTATAAATTAGAAATCTCAGATCCAGTCAATTTGACATTGTCCAAAAATGTATCTTGAATTCTACTATCCTTAATAATTGAAGAAGTAAAAGCCACATCCTTCATGTTGCAATTGTTAATTGATACTTTATCAAGCAATGTTCTCTTAAATGAAGCATACGGAAACAAACAGGAGGTAAACTTTGTCTCACCAGTAAACTTAGAGTCATCAAGAATAGCTTGACTAAAATCATTGTTTGTAAAGTTTCCATCTGTAGAATGAACTTCACTTAAATCTGAAGATTCAAAACTACAACCATGTGCTGTTACCTTGGACATTATTGTTTTTCTAAGATCAACACCAAAAAAAGCTGTATTCTTAATGTTAACATTAGTAAAAGTCGAAAATAGTAAATTAGCTTTCTGGAAATTAGAATTCTCAATTATAACATCTTGAATAGTTGCCTTGGATAAATTCACCTTGTCAAATTTCGAATCTTGAACTATAGCCCCCGTAAACTCAGCTTCTTCAAAATTACAATGTGAAAAGTTTGAATTTATAAATTTTGATTTATTAAATATAGAAGCTTGAAAATCAACATTTTCAGCTGCAAATCCATTAAAAACAACCCCAGAAAAATCGCTTTCCTGAATCGTTGCACCACGAAAGTCTACGTTATTTAAGTTACAACCAGAAAAATCTACTCTAGCTATTTCTGCTCCAGAAAAATCTACGCCTGATAAATCAGAACCAGATAAATTAGCTCCCGTTAATTTTGCACCTTTTAAATTAGTACCAAATTTACTTTTTATATCGACACTTTGTTTTTGCTCTGTGCGTAACGATATGTACTCCCTTATTTTATCATTCTCTGATTCAGATAAAACACCATTACTGCGAACACTATCTTCACTGCAAGCTATCATTAACAATAAAAACGATAAAGAAATTAATTTTTTCATAAAACCCAACCAGAGTAACTATTAATAATAGATAATAACAATCTATAACTTACCCACACACAATTAAAAAAGATAACTCACAACTAAGCCAACTCTAGATCTTTTTCTAGATCCGTCAACTTATTGGCTGCATGAATACTTAACATCTTAAGTTTCCTATGCAAAGCAGATCTTTCCATGCCAACAAAAGTAGAAGTTTTAGATATATTATTATTAAATCTGTTCATCTGCGCTGATAAATATTGCCTTTCAAAAACTTCTCTTGCTTCACGCAGCGGCATAGACATCATATCTAAATTATTATCAGGCTTGGAGATATTCACGCTATTATTTATTACTTCTTGAGGCAACATATCTGATTTTATTTTTTCTATAGTTCCAGCTACTGGCGGATTCATTATCAAAGTCCACTCAATAACATTTCTAAGTTGCCTAACATTACCTGGCCAATTATAGGCTTGCAAAGCTGCTACCGCTTCATCCGAAAACTCTCTTTCTTTCAAGCCAGAAAATTTTGACAGTTGCTTAATAAAATACTTAACTAAAAGCGGAATATCTTCCTTTCTCTCAGATAAATCTGTTACACAAAGCGGAACAACATTAAGCCTAAAATATAAATCTTGCCTAAACCTACCTTGAGTAATTTCTGCCTGCAAATCTTTAGTCGAGGAAGTGATAAATCTTATGTCTAATTTTACCACTTTGTTATTACCTTTTACTAAAGTCTGATCTTTTAGAAACTTAAGTAATTTATTTTGTATAACCATTGGCAAGTCACCAACTTCATCTATATACAAAGTACCATTGTGAGCCGCTTCAAGCACACTAATTCTTTTATCAAAAACATTTCCCAGTTCTTGCTTTTCTTCGTCACCAAATAATTCTTGTTGCATCTTGCTTGCTGACATGGAAGTAGGGCTAAAAACTATAAATGATCCACTTGCTCTCTTCGATTTTTTATGAATTAACCTTGCTGTTAGCTCCTTACCACTACCAATACCACCATGAATCATAACTCTTCCAGAAGTTGGCGCTACTTTCTCAATTTCCCCTTTAAGTCTGGTAATAACAGAAGAGGTTCCAACAAACTCCGTTTTATCAATCACCTTGGACCTTAAATCTATATTTTCTCTCCTTAGTTTTGAGGCTTCACAAGCTCTTTTTAACAAGATAATTATCTTATCATGAGTAAATGGTTTTTCTAAATAATCATATGCTCCCATTTTAATAGCACTTACAGCTGTTTCAATAGTACCATGTCCACTAATTACTATAACAGGCATAAGAGGATATTGTTTTTTTATTATCTCTAAAATTCCTAGACCATCGAGTTCACTGCCTTGTAACCAAATATCAAGTATTACAGCATTTGGTGTTTTTTCTGCTATTGCTTTAAAAGCCTGCGTGCTATTTGCAGCTGTTCTACTAGAAAACCCTTCGTCCTTTAAGATATCAGATATTATATCTCTGATATCCATCTCATCATCTATTATAAGAACATCTAATGCCATAACTCTTTTCTCCTATATAAAAAAACAATTTCACTCATTTGTTACTTCTTAAAATAATTAACCAAACAAATACATAGATAGTAAGTTATCCTTATAAAAAATATAAATCAACATAAATAATAGCATTTATGCAACATATTAACCAAATCTTTACAAAAAAGTTAAGGCTCTAAAAGGTTTGTTTTACTTTAATTCTTAATTCACGAGTGTTAAAAATTAACTTTATACACCCACCACCTTCTTCCCTATTAAAAATACTAAAACTACCAAAATGGTCTTGAATAATTCTGTCAACAATTGCAAGACCAAGGCCCGTGCCTTTTGTTTTAGTTGTAAAATATGCTTTTATTGCATTCTCTAAAACCTGCTCACTAAAACCAGGGCCATTATCTAAAACAGAAATAGAGACAAAATCACCATCTAGCATAATTTGAATTATTATTTTTTTTGCCCCATTGATCTCCTCTAAAGCTTCTTCGGCATTTTGCAGCAAATTAACCATCACTCGATTTAATTGGGTAGCATCACATACTAATTCAAAAGATTTAACATTTGAATTAACTGTGTACAAAATATGATCTTTAACCAATCTTCTAGTGTCCACTAAGTTATTAATCATTGATAGTATTTCATGTTCAGAAAAATCGGGAGATGGTAACCTTGCAAAGTTAACAAATTCAGAAACTATCATTTTAATTTCATTAGAATTTTTTGTAATGTTATTGATATATTTTTCAAAAGAATCTTGATCTTGCACTTGGCTCTTAAATTTTTTGAGTAATCTTTCTGCAGAAAGCTGAATTGGAGTCAAAGGATTTTTTATTTCATGTGCAACTCTTCTTGCAACATCTGACCATGCCAGAGCTCTTTGAGCAATTACCAAATCTCTTTGTTGCCTATCTATCTGTTTTACCATTCTATTAAAGGCAAAAGACAATATCCTTATCTCATCTTTCTTTAAACCTTCTTCTGGCACTTGGGCTGTCAGGTCACCATTCTTCACCCTCTCAGCCGCTATTACCAATTCCCTAATAGGTTTCACTATTCGTTCAGCAAAATGCCTCCCCCAAATAATCGCCGCCAAAAGTAAAATCATTGCAAGCAAAATAAAAATCATGGAAAATTTTACTTGTAAGTCAAATATCTGAGTCTTTAACCTAAAATACTCTTGAGCTGCACCATTAGTTTTATTAATATGTTCAATTATTTTTTCATCCACTAACCTTCCTATTAATAAATAGGTATCATTGTACTTATGTAATTTTATTAAAATTCTTATTTTAGTTGGATCAGAAAAAATCTGCACTACTTCTCCTTTATTAACTTTTTCAAATACATGAATTGGTATAGTTAAAAAAGATAAAGAAAAACTTAAACTCGTTTGAGCAAGAATAGTATTCGTGTCTCTCTTAAAAATTATGGCTTCATCAAGAGAACGGAATTCCGCTTGCCCAGCTAAAATAGCTTGAAACAACTCAGGATTATCTATCAGCTTATAGTATAGATCATCATAATCATTAGAAATTGAAATGGCTGTATCCTTTAACTGCAGTACATGCTCATCTATGTAAGACTCTCCAACAGTAATTGATTGCTCCAAAACCCTAGATATCTTGTCATCAAACCATGATTGAACCCCAAAATTAAAAAAATATGTGGAAAATACTGCAACAATAATAGTTGGTACTGCCGCACCAAGACTAAAAGCAATTATTATCCTTTTTCTAAGTTTCGAAACCCTTTTTGTACTTTTTTTAACAAAATCAAAAAAACCATTCGCACGATTATTTATCAATAAAATACCAAGTAGAAGGGAAGTTATCAAAATAACTAACATCAACCCAAGAATGTTTACTGGGTTAATCTCGTCAGAGAGAAATTCTAAATAAATAAGAAAAGTAGTAGCTACAAGACCTATAGCAACAGCACTTATAATAATATAAGAAATATTTTTGCTATATGAATGTTTTGTTATAACTTGCCACAAATTCTTAAAAAAAACCATAAATCAAACACCTAAAGATTAAAATAACCCTATAACTATAATTTAAGATCTTTTATTTTCTTTCTTAAAGTGTTTCTATTAATGCCTAATATCTTCGAAGCTTTTATTTGAATTCCTTTTGCATGATTGATAGTTTTGCTAATAAGAACCCTCTCCACTTCTCCTACAACTCTTGCATACAAACCTGGTTGAGGAGATTCGTCTTCGTGCATCTCAAAAAACTTATCAATTTTTGCTTCGATAGCCTCAATAATTGAATTGTACTCTTTATCTTTCATAATTTGTAATTTAACTTTTAAATAGAACCATAAAATTTTTGTATTTTTTCTTTTACCTCAGCAACGTCAATAGCTTGATTAATAGTAGATCTAAATTCACTAGAATTGGGAAGACCACTACTATACCACCCTAAATGCTTTCTAGCCATCTTTATTCCTACAGAACTCCCATAATAGTCTATTATATCATCATAATGATTCAGTACGATTACAAGCTGGTCTTTTATAGATGGATCTGGTAGTTTCTCTCCAGTTTTTAAAAAATGCGCTATTTGAGAAATAAGCCATGGTTTCCCGTAAGCACCACGACCGATCATTACACCATCAGCATTAGATTTATTTAAAGCATCTGTTGCTGAATCAAAACAAACTATGTCTCCATTAGCAATTACTGGGATTTTAACAGCTTGTTTTACTTTAGAAATAAACTCCCAATCTGCTTTACCAGTATAAAATTGACATCTAGTTCTACCATGAACTGTAACCATCTTTATTCCAGCATCTTCAGCTATTTTTGCAAGAACAGGCGCATTTTTTGTATTGTCATCCCAACCAACTCTCATCTTTAGAGTAACTGGAATATTTACAGCTTTAACCGCCTTAAATAATATTTCAGCAGCTAATTTTTCATCCCTCATCAATGCTGACCCAGAAAAACCACCTACAACTTTTTTTGCGGGACATCCAAAATTCAAGTCTATGATTTTAGCTCCCATATCTTCGTTCATTTTTGCAGAGTCAGCAATGACATCAGGTTCACAACCAGCTAACTGAACACAAGCACCTGTAGCATCATCGTGCAATATAGCACATTTTTTCATTGACTGATGGGACTGAACAATCATAGCTCTACTTGCAATCATTTCAGACACAACAAGACCAGCTCCAAATTGCTTGACTAATTTTCTATATGGCAAGTCCGTCACCCCAGACATTGGAGCAAGTATTACTGGGCTAGATAACTCTATATCGTCAATTAAGATTGTCACTTAAAAATCTATTTCATGAGAAAATACTTTATAACACACATAATATAAAAAATCACTAAATAATTAGTATATACTCATTAGCACTTTAAATTTAATCCTTAACTCTTAAGACATTATCAGAGCCGTTAAAATTCATTCAACACCAAAAAGATTGACAAAATTAAACCATTTGTCTAAAATTACGTCATCAATTTTGGAAATATTTTTTTAGGTTTATGAGTCATAAATTAACATTTATTGGATCGTTAGGATACGAACTTGTCGCAAGACTAGACTCTCCTGAAAAACCGAAAGCCTATGTATTGTTTGCTCATTATTTTACAGGCAACAAAGATATTACCGCCCTTAGTAGAATTGCAAGGGCTTTAAATGACGTGAATATTGCATTATTCAGGTTCGATTATACTGGTCTTGGCGCAAGTAGTGGCAATTTCGCTGACACTAATTTTTCTTCTAATGTTGGCGATTTAATAGCTGCCGCTGATTTTATGCGCGAAAACTTTGAGGCACCCCAAATTCTAGTAGGCCATAGCCTTGGAGGTACGGCAGCAATTGCTGCTGCATCTGAAATTCCCGAGGTTAAAGCTGTAGCTACAATTGGCTCTCCTTGTGATACGCTACATGTTAAACATAATTTTGCAAAACATCTTGATGAAATCAATGAAAAAGGAGAGGCAGAAGTTATACTTGGTGGCAAGAAGTTTAACATCAAAAAACAATTTCTCGATGACATCACAAATCAAGACATGCCAAAAAAGATAGCCAACCTGAAAAAAGCATTATTGGTCATGCACTCCCCAATTGATAAAATAGTAGACATTGAAAACGCTCAAAGAATTTACGAATATGCTAAACACCCAAAAAGCTTTATATCTCTGGATAAAGCAGATCACCTGCTTATGAATTGTCCCACAGATAGCAAATATGTGGCAGCTGTTTTAGCAGCTTGGGCAAGTAGATATTTACAACCATCTACATAGCTAGATGTATTATACTAGCTAGTTATTTATTTTTGCTACCATATCAACAAAGCTTGCAAAAATATAGAAACTATACTAAACTCAAGATCTTTAATTTAGAAGAATTTTAAAAATATGGCTCGAATAACAGTTGAAGATTGCCTTGAAGAAATTACAAACAGATTTGAATTAGTATCACTAGCCGCACAAAGAACAAAAGCAATACGTTATGGCTCACCCATTACAGTTGACGAAGATAACGATAAAAAACCAGTTATCGCACTACGTGAAATTTCTAAAAAAAACCTTGATATAGGGCAATTACGCGAAGATTTAATTAGCAGCCTACAAACTAGAAATAAAGTTGATATCATCGAAGATGAAAACTTACATGCGGAAAACCAAGAAAACATATCTGATGAGATAGATCTTTCTGACGAAACTTCTAATATATTTGATAACGAAGATAATCTAAGCCTTGAAGCAGATGCTTTTGACGACAACATAGAAGAAGAAAACCATGCAAAACCACTGTAGATCGCATTAATTTGAAGGAAACTTAAGAGCCTTGTTCGCTCTTGCTTCCCTAGCTCCAAAATAATGGCTAATTGAATAAACAAAACGTGCAATCACGATTTGTTTATTTCCTTGTCATAACTAGCGAATGCAAAGTGATCCATGACTTTGTAGATGGCGACGTCGCTTACACTCCTTGCGATTGAAGGTTTTTACCCCCCCTTTTGGAACGAATACTAAAACCTAACATTCTACTAAAACCAGTTATAATTTACAGAGTGCTTTAGCTAATAGTACGACCTAAATTCAAAGGAATTCTTGAACAAGGAGTTATCGAGTATGGATTATCAGAGTCATTAGCTACACAAGGACTAGTAACTTCATAAGGCGGAGAAGGCGTGCAAGAGTAAAGATTGCCAAGCAAAAACATTAGTACAAAGGATCTAAACCATTTTTTCATAACAAACAAATTTTTAAATTTTTTAAAATCATTAACACTTTAATATTTGGGTCAATTTTTCTTTACTTTGTAGATAATACCTCTTGAAACACCTGCATTACAAGTAAAATCAGGCATCATATATTATATTCGTAACTGCTGAGACAAAATTTCATAGATTTTGTTGTACATTTACAAAAAATACACACTACCATTTTATGCAATTACGTGCTTAATTAAACTCTGAGGCACCATAAACAGAAGCACCCAAGATCATAAACCAAAACATATATATTTTTAATTTTTGATATTTCCGAGTACAAATACTCATTATAGTAAGCGCAATAAGAGCGGGATACGAAACCTCTAATGCTGGGGCTAAAAAGTTAGCAATAACTCTAAAATCTAAAAGAGATATTACAAAAGATACCAATGTTGTGAACAGCAAAACCTTGGAAAATTTATTATCATTTAATGCAAGTAATGATGATATGTATCTCGCATAAATATTATTTAACGATACTGCTGTAGTTAAGCATGACAACACAATAGCAACAGCAAGCACTACTGTTGCGTAGCCTCCCATAACATGATTGATTATCGTTGGTAACATATTTTCTGGCGAAACATTGACAAGTAAAGTTGAGTAATGAGCACCTAAAAACACAAAACCTAAATATATAATCATTAGCAACCCTGATCCTATTATACTCGAGTTAACAGCAAATATTAAAATAGTTCTATCGCTGGTATTAGCAGGCATTGAATTCTGTATTTGTTTAAAAATTAGGGCAGAAAAGAAAAAAGCAGCAAACAAATCCATAGTTTGATATCCAATTAAAAATCCATGGATAAAAGCTTTGTTTTCTGTTGTTACTATATTTAATGGCGGAGATTTTGCTATACCAAATCCTATTAAAGCAACTAGTATTATAAGCAATATGGGACTCATCCATTTACCAAGAATTTTAACCATTATTTGGTCTTTCAAACAAAGAAAAAACGATGCGATACAAAACAACGACGCAAAAACCCATAAACTAAGTTCTGGAAATATATGGTTCATCCCCCCATGAGCTACAGTTATACATCTTGGCACCACTCCAAAGGAACCAAGCAAAGATAAAGTGAAGAATGGAATAATATTTCCAGCTACGCTACCAGCTTCATTAAAAAAATTCTTGTAATTTCCTTTATGTAACTTAATTACAAAAAGACCTAAAAATGGTAACACAACTCCTGTTAATAACAACCCAAGAAAACCAAGTAACCAGTTATTTACTGAATAATACCCTATCGATAGAGGAAAAACTAAATTTCCAGAACCAAAAAACATTGTAAATATTGCAAACCCATAAGTAGCAATTAATCTATATTGCTGCATTGTAACTACCTCGTAGTTTTATTATGTTAGTAAAAGTCCGTTTTAATTTAAATAACAAAGCCTTTTTTAGACTGCGATTTAAATAGATAATTAATGATACTGAGTTGGGGTGAATAAATGGCCGTCAGGCCACCACTTGGACAGAAACTGAAACCAATATAAAAAACATACAAATTCCCATTGTTTTGAGAACACCCAAAACAGACCAAGAATTATTACATATATCACATAAGCTATTCATAAAAGATTGTTTTCATAAATTTGCTGAGATTTGGAAAATTGACAATACAACTCAACACTCAATTACTAGAGCTATATCACGAGAATAGAGAAAGATCAACATAAGAAATTGTAACAAATTGAAGACTTTAGCCTACAACTGATTGCAGATTTTAAAAGATTATTTTGTGGCTTCAAATATTAATGCTTTATTTACTTTTAAGGAGGATAATTACAATTGTAAGGGTAAATTAAAAAATTTTGGAGGTTTTTATGGTAGTAACAAACATTATATTACTATTCTTACTTATTCTAGTATTAGCTAATGGAGTGAATATAGCTGCTCATACATTATTTGATAAACCAAAAAGCTAAAATTCTAAAGCATACAATTAATAATAGCTTATCTTAAGTCACTGCCCGCCTAAAAAATAGGCATAACACCTTATCCTAACATTTCCGCAGTTATTCAGATCATACTAACAACTTTGTTCACAAAATTTGCGGATTATTTTACTACTTTAAGTTATATAAATATTGTATAATTTACGTTAGTACACTAGTTGCATTAGAATATATTTTTAGACGCCACCACCTCGCAGGAAGGGATCGAGAAGAATTGCAATTTGAACTAACTTTTTTGCTGAATTTTGTTACGATTCATTTTAAATTTAAATATATAAGTTTCTTCAATCAGAATTAGCGTTATAGTAAATAATACCTATAATATACTATTTATATGCTGTACTTGCAACAATGCTAAGTTATTTTAGCAAATTACAAACCTAGTTGTATAAATATATACGATTTTAATCCAAAAGTTTTATAGAATGGTATCTTGTACTAGAAGGATTCTGCTAAAAACGAGGATACACAAGGTACATATAGTCAATTCAGATATTGACACAGAGTTAAGGAGTAGAAGCCTATGCATAATAGGGGAGCAACTAAGTATGCAACTTCATATCAATATTTGACTATAATTGTCTAGTGACATTTGAGATATAAGTTTATGGAACCTTTATACAAATCAGTAAAAACATATGTTGAGTCTGGGGAGTATTTTACTGACGCTAGAAGCTGGTATAAATATAAATATATACATCCATTCTCACATAGATCATTTCTCTTTATATTGAGTGCTATAATATTAGCTTTATTCTTCGGTATTGTTGCAAATATTAACGCCTTATTCCCAATAGTAACTTCAGTCAGATATTCTACGATGACCGATTCTACCGAAAATAAGTCTGCACAAATCATCAGAGCTGATCAGGTAAATAACGATCCGCTATCCTCAATTGCTGAGATAATGATAAAAAGCTATGTTAGTCAAAGAGAGAGCTATGATTATACTAATCTAAAAAAACAATTTATCTACATTAAAAACAATTCAACTAGGATGGTTTTTAGAAGATTCTATAATTATATGAACATAAACAACCCTTCATCTCCTGTATTATTATACCAAAAAGATACAAAGAGAAGCTATTCTCTTTTATCATCAAAATTTCTTACAAGCACCAAGTCTGAAGTGAGGTTCCAGTCAATTGCTAAAAATAATACTGGAGAGATTTTTGAAGATAAAATTTGGCAAGCTACGATCGATTATGAAATTGATCCAATAAAAACTGATCTACCTCATGGCGCAAGGTTTAATTTTACAGTTACTGATTATCAGTTAAAACTATTAGAAGATAAAAAAAAGAAATAAAATGAAAAACATCTTAACTTTTGCCATATTATTATTTTTTAGCTTAAATGCTTTTGCAATAAGAGAATCTAGGCCAACACCTATTGACTCTAGAATTAGAGTGATGGTATATCACCCAAATGACGTTTTTAAATTTACTGGCTACTATGGATACCAAGCAAGCATTGAACTTGCTGATAGCGAGGAAGTTGTAAGCATTTCAATGGGTGATACAACTTCTTGGCAAATAGTTCCTTCTGGGTCGAGAATTTTTATAAAACCTATGGAACAAGACGCCACAACAAATATGACCCTTATCACTAATAAAAGAACTTATTTCTTTGAGCTATACGCCCAAGAAACAACAGACATAAGAGACCCTGACATGGTATTTAATGTCAAATTCTTATATCCAGACGAGGAAGAGGAAGATCATGTAAAAACCTATTCTAGTAGCGCAGCTACTGGAATAGCTGAGCCAGATCTTGCTCATCCAGAAAAATTTAATTTTTACTATTCAATCAGTGGTAATGAAGAAGTAGCCCCTATCAAAATTTTTGATGATGGTGAATTCACTTATATGCAATTCAGAGATAAAAACATGGAGATCCCAGCTATTTTTGCTGTAGATGAAAATCTACGAGAATCAATGGTGAATTTCAAGTTAGATCCCAGCAACAGTAACCTAATTATTATTGAACAAGTATTTCAAAAACTTACTCTGCGTTCTGGCAAAAAAATTGTATGTGTGTTTAACGAGGCTTTCAGACCTTTCTAATACATATGGCCACGTCTATAGCGCTCCTCGCAAGGCATTGTTGCGTGGATAGAAATCAGAGCCAAGTCATCCACCTTACTAGTTAAAAATTTAATTTTTAACTAGTATACTCAGCTCTACCAAAAGACCAGGGCGATTGCATGAAATTTAGATTCAACTAAGAAGTTAGTA
>JFJP01038983.1_pt1 | contig 38353 bp, 32 predicted proteins | sample 431651 | NCBI WGS metagenome assembly JFJP01 (sample SAMN02602958, study PRJNA72255) | Microbial mat metagenome, whole genome shotgun sequencing project. | biome: fresh water; feature: sink hole; material: water; isolation source: purple microbial (photo- and chemosynthetic) mats found in... | reverse complement strand
GTTCGTTATTTTGCTCTTTTCACAGGCTTCTTGATTGGTTTTATTTAACGTTTTTTGGGAGGAACAAGTTTCCATGTGAATCTACCAACTTCTTTTCCTTCGAGCATCTGCCTTACAGCAATAATATAGCTTTGTTTTTTCAGCTTTTCAGGCACATGAACAAATAATTTTAATGCAGTTTTAGAATTGGCCCTGAATGTGATATTTTCTAATTTTGATTTACCTAACGGTTTGATTGGAGCAAATCCAACTTTTCTTTTTTTATTATGAAGAACATAAGGAGATCCTCTAAATACGGTTTTTTTCCAAGCAATTGGAATTTGAAGTAAAACCTTAACTCCTTTAGGTAATTTAGAAAGTACCTCAAGACTCATTTTTTGATCTCTATCTGGTAATCCTGGCGAAAAGAAGTCTAATCTTAACCAACCATCTTTTGGTAATTCCTCTGGATCTGTACCTGGTTCTTGTCCGGGTGTTGGTTCGTTTTCGTTAATTGGATCTTCTTCTTGAATTGGGTCTGGATCTGGTGCAATAACTTCTTCTTCTACTGGTTCTTCTTCTGGTATAGGAGTTGAAGAACTTTTCTTCATCTCAACAATATCAAAATTTTTCCAGGTTACATTGTTATTATTTCGAATAAAATCAAAATATGTATTCCATGTCCAACTTGTAGGATTGGCTGTTAAATAATCCACAAGACCCATTGGATCGAAATACTTGTCCTGATCACAAGTAATAAACGCAACAAAACAGTAATGTCCGGCAGTGCTTGGAGCAGTCCATAATTGTGCGCTTGATAAAGTTAAAATATCACCTGTTGGAATATCTGGAAAATCGAATACCCCTATTTCAATTAAAGATTGAGGAGTAATTAAAGTAGATGGATCAGTATAAAAAATTCGAACCTTAACTCCTGTTGCAGTTATTCCTCCTCTATTAAGCGCCCTAAAATACAAATAGCAATTTGCTCCAGGGGCTGGATTATCGCTTAATGAATTATTATCTGGATTATCAATTAAAAAGTATTGGGCTGGATCAGGAACTTCACTATTCTTAATAATAATATCAGGACTCCAGGCCATAGCACCCTCATGTGGTTCTCCATTATCACCAACAAAATCGCGCAAATATATATCTGGTAAAGTATTTAAAGCATGCTCAGCAAATTGATAAAGATTGGGCATATAAATAGGAAGACTTTCCAACGTTCCTATGCCCGGATCGTGAGAAAGAGGCGTACCGTATGTGGAATCACGAAGGATGTTGCGAATTTGTAATGGGCTAAATCTGTATCCCTGTCCAGCAACTGCCATACTTTGCATGTTTAAAACTGCTCCGGCAATTATAGCAGCGGCTCCAGAAGTTCCTCTGTAAGTATCGGTATATTGGTCGATAGCACCTGAAGAATCGGATGATAAAGTATATATAAATTCTCCCCAAGCATAGCAATCAATGCGTTCTCCTTTGGGGGCCCAAGGCATAATCTCATGTGTATTTACTGCACTTACAGCTGTAACATCCGAGTGTGCAGCTGTAACAAATATTGCTCCTGAATCGCCATGGTATTGAGTAGAACTTGGGTAAAGTATATATTGACCACCAATCTGCAATTCATCAAAATTGACAAATGTGGTTGAATTATCACCATCACCTCCGGGTTCAATAACTACAATTCCAAGTGCAGTTGCAAGCCGGATGGCATCAAAAACATTTGGATCAACTTCAACAGGAACATTGCATCCATCATAATCGTTTCCAGGAATGGATAGTGTTTTTTGCGCTTCGACTAGTAATACATCACCAAATCCCAGGTATGTTAAGCTTAAAATAATTGCATCTTCAAGAGAATATTCAGTAATCGATGGAGTATCGGAATATGCAATTACTTTAACTGCAGATTTCGGAGCTATACCAATGCAGTTGTCTCCATTATCAGTAGCACATATTATTCCAAGTACTGATGTTCCATCTGCACGAGCTGTATCATCAATTGTACCTCCAATCAAAGTTGAAGGAGCTAATCCTAAGTCCTCATGGTCAAGTGTCCAACCTTTTTCAATATCAACAAATCTAATACCATCACCATCGCTTCCTAAAATAGTGGTACTATCCCAAACATTTTTAGCTCCAATTCCAACACCTGAGATTGTTGCTTCATCTAAATAATTTTGATTTCCAGCTCTATCTTCATCATTATAACTTACCGATGGATGTGTATATTTACTGGCTATTTTAACTGTTTTAATATTATTCCATTCTGAAAGTTCTTCAAGAATTTCAAGTGGTTTTGATTCAACAGGACAAACAACACTGAAATACTGAAAGAATCGGCCTTCTTTGTATGTTGGGTCCATCTCTTTAGCTTTACTGATCAGTCTTTTAAGTATTTCAGGTTTTACGCTCGAAAAAAGAGGGCTAATAGTTATACCCGGATACTTTTTTTCTAATTTTTCCCATGGTCCGACTTTAAAATCTTTAATTGATTTTGCAGCATCTTTGCTATATGGTACATTTATTCCTTCACGAAATTGCACAACAAGATGAGTGCTGTAGTCTCTTTTAGGAATTCTAAGTTGAGTAATTTGTTTACCTCTTTTATTACTGGTGAGTGTTGTTTTTTTTGTTGCCATTATTTTATTATTTATGGTTGATAATTAGAAAACCTTTAGTTTATAATAAACCAATTTGTTCCATTTGATTGAATAACTCTCTTTTCAAATTGAGTTGATATGGTATTGGTAATTGAACCATCAATAGTTTCAGTTAAATTTCCATCAATAGTAACAGCTCCGGAACTGATATTCTTAATCACATAAATTCTGCCTGAACATGTAGTAGCCGTAGGTAAATTAATTGTAACGGCAGAGGCACTGTTTACTAAAACGGTATAATGAGTTGCACCAAGTGTAGTGGTTGCAGTCACCGTTGTAATTGGCATTGACACACTACCATTAAATTCAGTTTTACCATTAATCCTAAAAAGTTGACTACTTGTGGTAGCATTAAATTCCCCGTAAATTAAGGCATTGGCCCTTGAAAGGTTTTCATTAGTTCTGTTTTGATTATCAATAAACAGCTTATTGCTACCTGTTTCGTAAAAACCGGCATAATAGCCCAGAAAAACATTTCCGTCACCAGTTACATTCGACCAGCCTGCATAATCTCCTATATTTACATTACTATTACCTGAATAGTGGGAATATCCAGCCTGGTTACCAATAAATGTATTATTACTGCCGCTATAGTTGGTGTACCCGGCCTGGTCGCCAATAAAAGTAGAAAAACCACCAGAATAATTTGAATATCCTGCCCGATAACCAATAAAAGCATTGTTTCTTCCTTGGTATTCTAAGTACCCTGCCTGATAACCAATATAAACATTAAATCGTGGAGCATTACCGGTATTAATTGGATTACTTCCTAATCCAGCATTATGCCCAATATATACATTACTTCGACCTGTAGTATTATTGTATGCAGTCTGATCACCAATATAAATATTATTATTTCCAGGTTGGGTTGGACCCTCAACACTACCAACGTTTTTATACCCTGCCTGGTATCCTATAAAGACATTTTTGCTGCCGACTTTAGTATACCGACCCGCCTGATATCCAATAAATGCATTATTATTTGCTGTGGTATTTGAGTGTCCTGCTTCATAACCAATAAATGCGTTGTAATTACCCTGGGAGTTTGCTTTACCGCTACCATTCCCAAGGAAAATATTTTGCTCCCCTGATATGTTACTATAACCAGAACTATCGCCCAAGAAAACATTATTTGAACCAGTCGAATTAGTAAACCCGGCAACATGTCCCAGAAAAGTATTATTATGTCCGGTCGCATTCGTATAACCACTATTAAATCCAAGGAAAACATTATGATTTCCTTCGCTGTTAGTCCTACCACTTTCATTTCCTATAAAAACATTACTATTTCCCTTGGTGTTTGAATAACCAGCATTGTAACCCATAAAGGAGTTGTATTGACCAGTATCATTGGAATATCCTGCCTGGTAACCAATAAATGAATTATAACTGACTTTATTGGTATAACCAGCCCTGTAACCCATAAATGTATTATTATCACCAGTTTGATTGGTATAACCACTCTCGTTACCAATAAACACATTGCTTTCTCCATCAAGGTTCGCATTTCCTGTTTTGTAACCCATGAATGAATTATATCTTCCGGTGGTATTGGTAATACCTACCTGATATCCTATAAACGAATTGTAAAGTCCGGAGGTATTTGATTTGCCAGCTTCGTGACCAATAAAATAGTTTTCTTTGGTCATGTCCATAAATTTTGCAGATCCTACTTTTGCTGGCGTGCGGCCACTTACAGCAAATCCTCCAACCGATCCTTTTGTAATTGATGAATCGTTTACATAGATTCGTGTACTATCGCTATTTACAAATAAGTACTCGTTACCTAGGCTCTTTGCCGGTGTTCGGCCACTAACTGCAAATCCGCCCACTTTTCCCTTTGTAGCTAATGAATCATTTATATAAATTCGGGTACTGTCCTTGTTTATCGAAAAATACTCATTTATTCCTCCTTTTGCTGGAGTTCTTCCACTTACGGCAAAACCACCTACTGTTCCTTTAGTTAAACTTTCGTTTACATAAACGCGCGTACTATCAGGTGTTACTCGTAAATAATCAAATTCTCCAGCCTTTGCCGGTGTGCGTCCACTTACTGCAAAACCGCCGACTGTTCCTTTGGTTGATGAAGTATCGTTTATGTAAATTCTTGTACTATCTGGAGTTACATGAAAATAATTTATTTCTTCGCCTAATTTTGCGGGGGTTCGTCCACTAACTGCAAAACCTCCTACTGTTCCTTTTAATCCTTCATCCACTGTTACTTTAACACCATCGTTATATACTGCAAAAACAGTATCGCCAGCAGCATTAACTACAGCAAATAAGGCTGATTCTGACCCTGCTAAAGAATTTACCTGAGGTATTTTAACCCAATTCGTACCATTATAATAGAAAAAGCTATTATATCCGGTATCATATACAATTAGTCCAGTAGCAGGTAAATGTATGGTATCCTTTGCCATTGTTGTAAGCCTTGGCACTAACATACCTTTTGTAGTCGAATACACATCGAGCATAGCAGAATTATCCGCTGAATATATCTCGTTATCGGTAACTGTAACATTTTGCGCCTTAATAATGGTATTGCCATTAAAAATAAGGAACAAACAAATCAGAATTATTTTTATTATTTTTTTTCTGAAAACAATTATCTTTCTCATATTCAATAGATTTAAAAAAATAAGAAATAAAGATAACGTTTCCGTATATAAAAATCAAGAGGAATTATTAATCGTAGTTATTTTAAGAATTAACGACTAAAAATCAATTAAATAGAAATTGATAAGATGCAAATGATTATTCAATAATAGTAACATACCAGCTTAAGCCTCCTAATGCAGAATCAATAGTTGTACTCTTTGTATTCTGAATTTTGATTTCCACAGTTTCGGCAGCAGATACTCTTGCATAACTAATAACGATTCCATCGGGTAGCTCAATTTGGGGAGAAACCATAACTGTTGAACCAACAGTAGCTCCAGAAACACTAAATGTGTATTTAAAACTGCCGTCACCAATTATATCTCCCGTACCTACGCTTGTATAAGTATGTCTAATGATGTTATTTATCGTCGATCCATTAGGGCCCAATTTCATTGTTCCGTTTACATTTAGTGCATATGAACCTACAAGATATGGAGTAACATTTATTCCAAGCTGTTTGTTAATTACAACCTGTTGATTAACAAAATCACCATAAATCAGGTTTACTGTATCATTATCAGCAATCACAAGTTTACTATCTCCAGTAACATATCTACCTGCCTTATATCCTATAACTACATTCTTGTTACCTGAAGCAACATTTATTCCTGCATCAGGTCCAATAAATGTATTATAATTACCTATTATATTTCCATGACCAGTGCCCATTCCAAGAAATACATTGTAATTTCCTGAAGTATGGTTAAATCCGGCAGCCCTACCAATGAAAACATTATATAATCCTGAATCGTTATCTCGACCAGCTTCAACTCCAATAAAAACATTTGAACCACCCTTTTTATTATTAAATCCTGAAGCATTACCAATAAAAACATTATGTGTACCTTCATTATTTTCATAACCTGCCTGATTACCAATAAATAAATTAGACCCTCCTATTGTATTCTTATTTCCAGCTTGAAATCCAAAGAAATTATTTGATTCACCTGATGAATTTATTTTTCCTGTTTCAAAACCAATAAAAGTATTATATATACCTCCCGTGGCATTTTCACCAGCACTATAGCCAATAAAAACATTAGCAGCTCCGCTTGTTAAAGACTTTCCTGCTTTATAACCTATTAAAACGTTTTCAGACCCATTATAATTAGATCTGCCAGCCTGGTAACCTAAGAAAACATTATAAGATCCATTAAAATTTGAATATCCTGCTTGGAAACCCTGAAAAAGATTCATCGAACCTGAATAATTATTAAAACCCGACTTATATCCCATATATACGTTATATGAACCTTGATCATTTTGGTATCCAGAATAATAACCCATAAAAATATTCATTTCCCCATTATAATTATGATAACCACTACTATTGCCAATAAATATATTAGAATTACCTATGTTGTTTCCAAATCCACTCTGGTTCCCTATAAAAATACATGAATCGCCTCCAGAATTGCCATAACCAGATCTATTTCCAATAAATATATTATTTGATCCATCTACATTATTTAATCCGGCTTTGTCTCCAAAAAATGAATTTTGAGTTCCATTTAAATTTTTATAACCTGCAGAATCTCCTACAAATGTATTGTAGCTTCCAATAGTATTTAATAATCCTGAAAAACTACCTAAGAATGTGTTGTTAATACCAGAAGAATTTGACAAACCACTCTGATAACCAACAAATGTGTTATAATTACCCCCTTGATTTACAAAGCCCGATTGGTAACCTACAAATAGATTTCCGAGCCCTGAGTTGGTATTATAACCACTTTGGTAACCAATAAATGAATTACTTTCTCCATTCTGAAGAGAATATCCACTTTGATAACCAAGTGTTGAGTTATATTTACCTGTTGTAATTTTTTGACCACTTTCATGACCAATAAAATAATTTTCTCTGGTCATATCCATAAATTTGGTAGATTCTCCTTTAGCAGGTGTTCGTCCACTTACTGCAAATCCGCCTACTTTACCCTTTGTAATTGATGAATCGTTTACATAAATACGTGTGCTATCTCTATTTACAAATAGGTACTCATTACCCTGACTCTTTGCCGGTGTACGACCACTTACTGCAAATCCTCCTACTTTTCCTTTTATACTTGATGTATCATTTATATAAATACGAGTGCTGTCTTTATTAATCGAAAAATACTCTGTTATTCCTCCCTTTGCTGGGGTACGACCACTAACTGCAAATCCACCAACCTTGCCCTTAGTACCTATTGAATCGTTTACATATATTCGCGTACTGTCGGGTGTAACCCTGAAATAGTCTACATTTTCACCTGCTTTGGCCGGTGTTCGTCCACTAACTGCAAATCCGCCTACTTTTCCTTTTGTATCCGGATCTACAAACACCTTTACTCCATCAGGATAAACTGCAAAAACTGTATCGTTATTGGCATTTATTACCTGAAACAATGCTCCTGTTGTACCTGATGATTTTACTTCGAGCATACTTGAAGGATCATTTGTTCCTATTCCTACATTACCAGTATTATAATATAGTTTATTGCCATTTGCAGCCCATCGACTACTATCATATGGAAAGATAACCTGGTTACTATTGCTGATTTTTAAGGTATCGCCAATTAAGGTAAGACTCTGTAATTCATTTGTAGGATTTGCATCTGCATCATTTACTCCATCTTGTATAGGGCTTAAATCAACAGTATTACCATTTGATATGGTTAAATCTGTTCCTGTCAAATTCAATAGTTGCTCATCTGTATTGGTTCCAACATATTGAGCCAAGCTTATCTGTGCAGGATTAGCTTTGTTGGTTATGGTCAACACATTTGCTGTTAGATTTAAATCCTGTATTTCATTGGTTGAGTCAGCATCTGCATCTTCAACCTGATCGGCAGGTAGTTTTACAAAACCTCCATTGCTTAAGAAAATTGTATCATTAGAAATTGATACTATTTGTAGTTCGTTTTCCGGGTCAGCATCGGCATCGTTATTATTTATTACATCCTTCGAAACCAATGCATAGGGAACCGATAAAAGTTTTGTAGTACCCATATCTATATATCCGCTGCCTATATTAACTTCAACTTTGATATATTTAGCAGAATTTTTCCAATCTATTGAAGGGAATGCACTAATAACAGGACTGCCATTTCCAATTTGCAAATTTACAATACCAAAATTATTGGTTGTTTTACTATGGGTCTCACTAAAAATTGTTGGGCCCGATATTGATTCATCAATAATTGAAATTCTGATAATTACGGATTGATTTTTAATAATTTCACCCGAACTATTTCTTATTACTGCTTGGTAATTAAAAGCCTCAGGTACCTGAGCAATTCCGATTAAAGATATTGCTATAAAAATCAAGAAGCTAAAAGAAAATATAAACTTTCTCATAGTTTTAAATTTAATTGTTTGAGGATTAAGATATCTTATTATTTTGAATTTAGCAAGTTGGTTTCTACTATTTAAATCAATGTTAATATTGATTAATACAAAAAAACCTGGCAGAAGAGTATGTCAGGTTTTTTTATCATTTGGTTTTATTTCTATTTCTCAGTTGTAAGTAAGAGTATAATTTCATTTAGTTTTTGTTTTAACTCATTGTTTTCTGTTTTCAATATTTCAATCTGTGTTTGCTGTTCATTTATTGCTTTTACCAATAGCGGAGAGAACTGATCGTAGGCTATACTTTTAAAGCCGCTATTATCTGTAATTACTAATTCGGGAAATATTTTTTCAACATCTTGAGCTATAAAACCCAATTGTGGCGTTTTTGCCTGATCATTTATAAAATTGAATTGAACTGCTTCTAACTTGTTAATGTCTGAAAGAACATTAGAAATCGGTTTAATATTTTCTTTTAATCTGAGATCAGATGAATGAGTCCAGCCAGAGCTTGTATATTTTCCTGTTGTTGAACCATTAAAGACAACAAGTTTTTCATCAGGACTATCCGTGCCAATACCGACATTGCCATTTTCAGTATTTATTCTCATCCATTCAGTTGGAGTACCTCCATCAGTAGTAATACCGAGTATGCGTAAAAATGCTCCTCCCCATGCTTCGTTATCGTTACAACCAGCTTGAATCTGGGCTAAACTTCTGGTTCCATAATCGGTAATTGTACCCGTACCAAAGGTTCCATGTAGATTTATTGTAGATTTCCGTCCAAGTTCACCGCTATTTGGGTAAATATTTACAAATGTGGAATCGCTACTAATTGTTTGATTTCCATTGAAGGTAAAATCTCCCTGTGTATTTATAACAAAACGAGTATTCCAATCGGTGCCATCGTAATAAACAATGCTAAAATTGTTTGATTTGTTATGGTTAATTTCATATAATCTTGAAATTGGTCCTTCGTTCGAATATAGATTAACTTGTGAGTAATTATATGTATCACCAATACCTTTTACTGCAATTGCTCCTTTGCTTGCATCGTTATTTATGGTTAAATTCGTATTTTCTATAGGTAAACCACCTAATGCAACGGATCCATTAAACCGTAAAATATTCTCATTAAAATCGCCCCATATCAAAGCCAGTGTTGAGTCTGAATCTGAGTTTTCAATAAACAGTTTATTGGAACTATTATTATAAAAACCAGCTCTAAATCCAATTAATATATTATTACTGCCTTGTGCATATTCACCAGCGGACCTACCTATGAATAAATTGTTATCACCATTTGTCCAATACCCAGTGGCTGAACCAATAAAAACATTATAATTTCCATATAGGTTATTTCGTCCAGTTAGAAATCCTACATAAACATTATCGTGTGAGTAAAGAGTAGATTCGCCTGCAATTGAACCTAAAAATGTATTATTATACCCCGAGCTATATCTTCCAGCAGCACCACCTACAAATGTATTATCCCAACCACAGGTATCGTCAGCAGCAGCATAGGACCCAATGAAAGTATTATTATTACTCTCGGTATTGTACATTCCTGCTTGTGCACCAATAAAAGTATTAAAAGTACCTATTGTATTATGATAACCAGTCCAGAATCCCAGATAAGAATTATAGTTACCAGTTGTAAGTGAGTAGCCACTTTGATAACCAATACATACATTAAGTTTACCCTCGGTATTCGAAAATCCGCTTTCTTTACCAATAAATATATTTTCACTCCCTGTTAAGTTTTTATTTCCGGCCGAATTACCCATAAAAATATTATTGCTTGCTGTTGTATTTTCAAGTCCGGCAGCATTCCCAATCATTATGTTATCTTCACCTGAGGAATTTTTATACCCTGAGGTACGACCAATAAAAACATTGCTTTTACCAATTGTATTAAAAGTTCCAGCAGCATTACCGATAAAAACATTCATTTCACCTTCGGTGTTTTCTTGTCCTGTTAATGTACCAATAAAAACATTACGGTTCCCTGTTGAATTTTTGTATCCGGCCTTTACACCAATACCAATATTTTGAAACCCTGATGTGTTGTATTTGCCACTTAAATTACCTAAATAGATATTGTAAAAACCATCTATATTTGAATATCCTGAGGAATCGCCAATAAACAAGTTGCCTGCTCCATCAATGTTTGAAAATCCGGAATAGTAACCTAAAAACACATTTCTTTCACCTATTGTATTTGAATATCCGGATTTATACCCAATAAACGAATTATATAATCCATCTGTATTCGATTTTCCAGCCTCATGACCAATAAAATAGTTTGCTTTGGTCAAATCTAAAAACTTTTGTGATTCACCTTTTGCCGGTGTGCGTCCACTTACTGCAAATCCACCAACAGTGCCTTTTGTTGTTGATGTATCGTTTACATATATTCGCGTACTATCGCTTGTTACAATTAAATAATCATTTAAGGTTGATTTTGCCGGTGTTCGTCCACTTACTGCAAATCCTCCAACGCTGCCTTTTTCTGAAATTTCATTAATATAAAAACGAGTACTGTCAGGAGTAATCTGAAAGTAATCTTCTTCTTGCTTTGCTGGTGTGCGACCACTAACGGCAAAACCGCCAACAGATCCTTTTGCATTTGGATTTGTTATAACCTTTGCCCCATCAGGAAAAACAACAAAAACCACATTGCCTTCTCTGTCTTTTACAGCAAATAACGTATCTGTATCGGTAAAATAAAGTACATCTTTATCAATATTTTCGGCCGTTTTTGAATATAATGCATAAGGTACCGATAATATTTGTGAGGTACCGAGATCAATAAATCCAGTGCCAGTATTTACTTCAATTTTAATAAATTTTGATAAAGTACTCCAGACAATATCACTAAAAGAACCTAAATTACTTGTTCCTGTTCCAATTTTAAGGTCAATCATTCCAAAGTTATTTGTAGTTTTACTATGTTGTTCGCGATAAATTGTTGATCCTGATGAAGAACCATTAATAATTGAAATCTGGATAGTAACACTTTGGTCTTTTAATAGTTCGCCGGAATTGTTGCGCAAGACCGCTTGGTAATTAAAAGATTCGGGTATTTGAGAGAAAACAAAGTTGCAAAATAATATTGCAAAAACAATTATTAAACCGATTTTTCTTTTCATAAATATTTGATTATGTGTTAATTAAATAATTCGAACAAGAAAGAGGATAGGGAGGTTCAATGTTGATAGAAAATCAACTATTTATTTTAAACTCCAAGATACAATATAAAAAAAACGAAGTCAATTTATTTTTATAACTTATTAGAATGGTTAGATATTAAAACCAATTGAATTCTTTTTCATAAAAAAGTAAATTATGCACAATTTTTGCAATAGAGATAAACAGCTACTTGAAATTATTTTTTTTTGCCTTATATTTGATAGCTAGATTTATGGAATACAAACTGAATAATCTGAAAATGAAACAATTAGTATTTTTTATTACCTTTTCTTTTATTACCTGTATGGCAAATGCTCAACTGCCAGGCGAAATTAATTGGAAAGAAAATCTTGTAAAAAACCGTATTCAGGTACAAACCCAATGGAATCATAAGTACGAAAAGGGAAAACCTAAAAAGGATGGTTACAAGAATTTTTCAAAAAAATACGATCACAAAGGAAATATAATTGAAGAAATTTATTATTCTGCTGGGAAAAAAGGTAGTATTGATCAAAAACTTAGTTATAAATACGATAATAAAGAAAATAGAATTGAATATATTAATAACAAAGTTTCGGAAGGCAAAATTTTGCTTAAGCAAAATTTCACATACGATAATAAGGGCAAAAAGATATCAGAAGAAAGATTTAATGGAAGTGATTATGAATTAATAAAATACAATTATGATTCTAAAGATCGTCTGCAGGAAATTATCAAAACTGATACGCTAGATAATATACTTCAGATTCGTTCATTTGAGTATAATGGCAATAAATCAACTGTTACCATTTTAAATCAGGACAAAAGAGTATTAGGTAAAATAATTAATGTCTATGATAAAAACAATAATATTATTGAAACTGTTGAATATGATGTTAATGGAAAAATTTCTGAACAGTTTTATTTTGTTTTTGACGGCAATTTAATGACTCAAAAAACCAAATACGATTTAGAAAGTTTTAGTTATATGGAGAACTATTCATATGATAAAAAAGGGAACATTATTGAAGTTAAACGTGAACAACCAAAAGGAAATTTTTATATCAATAATACGTATAAGTACGATTCTAATGGCAATCTGATAGAGGAAAGATGGTATGATGATGATCCTACTGAATACTCCCAAAAAACATATACATATAGCTCGAAAGGATTACTTGAAAAAGTTGAGGTTTATTATGTTTCTTACAAATACAGAATGCAATATCGATACGAATACCAATCATATTAAATAGAAAACCCTGGTTCACCAGGGTTTTATGTTTAATCATATTTATTTAAATCAAGTGATTTATCACGTGGCCCTTTCTTTAATTCGAGCAGTTCTACCTCAAAAATGGTGGATGTATAGGGTGGAATAATACCCGTTGATGAACCTGTTTCTCCAAATCCAATCTGAGATGGCAAAATAAAAATTGATTTTTCTCCTGCTTTCATTCGTCCAATTGCTTCTTCTAAACCTGCAACAACTTGCCATTTGCGACCATAAACAAACTGAAAAGGTGAGTTTCGTCGTTTGGTAGAATCAAAAAATTTGCCATTCAAAAACTTACCTTCATAATGAACAGTTACTGTATCACCCATCTGAACTGATTCACCTTCGCCTTGCTTAATTACTAAATGAAACAAACCAGTTGAAGTAGGTGAAATTACAATTTTTTCCTGTTCAATAAACTGCCTTAAAATAACTTTTTCGTAATCACCAAAATCTTCAATCCAATGAAGAAATGCTTCTTTTTCGCGATAATAGTTGTTTTCTGTCTGAACCTCAATAATATCAATAGTTACTTTCATTTCATCACTCGATTGCAAAAATTGAGGAACCGTTGTTTCGAGGGTTTTAGTGAAAAAATCGGAAGCAGATATAATGAATGTAGCTTTCTCATCTTGAGCAAGCATTAAAAAACACTCATCGATTGATCCTGGAAAAGATGGATCAGTAATCTGTAATTTTCGACGACCTTCAAAAAAAACTGAATCATTGATTGTTGAATACAATATATCTGCAGTTATATAATCACCAGGTTTGGCCTTTTGATTGCTTTCGCCAAATTTTTCAAGTTTATAATAAAAACCTGATTTTGATTTTTTGTAACCCGGATAATTTGTAAAATAATCACATGAATTTAATAAAAATAGAGAAATCAGAAGTAGGATAAGTTTTCTATTCATGTTTTCTATGTTAGTGTATTTTTTCAAAGATAGTTTTTTTTATGAAAAAAATATATTGAACTTAATATCAATTATCGTACACCAATTTACCAAATACAATTTTACAATTTACTTGTCTACTGATTTAATCTAATTACTTCAATGTCATAAACCAATATTGCTCTGCCCGGAATCTTATCACCATCACCTACTATTCCATGAGCAAGGTGTGGCGGCAAAATAAACCTTGCACAACTGCCCTGATTTAATAAAAGTACTCCTTCCTCTAATCCAGGTTCTACTCCACCCTGTCCAACCCTGAAGTTTTTTATTCCGAGGCTATCAGAACTATAAATTAGCGAACCATCAATTAACCATATTTTATATTTAAGCTCAATCAGGTTATTTTTCTTAACTTTTTCTCCCTCACCGGATTTATAAATCATATACCACAAACCGCTCTGGGAGGTTTTCATATCCCATCCGCGTCGTTTTATAAATTGCTGGATGTTCTCTGTATCTTTGTCGAGTAAAACTTTGTTTATTTTTTCCAGTTTTTGCTTATAATCACGGGGAATTGCTTTTTCTTCATTTTGATTATTTCTACAATATGAAAATAAAATAGCAAATCCAATTAAACCATAAAATGAGAGCCATTTATAAGAAATCATTTAGCGCAGTTTTAAAATTGGGCAATAAATCTCTGAATTTTTTTAGCGTTTCATCTAATGACGAATATGAATAACCACCAGAAGCATTAAGATGTCCACCTCCATTAAAGTAATCTTCGGCAATTTTGTTTGCAGCTAGCTGTAAACCTTATACGTTTTATTGATAAGGGATAATTTACAAATCCCTCTGTATCGCCGGGTGCAAACTTAAACTCCTGTATATCCTTTTTCGTTAAACTGATGAATGCAGTTCGATATTCGGGAAATACTTCCATCTTTTTATACAGGCAATATCCCAGCAAACGCATTCTGTCAGCCGAAAAGTTATCATAAACATTCCAATATATGCGATCTTTATTAATGCCCAAACCAATTAATTTTGAAACAACATAATAGGTATATGGATTAGACGAATTATAATTAAATGATCCAGTATCAGTCATAATACCACAATAAATGCATTCGGCACAAGCCTTATCAATCAAATTTTCATCATCAAGGCTTTCAATAACATGAAAAATCATTTCGGCAGTTGAGCTATATTTTATGTCTGAAATGACCAGATCAGCAAAATTGGTAGGTTCAGGATGATGGTCAATCATTACCTTTTTACCTTTGGCTTCGTTAATATATTTTTCTAACCCTTCAGTTCTTTCAGGATCATTAAAATCAACAGCAAAAATCAAATCAGCAGCATTTAAAGCATTTATAACTGTTCCTGTGTTTCTTTTGTAAACAGTCACCTTATCATTGCCTTGCATCCAATGTAAAAACTCAGGATAATCATTTGGAGAAACCATAAATGGATTCTTTCCCTTTTTAACGAGATAATGATACAACGCCAGCATTGATCCTATGGCATCTCCATCTGGATTATAATGTGTAATAATTAAGGGATTTTTCGACTGATCAATTAATTGCTTAAGATCTGAAATCATTTTTTTATCTAAGGCCTTCACTTGCAGCATAATTATAAAAATTCACAATTATCAAAGATAAAATAATCCATTCAGATTTTAAGTTAATAGTAAAAATTTTATATCTTCGGTAATAGAACTAAAAAAAAAACTATGCCACTAGGATATACCTTTGCCATGATAAAGCCACAGGCTTGCAGAAGAAATCATGTTGGACCCATCTTAGCCATAATAAATCAGGCTGGATTCAGAATCTCTGCTATTCGTTCAACAAAACTTACACGCGATGAAGCTGAAAAATTTTATGAAATGCATCGTGGTAAACCATTTTATGAAGGATTAGTGGACTTTATGAGTTCCGGACCAATAGTGGCATTACTCCTTGAAAAAGAAAATGCAATAGAAGATTTTCGAAAACTTATAGGAAATACCGACCCTGCTAAAGCTGAAGAAGGAACTATTCGAAAAATGTTTGCCGAATCGGTTCAACGCAATGCTATTCATGGTTCTGATTCGATCGAGAACATGCAACGCGAAGCAGATTTCTTCTTTAACCAACGTGAACGGTATTAGAAGTTTAAATTTTTATTGCCAAAAATTTCATCCCATTCATCATTAAATCATAAATAATTTTAGCAGTTCTTGCTTATATGAAATTTTTATTTTTACTTTGCATTTAAAAGTACTTTGAATATGAAAAACGAAAAGGATTATATTCGGGATATAGCTGAGATACGCTCAATGATGGAACGCTCTTCCAAATTCCTTTCACTATCGGGTTGGGCAGGCATAATTGCTGGTTTCTATGCACTGTTAGGCGCATATATTGCCTACAAAATTTTGGGATTTAATCCTGATAAAGTAGTATACAACACCTTCGATTCTGGAACCCTATTAACAAATTTGCCAAAGGTTATTTTTTTAGCTACTGTGATTTTAATTTTTGCAATAGCTACTGCAGCTTTGCTTTCCTATAGAAAAGCTAGTAAAAAAGGTGAGAAACTCTGGAATCAAACTACAAAAAGACTCCTTATTAATATGCTAATTCCTCTAAGTGTTGGTGGACTATTGATACTTATATTAGTCTCACAGGGATTGATTGGTTTAATTGCCCCATTTACATTACTATTTTATGGATTGGCATTGTATAATGCAAGTATGGACACCTATAAAGAGGTAAAAAATTTAGGGCTTATTGAAATTGGATTAGGCTTGCTTAGTTCATACTTCGTAGAATATGGGTTAATAATCTGGGCATTTGGATTTGGGATTGTTCATATCATTTATGGTATTTATTTGCATTACAAGTACGAAAAGTGAAAATATCTATTATTGGTTTACATAAAGCATTTGAAAGCAGAATCAGGCTCGGCATTATGTCGGCGTTGTCTGTTAATGACAAGCTTGATTTCAATTCACTGAAAGAATATCTTGATGTAACCGATGGCAATTTGGCAAGTCACATTAAAGCGCTGGAAAAGGAAGAGTTTATTGGTGTAGAAAAATCATTTGTCGGCAAAAAGCCAAATACCAAATATTATATTACTGAGGATGGTAAAAAAGCCTTCAATGCTCATCTTGAGGCATTGGAGAAATTTATTAAGTCAGGGAAATTAGTATAAATAAATCATGTTAGAACAACATAAAAGAATGAAATTATGCAAAAAAGAATAATTGAGAATATTAATAATCCTGAAAACCTCGAAAAGTTGTATCAGGAAAACAAACAGGATTTTTTTAAATCATTTGGCGAAATATCTGATGACTATAATTCAGATTTAGTTAGGTTTTGGAAAATTCGTTTGGCCTCAGAATCAGAGATAAAAACTACAGGTTTTTTAAAACTTGATCTATTGATTGTGATCATTCTCTCTCTTGTAACCGGATTCTTAGTCAAGCTTCCTGCCTTTTTCACTCAAATAAACGAGGAATTCTTTTATACAAGAAATCTGGCAATAATTGTATTTAATGGAATTATTTTATTCACATTTTGGCAAAACCGCAATTTTAATAAAAACAGGATTATAATTTATGGTTTAATTATATTGATATTATCTCTTTTTATAAATTTTTTGCCAAACACAGAAAGTGATTCAATACTGCTTTCATTCATTCATGTTCCTTTATTTTTATGGTGTTTATTTGGTTTGTCGTTTATTTCTTTCGATTATAAAAACACTATAAAGCGAATCGAATTCATACGATTTAATGGCGAATTCCTAATCATGACGGGCTTAATTCTGATAGCCGGAGGACTTCTAACCGGGATTACTATTGGATTATTCTCAGTAATAAATATGAATATAGAAAATTTTTATCTTGAGTATATCGCAGTATTTGGTGGTGTGGCTGCACCCATTATTTCATTTTATTTAATACGATTATATCCAAATATTACAAATAAAATTGCTCCTGTTATCGCGCGGGTATTTACACCCCTGGTGCTGATAACTCTTGTCATTTATTTAATTTCAATGATTTTTTCAACAAGCAACATCTTAGAGGATAGAGACTTGTTACTATTATTTAATGTAATGTTGTTAGCAGTACTTGCAATTATTGTATTTTCTATATCGGAACTTGACAAATTAAAAGAGAAGAATGTGAATGTTTTTATCTTGTTCTTATTAGCTACATTGGCAATTATAATAAATTCGATTGCATTAATAGCTATAATTTCAAGAGTTACCAACGGATTAACTCCAAACCGATTTGTTGTTTTAGTTTCAAATATCTTGATTTTTATCAACCTGATCCTTATATCAAAAAACTTATATAAGTCATATTTTAAAAACAAACAACTGGATTCAGTAGAACAAACAGTAGCAAAGTACCTTACAATATATGCAGTCTGGACAATTATTGTTATATTTATTCTGCCTTTTGTATTTGGATTGAATTAAAAAAACAAACCAAAAAAGTGGTTTTTGGAACCTATAAAAAGATTGGGTTGAAAATAACATTTAACTCTAAATAGTATGATTTCAGCTTGTGGTTTAATTTGTAATGAATGCCCCTTTTATAATAACCCTTGTAGAGGTTGTTTTATGGTTGAAGGAAAAACATTTTGGGCAATAGATCATTTACCTGAGAAAATCTGTCCATTATTCGATTGTTCAATAAATCAACGTAGTTATTCGAATTGCGGTGATTGTTCAGAATTACCTTGTAAAAAATTCGCAGATTTAAAAGATCCGTCTATTTCGGACGATGAACATAAATTATCGATAAAAAAACGGATTGATATTTTAAGGAAGGGCAAATAACTATTTTAAAATTATTTCATCAATTATAATTTCACCAGCCCTGTCGTTCAGGGCTTTTTTTAATCCATCGCGTAGCATAAATAGTTCATTGCGGATAATTGATGAGTTCAGCTTTACAAACAACTTGCGATCTTTGATAAATAATTCGCGTGTAGAGCGGGCAATCGTTTTTCCAACCACTTCGTCCCAAGTCCGTATTAAACGAACTTCTTTAAGTTTACCATCGATATTTAGTGATTTAAGATACTCATTAACAACATCTTCAATTTTTTGTGTATTATTTTTTCGCATGGTAGAATCAAATTATTCAATTTTGTTAATGGCAACAATTCCATTAGACTCAATCATAAATAAACTATGATCGATATCAATCTCGCGTAAGATTGGCTCTAGCCTATCCTGATTTGTATCGGTTATAAATATTTGTCCAAAATGATGCTCTGCCACCAGTTCAATAATTTGTCGTACACGCTGCTTATCAAACTTATCGAAAATATCATCAAGTAAAAGAACCGGGTTTAATCCACTTAGCTTTTTAATAAAATCGAACTGAGCCAGTTTTAATGATACAAGAAAAGTTTTTTGCTGCCCTTGTGATCCAGCTTTCTTTATTGGAAAACCATTCAGAGTAAGTGTTAAATCATCTTTATGTATTCCAACAGTTGTGTACTGGAAATTTCTGTCCCTGTCAATTGTATTTTTTAACAGATCCTTAAATTCACCTTCGTATAATTGCGAATCATAGACCAAATCTACTTTTTCACGTTTTTCAGAAATCCGATCATAATATTGCTGGAAAATAGGAATCAGATTTTCAACAAATTTAACTCGTGTCGAATGTATTTTTTCTCCAAGCGGAACAAGCTGATCATCCCATATTTCAAGAGATTCGGAATCAAACGAACGAGTCTGGTAAAAATCTTTAAGTAACTTGTTTCGTTGTGCCAGTGCCCTGTTATATCGTATTAATTGTTCGAGATACTCCTTATCATATTGCGAAATAACACTGTCTATAAATTTTCGTCGCTCATCACTACCTTCGGTTATAAGGCTATTGTCCATTGGCGAAATCATTACAATAGGCAATAGGCCAATATGATCTGAAAGTTTTTCGTATTCCTTTTTGTTTCGTTTAAATATTTTCTTTTTAGTCCTCTTTAATCCGCAGTAAATATCCTCAACACTCTCATTTCGTTTATATTCACCCTGAATTACAAAAAAATCCTCATCATATTTAATATTTTGAATGTCGATAGGATTAAGATAGCTTTTACACATCGATAAATAATAAATAGCATCAAGCAAGTTTGTTTTGCCGACTCCATTGCGACCAATAAAACAGTTTATCTTAGTTGAAAAATTAATTTCAACCTCACCATAATTCTTAAAATTGATTAATGAAAGCTTATTCAGATACATTATAGCGAAACTTTTTACAAAGATTTGATTTATTCATCTAAATTAAAAAATATACATAACTTAAATATCAATTTTTATAAACAAAATATTTTAAAAATTATCTAAAAGAATTACATTTGCGATTCATAAATTTCAGGATAAAAATTATTAATATCAATAATACAATGAGTAAGAAAAAAATTTCAGATCAGGATCAGTTTGAATCAGTTGAAAATGCATTAAGTAAAACAGAACATTATATTGAAGAAAATCAGAAAAGCCTTACTATAATTATTTTGGCAATAATTGTAATTGTAGGTGGATATCTGGGTTATAAGAGATTTGTTGTTGTTCCAAAAGAAAAAGAAGCTTCAGCACAAATGTGGATGGCTGAGCAATATTTTGCAGTTGATTCATTTAACCTGGCTCTTAATGGTGATGGTAATTATTTAGGATTTTTGAATATTATTGATGATTATAGTATTACAAAATCAGCAAATCTTGCTAATTATTATAGTGGTATTTGCTATTTGCATATGGGTGAGTACGAAAATGCTATTGAATACCTAAAGAAATTCGAATCAAAAGATAAAATGATTGCTCCAATCGCATTAGGTTCTATTGGCGATGCTTATATGGAATTGGATAAAATGAACGATGCCTTAACTTTTTATAAAAAAGCAGCCAATGATTTTACAAATAATTTTACTACTCCCCTATATTTGTTAAAAGTTGGATTTGTTTACGAACAACTTGGTAAATATGATCAGGCGTTAGAAGTTTATAAAAGAATCGAAATTGAATTTCCTAATTCAACTGAAGGTCGACAAATTGAAAAATATATTGCACAAGTTGAACTATTAATAAAGAAATAATAATAAGCACAAAATGTTAAATAAAAAAATCCTGAGAAATCAGGATTTTTTTATTTGTATAGCTTAATTTTAAACAAAAAATAAATACTATGGCTACAAAATTAAAAAATCTATCAGATTATGATATTAAATCAGTTCCTTCTGCAGATGGAATGCATTTTGGAATTGTAGTTGCTGAATGGAATACCGATATTACTAATGCTCTATTAAAAGGTGCATACGAAATACTTATAAAACATGGCGCAAAAGAGGATGATATTCTTGTAAAGTTTGTTCCAGGAAGTATTGAATTAACACTTGGAGCACAGTTTATGGCCGAATACGCCGATCTTGATGCTGTAATTTGCCTGGGTTGTGTAATTCAGGGTGAAACACGACATTTTGATTTTGTTTGCCAAAGCGTTACACATGGTATTACTGAGCTTAACATGAATTATAATATTCCATTTATTTATGGAGTATTAACTACAGATAATATTCAGCAAGCACAAGAACGTGCCGGAGGTAGTTTAGGCAACAAAGGAGAAGAAGCTGCAATAACCGCAATTAAAATGGCTCACCTGCAGAGCGAGATGGAAGCGTTGGAAGAAAAATAAGAATTTTATCTATAAAAGAGTTTGTGCCAATGTAATTCGCTTAAACAATTTATAATAGAGAAACACTTTAATAACAATAACCTTTGAGAAAGATTGTAACATTATTTGTATTTAGCTATTTGATAATCTCTTGTTCGACAACGAAAAAGTTATCGAACGAACAAATTAATCAAGAAAATATTTCTATTACGAATGAAAATGATGGTTCATCATTTGAGAAAGCTATTGTTATAAATGAGAGAAGTGAATTAAAAGGTGTTGGTGCTGAATATACATGGCTTAGACAGAACTATCCAGGATATACTTCTAAAGAACAATCTCTCACTTATAATAAAAAGAAACCATACGATATAATAACCATAGTGACGGCTGATGGTGTAGAAAAAATTATATATTTTGATATTTCTAAATTTTTCGGAAAATATTAACAAACCTACACAGGCGCTGACAAGGAGTGTAACCAATAAAAACAATCAAATGAAAAGATTTAATATTACAAAACGTGAAATTGTATTCTTCTTTATTGGAGTAATAACAGTGATTGTTATCAACACATTATTAAATTGGGAAGATTGCAAAAATGGTTTTAATGCAGGCTGGAAAGACGCACGAAATGAAGTAAATAAATAGAACATCGGTTCACATTTTATGCGGGTTGAAGGAATACTCAAACATTTTTAATATTTTTAAACTTTAGCTATGAAGGGCGAAATCCCACACAAAATGGAAGAGCAACAGTGGTGCTGCATTTGAAAACACAAAAACAATATGAGCGACAAAGAAAATGATAGTTTGACCAGCATTAAAAAGCTAAAATTAGAAATCCAGTTAAAAGCCAAAAATGGAATTGATTTTATATTTGCAGCCGGTATTACTTGGTTTGGAATATTTTTAATTTGGAAGTTTACAAATAATACATCTTACGAAAAAAGTGTATTTACATTTATTATTGGTGCAATTCTTCTACCATTAGCATTAGGATTTTCTAAAATTTTAAAGACAAATTGGAAAATTAAGGATAATGCATTACAGCCCTTAGGATTATGGCTAAATTTTGCACAATTGATCTATTTTCCATTTTTGATTTTTATCTTGATAAAATATCCTGATTATTTCATAATGGCTTATGCTATAATTACCGGTGCACATCTTTTCCCGTATACTTGGTTCTATGACGAAATAGGATATGCGGTGGCAGCTGTAATAATATCTATTGGCTCAATGTTGATAGCTATTAACGTTGAACCTATTGATATATTTTATATTCCAATTTTTACAGCATCAATATTATTAATTCTCGGGATTTGGATTCTTATACGATACCATCGATTAAGAAAGCAAAACGTTGCACAATAAACATTATATTAAATAACAGGGCAATTTAGAATGCAAAGGTTTGCATCGCACATTATGTTTCGTAATGGCTTATATGGTTGCACTCTGTAAACCGCCACTAGCAATATTATCAAACGCTATAAAGTATAGTTTGATATCCAATATTTTAGACAAGAATTGGTTTAATTTAAAAAGACTGCTTTTATGCAGTCTTTTTTTTTGAGCGGGAGACGGAACTCGAATCCGCGACCATTAGCTTGGAAGGCTAATGCTCTACCAACTGAGCTACTCCCGCGTTTTTAAATTTAAAGAATAAAATAAAAAGTATAAAGTTTAACTTGTTATGTTTACTTTTCTCTTTTTACTTTTGTCTTTTTTACTTGTTTATAATTGTGGGGAGAGCAGGATTCGAACCTACGAAGGCGTACGCCAGCAGATTTACAGTCTGCCCCTGTTGGCCACTTAGGTATCTCCCCAACATATTTTTGAGCCGATGGAGGGATTCGAACCCCCGACCAGCTGATTACAAATCAGCTGCTCTGGCCAACTGAGCTACATCGGCAAAATTTGTAAGAACAATTTACTTTAGCGTTGCAAAAGTATTAAATTTCCTAAATTATCAAATTTTATTTTACCCTTTTTTATAAAAAAAACTCACTTCAAAATACTGCTAATGCTAATAATTTTGAAATGAGTTTGTTAATAATCAAAGAACCGTTTATTTCTTCGGATTATATCCTCTCTTTTTGGCAGCATCCTCCAAACGCTGCTGCCATTTTGATTTTACAACCGGTTTCTTCTTATTTTCATGAATCTTACGCATGATTTCTTCATCATTAACAAAACCACTCATAAGATAAGTTTGTCCTAAGGTAAACATGTTCGATAAGAAATAATAATAGGTCAAACCTGATGAATAACTATTAAAGATGAATATCATCATTAATGGCATTAGCCAGGTCATCATAAATTTCATACCAGGAATCTGTTGGTTTGTATCCCCCATCTGAGCTGTACTAATTCGAGTGGTAAAAATCATTGCAACAGCCATTAAAATGGTAAATAAACTTACATGATCACCATATCCGAATGGAACAGTAAAAGGTAAATTAATAATTGAATCAAACGAAGAAAGATCATCAGCCCATAAACTGAATAAGCATAGGAATACAACCACCCATTGGATTTACGCCTGCCTTTTTGTACATCGCCATGGTTGCCTGTTGTTTTTTCATAGCATCTTCCTGTTTAGGAAACTTTTTAGCTATTTCATCAACCTCAGGTTTTAAAACCCTCATTTTGGCTGTAGAAAGGTATGATTTATAAGTTAATGGGAATAAAATGAGTTTAATAAAAATAGTTAATAACAATATGATTAACCCGTAATTCAAAAAACTAAAGTTATCGAGAAAATTAAAAACAGGAATAACAACAAACCTATTTATCCAGCCAAAAATTCCCCAGCCCAAAGGAACGATACGTTCAAAATCATTTTTGTATTCCTTAAGCGTATTAAAGTGATTTGGTCCAAAATAAAACTCTAACGCAACTGTATATTTTTCAGTATTTTCGAAAGGTATACCAATAGTCGATTTAAAATGTTTTAAGTATTTACCAGGTTCATCATCTTCTTTCAAATTCTGAAATTCAATCACTGCATTTGGAAAAAAGTTTTTCGAAACCAGTATTGAAGAGAAAAATTGTTGCTGATAGGAGATCCATTTTATTTTCTCATTTAATTCTTCTTTTTGAGTATCTTTTCCACGGGATGTTAATGAATTAACCTCATCATTAAAAAATTTGTAACCAATAGTGGTGTACATATTTTCATTTTTAGCTCCTTTTTCAAGCTGAGGCGAATATACTGACCAATTAAGATCAATTACATTTAAGTTACCTGCAATTACTTCATTTATACCAACAAAATTAATATCAAAATCTATTTTATAACTATTTGGATACATTGTATACGCATATTCAATGTATTTTCCTTCACCTGCATTCAATCTCAGTTTTATAGATTTTGAATCATTCTCAATAACATACGAAGAATTTTCTTCTATTGGGCTAAAAAACAAGTCGTTTGTAATAATGCTTCGGTTTTGTGAAAAGAAGTTCAATCCAAAAACCGTTGAATCACCATCAAATAATAATAAGGGTTGTTGTGTATATGTTTTAAACTGTTTAAGTTCTACCGAATAAATACGTCCACCTTTATTGGTTAATTTAACTTTCATTAAATCATTTTCTATTGTAATAAAGTTTTGCACTCCTTCAGCTGCTTCAGCAAAATTGCCATATAAGCTTTTTAATTGATCTGTACCTATTTCATCCTCTTTAATCTCGGGTTTTGGCATTAGGGCTCTGGCTTCTTCCATTGCTTTTTCCTCCATTAGCTGGTTTTGATGCACCAGTTCTAATGAATCCCTTTTATGTTTTGCCTCCTCAATCTGCTCTTTAGATGGTTGACTTAAAATACTATAAAGAACCAAAATACCCGCAATTAGTATAATTCCAATAATCGAATTCCTATCCATTTTAACAATCTTTATTTTTATGAATTAATATTTATTTTTGTATTATCCTCAATTAGTATGAACTCATTTCTCTTACAAAATCAACAAAAAGAGGATGTGGATTAACCACTGTACTTTTGTATTCGGGGTGAAATTGAACACCAATAAACCAACGATGTTCAGGTATTTCGACCATTTCCACAAGGTTAGTATCCGGATTAACTCCTACAGCTTTCATTCCGGCTTTTTCAAATCTATCGAGGTAGCTATTATTAAACTCGTATCGATGTCTGTGTCGTTCTGCAATATGATTGGTCTTATAAATCGAATATGCTTTCGACTCTTTTTTAATATCGCAAGGATACGCTCCCAATCGCATTGTTCCTCCTTTTTCTGTAATTCCTTTCTGCTCTTCCATTAAATCAATTACCGGATTTGTTGTAATGCGGCTCATTTCAGTTGAGTTGGCATCACTATATCCCAATACATTTCTTGCAAATTCAATAACTGCACATTGCATTCCAAGACAAATGCCTAAAAAAGGAAGGTTATTCTCACGTGCATATCGAGCAGCAATTATTTTTCCTTCAATACCTCTGTTTCCAAATCCTGGTGCCACAATTATCCCTTGAACATCCTTAATTACTTCTGCAACATTATTTTCGTCAATAATTTCAGAATGCAACCGCTTTATCTTAACCTTGCACTGATTTACAGAACCAGCATGAATAAGTGATTCCATTATTGATTTATATGAATCGGGCAACTCAACATATTTACCAACCAATCCTACCGTAATTTCTTTCTTTGGATTTTTTAATTTTTCGACAAACTGAGTCCATTCGGCTAGTTTGGGTTCATCTTTCAAAGGAAGATTAAGCTTACGAAGCACCGTTAAATCAAGTTTTTCTTCTTTCATTAATAATGGAACTTCATAAATTGTCGAAACATCAATAGACTGAACAACTGCCTCAATTTCAACGTTACAAAACAGAGCTACTTTTTTCTTAATATCCAGATTTAACGGATGCTCGGTTCTTAAAACCAAAATATCGGGTTGAATCCCATTTTCCAATAAAACCTTAACAGAATGCTGAGTAGGTTTTGTTTTTAGCTCACCCGAAGCAGCAAGATATGGAACCAATGTAAGGTGAATAAACAAGCTATTTGTAGGTCCCAGTTCCCATTTTAACTGACGTACAGATTCAATATAGGGTAGTGATTCGATATCACCAACGGTTCCTCCTATTTCGGTAATAACCACATCATAGTTATATTTTTTACCTAAGATCTTTATATTTCGTTTAATTTCGTCAGTAATATGAGGAATAACCTGAACTGTTTTTCCAAGATAATCACCCTTTCGTTCCTTATTTATTACGGTTTGGTAAATACGTCCTGTTGTAACATTATTCGCTTGTGTGGTCGGCAAATTAATAAATCGCTCGTAATGGCCAAGGTCAAGATCTGTTTCTGCTCCATCTTCGGTAACATAGCATTCACCATGTTCATAAGGATTTAATGTTCCCGGATCAACATTAATATATGGATCAAGCTTTTGGATTGTTACTGAATAACCTCTTGCCTGAAGCAGTTTAGCTAAAGATGCTGAAATAATTCCCTTTCCAAGTGAAGAAGTAACACCTCCTGTTACGAAAATATATTTTGTTGCTGACAATTTTCTATAAATTAAAAAGTTAAACAATTCTTTTATTGATCCTGCTCATTGTCAGATTTATCAATCAAGCGGATTTTCACTTCCATCATCTGGATTTCTTTTTTTGCATCCTCAATTTTGTTTGTATAATCCTTTATCATCTCTTTTGCTTGGGCCGAGTCGGAATTGAAAAATCCTATATTATTTTCCCACAACGTAATATTATTCTCAAGTTTCTTTATTTTATTAAAAAACTTTTCGCGTTCATGTCTTATTTTGTTGTCAGACTTTGGTTTATGCTGCAAATTCTCTAATCTTGATCTGAATTTTAGCAACTTCCTTTCCGACTCATCAATCTTGAGTTTATCGAATTGGCTATTAATTATTTCGCGAAACTCATTTTGTATTTTATCTTTCATATTAAAAGTTACAAAACCAATTTCACCCCACTCATCTTGCATTTTTTTCAGTTCTTCGAAATCTTGATTTGGATCATCAGTAAACTGATAATTTTTTACCTTTTCGATTAAATCTTGTTTTAGTTTTAGATTCTTCTCGTATTCCCCTTCAATGTTAGTATAAAACTCCGTTTTACGATTAAAAAAATGATCACATGCTGCTCGAAATCGTTTCCAAATCTTATCCGATTGTTTTCTGGGCACTGGTCCAATTGCTTTCCACTGTTTTTGTAATTCAATTAGTTCCTTCGTAGTTTTTTTCCAATCTGTACTATCCTTAAAGTTTTCAGCTTTTTCGCAAAGCTCAACTTTTTTGGTTAGGTTTGTATCTTGTACTTCTTTATTCTGAGCATAAAATTCTCTCTTTTCTTCGAAAAACTTATCACAGGCATTTCTAAACCTTGCATAAATCTTATTATTGTCTTTTTTTGGAGCAAATCCTATTGTCCTCCAAACCTTTTGAAGCTCAAGTATCTCCTGTGTTTTGTCAATCCAATTTTTATGTGAATCAATTTTTAGATTTAGAATTTCTTCAGCTTTCTGACATAATTCAGCCTTCTGATCAAGATTGTTTTTCTGATCATCCTTAAGATTTTTAAAATAATCCTGATGTTTTTTATTTATTTCCTTAGTAGCTTCTTTAAAACGATCCCATATAATATCACGCTGATCATTTGGTACCGGGCCAATCTCTCGCCACTGATTATGAAGTTTTTGTAATGATTTAAATGCAATTACTACTGATGAATTATCTATTAACTTTTCTGCTTTATCACAAATCTCCTTTTTTAATTCATAATTCTTTTTTAGATCAAGGTCTCTTAGCTCTTTGTTTATATTAATATAATCATAAAACTTCTCAACATGATGATTATATGTATTCCATAAATCCTTAAGTTGTTGCTGAGGAACAGGACCTATTTCCTTCCATTGTTTCTGAAGATCCCTGAATTCTTGGAACGTATCACCAATAGATTCATTATTTGTAACTAATTCCTTTAGTTTTTCAATTACAGCAAATTTTTTCTCCAGATTAGATTCTTTATCTTTTTCCTGAGAACGATTAAATTCAGCCTTATACTTACGGTATTTCTTAAAAAGCTCTTTAAGCTCTAATTCCAATGGATCTTCGGTAAGAACAAAATCTTCGATATTACCACCATCTTTGATATATTGTTTTCGTTTTTGCTCGTTTAATGCTTTTTGTTTTTTATAAAAACTTGCTTTAATTGCCTCTACTTCACGACGAATTTGATTTATAGGTTGTGTTTCAACATATTTACTTAATTCTTCAACCAATTTATCTCTTTCAAAAAGATTAAAATCAATTTCAATTTTTGATTGATCTTCGGACTGGTAAATTTTACTTACCTCGTTTGCTTCATCATTAAAATCAGAATCTTCAGTTTCAATCTCAGTCGAAGGTTCTAAATCTTCTTGATTACTTGATATAATCCCAATACGTTCATCAATTGATTCATCTGTTTTTGAGTTTTCCTTCTCATCAGCATTATTTACTGATTTTTCTGATGAAGATAGTTCATTTTGATTTTCATCATGAACAGAGTCAGAGTTTTTAAAATCTTTAGTTTCCATTAGTTGATTTTTTAGTCAGGGCATTTAATTAGCACAAGCTTTATTAAAATTACAAGCTACGAAAATAATTATTTAACCATTAATACTCAAAGTTTTTTGTATTTAAAGTTTATAAAAACACAATTTATAATAACTATATGAAAAAACAAAACTGTCTGAATTTTAATATTCAGACAGTTACTGTAATCTTAATTAACAAATCCTAATCCTAAAACTTAAACCCAAATGACAAAATGAAATTATTTTGTGTTGTATTTATTTTTGCACTATAAGGATTTCCTTCAAAAACACCAATCTGATAATCCTTATTTGTTTGCGCATAGGCAAAGTCGATAAAAAACTTTTTCTCTCTATATCCGACTCCACCTGAATAACTTAATCTATTGCTGTCATGATTAACCGATGTATCTGTTTTTTTATAAGGACTGGTTGAATAAGCTGCACCTGCTCTTAAATAGAATGGACCGGTTCTAAATTCAGCACCACCTCTAATATTGTTTACTGATTGATAAATTGCTTGTATCTGGGTATTATCTTCTTTAACCAATTGACTGTTTTCTTCATCATCCATTTTAATATTTGAGTAATCAACAAACTCATAATCTATATCAACAAGACCAAACTTACCAATCTGGAATCCACAAGATAAAACAGCTCTTAATGGTGTCGTTAAGGTATACTCATATGTTTGAATATTAGATCTTGGATCAAAGTTTTCGTTATTATCAAAAACCGACTTAACCTGATTATAATAATTGTCACTTAGTTCATAAAATGTTGGCGTATGTAAAGCGGCACCAATTCTAACAAATTCAATTGGTTTATAAATAAACCCTAGTTTAAGATTAACTCCATTACCTGATATCTCTGAATTCTCCTTAAACTCCAGGCTATGAAAATCATAAATATCTGTTGTTGATGCATTTTCATATTCAAAATGTGATGAGTACTCACTATAATTAAGCCAAACTATTCCAACACTTAAACCTACATATAGTTTATGCGAATAGTTTCCTCCAAATGCAATCGATAGTTCACCCATTGATCCTTTGGATTGAATCGATTTTCTCTGATTTATGGTAAACCCATTTGGATCTGTAATAATTTGATCAGTAATCTGACTCCAATACTCAGAAGTATTATTTATAGTATCAATATCTTCGTCAATAAGGTAGGCTCTCCAGAATAAATCTTCATAATCGGCATCCCATAATCCTGCATTTGCGCTATTAACATAAACCTCCATAATAGAGTAATTATTAACTCCTTCAAACAATACATTACGACCAAAGTTGTTCGTTTTATTATAAGTTACACCAACATTAAAGTTAATCCATCTGGTATCTTCCTTGCTTAAATCGTACGATGCAACAAATCCAAAATTATTTATATTCATATTGTACTTGCTATCATCAAGGGTATTAGAAAGATAAAATGATGAAGCTTTATCGAACATCATTCCAGGCGAAAAAACCAGTTCAGAACTTTGATAAACACCAATGCCGGCCGGATTAATTGAAAACGAACCCTGATCACCACCTAAGGCTCCAAAAGCTCCACTCATACCAACAAATCTGGCAGTTCCACCATAATTGTTTTGTGAAAAAAGCAGTGAATTATCAACATAAATGCTCTGTGAAAATAAATAAGTATTTATTAAAAGTATTGCCAATACTGAGATATATAATTTTTTCATGATTGTGTATTTAATAATTAATAAACAAAACAAAATTCATTATGAAAACTATTTTCTAAACCATTTTTATCTTCTACCTCTTGATGATCCTGAAGAACTATTGGAATTGCCTGATGAACCAGATTTGCTCGATGAACCTGAATTTCCAGATGAACCTGAACTTCTGGTTGATCCAGAATTTCCAGATGATCCAGAGCTTGATCTTGTTGGAGTGCTTTTTACTGTTCCGCTCGAATTCCCTGATGAGCGCGCAGGTGTGTATTTGCTTCCTCCTGATGATGATCTTGTTGGTGTACTGGTTCTGTTAGGTGTATAAGTAGAACCTGAAGATCTGGTACTTACACCTGATTTCTCACCTGATGTCGATTTTTCAGGACGAGTGTATCGGGTCGAATTATTTCTTTTCGATGCATCATAGGTAGAAGTACTTTGCCTTGTAGTTCTGGTATAGGTTTGATTACTTGCTGAACCTTCAGTTGATGTTCTTTTTCTTGTAATTTCCTGATTTGCCCTTGTGTTTTCCTTACCAGTAACTCTTGGGCTTCTTTCTGGATCATTAATTCCCTCACGTTTTTCTTTTACTCTTGTTATTCCATCCGGATCTTGAACTCCATCACGTTTTTCTCTTACTCTTGTAGTTCTACTGTCTATTGTTGTAGCTTGACCATCAATACCTTCTTTTAATGTTCTGGTTTTTCGTATATCACTTCCCAGATATTCTTCAGGCAAAGATCTCGATGATCTCTCTGTTCTGTAGTTTCCATCAGGACTAGTGGTAGTTGTTCCGCGTCGTCGAAATGAATTATTTCCAGAGCTTGCCCAGTTATTATTATCTCCATAATAGTAATTGTTATTTATATAATATGGATATCCATAATAACCATTATGTCCATAATAATATGGGTTGTAATAATAAGGACGGTAATAATTGTAATAATATGGTCGGTAATATGAATAGTAGAAAGGATCATAATAGTAAGGATCGTAATACCCATAATACCCATAATAATGATTATATCCATAAGAGGAGAATCCAAAGCTTGTAGAAATCCATCTCGGTTCAACCCATACCTGATCTCCATAAATAACAACTGTATAATATGGATCATTTAAAAAGATAGATGCATATCTATAATCATCGGTAGTCGTTATTAAAAAATTTGGTAAAGCACCACTTGATTTAGCATCAATCCTTCTTTGGTATGCTTCATCATAACTATCAACTACGATATCTTGATAAGGATTACCAGTACTATTATCTTCATAAAGCACAGTATCCAAATTATTTATTAAAGTATCTTCCAGAAGAGCTGAAATTTTTTGATCAATTTCCTTGTTATGAATATAGGATTTACCATTGCCTGTTTCTGAATTATCAAAAGCGTAAAGATCATTGGTATTAGATTTATCTTTAGGTGAATAATACAAATCATCGTTTACGGCAGTTTGTTGCACTGACGAACATGATATAAGAAACAATGATAAAACAGCGGATATTTTTAATAATGTTTTCATAATGAACCTCCTGTTTTGTTTTATTTATAGAATTTAATTTCGTTATTTTGCTGCTTTAAAACTAATTATTTTTACTAATAAACTAGCAAATACTATACCAATAATGGCTAAAGAATTAACAAAAAGAGAAGAAAATTATTCACAGTGGTACAACGATCTGGTTATTAAAGCTGATTTAGCCGAAAACTCAGCTGTTCGCGGCTGTATGGTTATAAAACCTTATGGTTACGCAATCTGGGAAAAAATTCAGGCTACTTTAGATAAAATGTTTAAAGATACAGGTCATTCAAACGCTTACTTTCCATTATTTATTCCAAAATCTTTTTTTTCGAAAGAAGCAAGTCATGTGGAAGGATTTGCAAAAGAATGTGCTGTTGTAACTCATTATCGCTTAATGACCGATCCTGTAACACATAAAATAGTTGTTGATCCCGAAGCCAAACTAGAAGAAGAACTTATTGTTCGCCCTACATCAGAAACAATAATCTGGAATACTTATAAAAACTGGATTCAATCCTATCGCGACTTACCTATTCTTATTAATCAATGGGCAAATGTGGTACGTTGGGAAATGAGAACACGATTATTTCTGAGAACAGCAGAATTTTTATGGCAAGAAGGACATACTGCACATGCCAGTATGCAAGAAGCTATTGAAGAAACAGAACGCATGATAAATGTATATGCTGATTTTGCTGAAAACTGGCTTGCAGTACCAGTAATTAAAGGAGTAAAATCGCCTAATGAACGATTTGCCGGTGCTATCGAAACCTATGCAATTGAAGCTTTAATGCAGGATGGTAAAGGATTACAAGCAGGTACTTCACATTTTCTTGGTCAGAATTTTGCCAAAGCATTTGATGTTAAATTTACAGATAAAGAAGGAAAACTGGATTATGTATGGGCTACATCATGGGGTGTTTCAACACGATTAATGGGAGCATTGGTTATGGCTCACTCCGATGATAGCGGATTAATTTTGCCTCCAAAACTGGCACCAATTCAGGTTGTTATTGTACCTATATATAAAGGTGCCGATCAGTTTGGAATAATCGCCGAGAAAGCAAACAATATTAAAAAAATACTTGAACTGAAAGGTATATCTGTAAAATTTGATGACAGAGATACACATAAACCAGGATGGAAATTTGCCGAATATGAGTTAAAAGGAGTTCCGGTTCGCTTAGCAATAGGTGCAAGAGACATTGAAAACAACACGATTGAAGTCGCAAGAAGAGATACGCTTCAAAAGGAAATAGTTTCAATCGACAAAATTGATACTTATATAGAACAATTGTTAAATGATATTCAATCAAATATTTATAAAAAAGCATTTGACTTCAGAGCAAAAAATACCTATAAGGTTGAAAGCTATGATGAGTTTAAAGAAATGATTGAAAAAAGAGGTGGATTTATCGAAGCTCACTGGGATGGAACAACTGAAACGGAGATTAAAATTAAAGAAGAAACCAAAGCTACAATACGCTGCATTCCATTAAATGGAACCCAAGAGGATGGAAAATGTATGGTAACAGGAAAACCATCAAAACAAAGAGTTATATTTGCAAGAGCCTATTAATATTATTCATAAATATTTACACATATGAATGAAAAAGATACTAAAGATCAAATTTTAACTGCACTTGAGATGAAAGCAATCGTAAAACAGAAAGTTTACGATCAATCGCTTGAAACCTTTTTGTTGCTTAAGGATATATTGCAGGAAATTGAATCTGAATATAACTCGCAATTGCAAATAAAAGATTCACGTATTCATTTGGCATATAAAGATCGTGGTCAGTTCGAATGTGAATTGAAGGTAGCTGGTGATTTACTTATTTTTAGTATGCACTCAAATATTTTTGAATTTGATAGGAACCACAATGTATGGAAATTAAGTTATGTTAGTGAAAATAAGATGTTCAGCTACTGTGGTATAATCAATATTTATAACTTTTTGGCTGATTCATTTAAATACAGCAGAATAGAAGATCTTGGTTATTTAATTACAAGAATTTTTGTAAACTTAGAAAAGCATTTCTTTGTTGAAGGAAAACGTCAGAACGAATATCTTTACAATAATTTCGGTCAAACAACACTGAGCAAAAAAGTTTTAAAAGAGATAATAATGAACGCCATATTGTATTCTCTGGAATTTGATCTATTGGTTCCACCATACGATCAAATTAAAATTGCATCAGTTGCACAAATGGTCGAAAAAATGGAATTTTCGAGAATGCAAACCGGAAAAAGACTTGGATTTAAATTTAATTCGGATGATGTAAGCTAAGATGTTATAAAATAATTACACCTTAAAAGCCTGATTTTTTGAGGCTTTTTAATTTTTTAGTTAAACTTTTTGCATCACTTTTTGTTTTCATTCGTCTATTGAATAAAGAAAGTTGTCTGAAAACGTACACTTATTGTTGCAATATCGGACAAATATCTAAACGAAATTGTTGACTTTATTTTTACAAAACGCTGGTAAAGTGATACTTGAATCGAATGGCACAAAACGTGATAAAATAAAACAGGAACAAATTTAAACTTTAAGGTTATGGTAGTAGATCTAAAAGCAAACGAATTAGTTTTAAAAGCTGGTGACTCTAATTTATCATTTGATGATAGACTCATTGATGGTAAGCTGATTTTAACAAACCAGAGAGTTTACTTTAAACCAAATGATGAAAACCATTCAATGTTTAACCTTGAGATTTTGCCTTCGCAAATCAAGGAGATTATTTACTTTAATACGATGAGGATAATTCCAAATGGATTAAATATTATTTTAAAAGAAGGTAAAGAGTTAAGGTTTAAATTAGGTAATCGTAATTCATGGGGGCTGGCTTTAAATAGGATTTATTAAATAGTTAAGCCTACCAAATTCACTCAATATATATCCCAGTAATTATTCTAAAAGGATGGATCAACAATTTGGTTCATCCTTTTAATTTGTAGTAAAAACCAAATTTGAATAAAAAATTAACCAAGTGATTAAACAACTTATGCAATAATTTGTTTCATCAGTAATAATAACCATATAAATGAAACCAGTAGGAATATTTTACGGATCGACAACCGGAAAAACAGAAAAAATTGTGCAGCACATAAAAGATCAATTCCATAATACCTGTATTGATATCTACAATGTTAAAAATGCTTCGGAAAAAGATCTTGAAAAATACGACAACATTATTTTAGGAACATCAACATGGGGAAAGGCAGAACTGCAAGATGATTTTAAAAAGTTTTTACCTGTTTTGCAGAATGCAAATTTAAAAGGTAAAAAAATAGCCATTTTCGGTGTTGGTGATTCATCTAAATATCCTGTTTCTTTTGCTGATTCAATAGGGATTATTTTTGAACTCCTTGAAGGGAAAGGAGTTATTTTTGTTGGTGAATTCTCTATTAAAGGCTACGAATTTGAGTCGTCTCTCTCTATTTTTAACAATTCATTTGTTGGATTACCTATTGACGAAGATTCTGATTGCGAGCTTAATAAAGCTAGAATTACGATGTGGACAGATATGTTAAAAGTAAATCTCAACTAAATCTTTTTTAAAATATCATATAGTATTTTTTTATCTTTGAATAAAAAATTACATGAAAACTGCTATTGTTTTTGCCACAAAACATGGTTGCACCGAAAATTGTTCAGAAACACTTGCTAATGAACTTAATACTGGTGCTGAATTAATCAATTTAGAAACTGCAAAAGAAATTGATCTAAACCAATATGATTTAGTAATTCTTGGAGGATCAATTCATGCTGGAATGATCAATAAAACAATCAAGAAATTTATTGATAAAAACCTTAATCAGCTTTTGGAAAAGAAGCTTGGATTATTTCTATGTTGCATGGAAGAAGGCGAAAAAGCACAGGAGCAATTTAATAATGCCTATCCTGAAAAACTAAGAAATATTGCTAAAGCAAATGGCTTTTTTGGTGGTGCTTTCGATTTTGAAAAAATGAACTTTATTGAGAGAGCAATTATAAAAAAGATCGCCAATATTGAAGAGAGCTTCTCAAAAATAAATATTCAAAGCATTAAAACATTTGCGTCAGAAATTTCTAAATAATTCCTTTTTGGAAGTTATCGGTATTTTTAGAAGATTTTTTATGAAATAATTACATTAAATTTTAAATTGCACCTATTATTAATTTATTAAATACCAATAATATGATACGAAAACTATTAAAAATTACATCATTAATTTTAGCAACTATTTTTGTTTTTAGTTGCACTAAACCTAGTCAATATACTATGGAAGAACTTGCAGACATTCAGAAAAGAGTTGATGAATTTGTTGAAGTTAACCTTACAACAGACATTTCTCACCTATCGGAAAAAGATAAAGAAATGCTTATTTATTTATTTGATGTTGCCGATATAATGGATGGTTTATTCTGGAAACAAGCATATGGAAATAAAGAAGAACTGTTAAGTAGTATTCAGGAACCAGCAGTAAAGGAATTTGTAAAAATAAATTATGGCCCCTGGGAACAATTAAATGATAATAAACCTTTTACAAAAGATTCGACACTCAGACCAGATGGAGCAAATTTTTATCCTGCAGATATGACCAAAGAAGAGTTTGAAGCATTTGGATCGCCAGACAAAACAAGCTTATATACTGTTTTAAGACGGGATGAAAATGGTAAACTAATAACCATCCCATATCATGTTGAATATAAAGCAGAACTTGAAAAAGCGGCTGATCTAATAAAAAAAGCAGCTGAATGTGCAAGTGATGAAGGATTAAAGAATTATTTAAACCTACGTGCCGAAGCTTTGCTGACAAGCGATTATTTCGCCAGCGATATGGCTTGGATGGATATGAAGAACAATACTATTGATTTTGTGGTTGGTCCTATCGAAAATTATACTGATGCATTGTTCGGCTATAAAGCTGCTTTCGAATCATTTATTTTGATTAAAGATATGGATTGGACAGTAAAACTTGCAAAATTTGCAGCATTGCTTCCTGAATTACAAACAAAACTTCCTGTAGCAAACGAATATAAAACAGAAGTACCTGGAATAGATTCAGACCTTGGTGTATATGATGCAGTATATTATGCCGGCGATTGTAATGCCGGAAGCAAAACGATTGCAATTAACCTGCCTAATGATGAAAAAGTTCATATTGAAAAAGGAAGCAGAAAATTGCAGCTAAAAAACTCCATGAATTATAAATTTGAAAAAATTCTTAAACCAATAAGCGACATTGTTATTGATGAATCACAACGACAACATATTAAGTTCGATGCATTTTTTGAAAACGTAATGTTTCATGAGGTTGCACATGGTTTGGGAATTAAAAATACAATTAATGGTAAAGGTACCGTTCGCGATGCTCTTAAAGAAAAATATAGTCCGATTGAAGAAGCTAAAGCCGATATTTTAGGTTTGTTCCTTGTAACTAAATTGGCCGAAATGGGCGAATTAGGTGAAAAAGACATGAAGGACAACTATACAACTTTTTTAGCTGGTATTTTCCGCTCAGTTCGTTTTGGTGCTGCAAGCTCTCATGGACAATCCAATATGATCCAATTTAACTATTTTAATGAGCAGGGTGCTTTTACACGAGATGAAACAACAGGACTGTACAAAGTTGATTATGAAAAAATGGCTCTTGCTGTAAGTTCACTTGGTGAAAAAATTCTTGTTATTCAAGGAAATGGCGATTATGCAGCAGCTGCACAATTAATTGATGAAATGAGTATTATAAAAGAAACCTTACAAAGTGATTTGCAGAAAATCGCGCATGCAAGTATACCTCGAGATATTAGATTTAACCAAGGAAAAGTAAACTTGGGATTAAAATAAAACCGCAAAAAAGAATTAAAAGGTTCAAATTTTTTTGA